>Ga0315322_10001752_pt1 | contig 16844 bp, 15 predicted proteins | sample M110021515metaG_FD_203461 | JGI IMG/M metagenome (GOLD analysis project Ga0315322, IMG submission 203461) | Ammonia-oxidizing marine archaeal communities from Monterey Bay, California, United States - M1 100m 21515 | ecosystem: Environmental > Aquatic > Marine > Intertidal zone | place: USA...
AGCCCCAGAATTCAACATAACCTTTTGACTTCCAAGCCTCTATTTGAGATAAATCAACACATTCAGGATTAAGATCATCTTGGTCTCCTACTACTGCAAACCGTGCTTGAATACCCTTATCTTTTAATATTTTTGCTGAATCTACAAACTCCCTTATGCCTTTATCCCAGAGAAGTCTTGAAGGAAGAATTACCAAAGGAATATTATCTAATTCTTTCTCTACTTCTGTAGGCGAATATAGCGATGTATTCACTCCTGCACCTCTTACTAAACGTATTTTTTGTGGATCAATAATATTCAAATCCAGCAAGCTATTACAGTCATCAATATTTTGTATTATAAGGAGAGAATTTTGTGCTCTAAAAATATAAGATAAAAGCTTAGAAATTAATATTTTTAATATTTTTGCTTTTAACTTTGGAGAGTTAAAAACATAGCCCAATCCCCCTAAAGCAAAGGTATGATTAGACGGTATAAATAGCCTAGAAATTAAACCAGAATATACAACTGGCTTCAAAGAAACAGTATGAACAATATCTGCTTTATATGACTTAAGTACAGTATAAATTTGAAAAAAAGACTTTAATTCTTTCAATGGATTAAAAGAACTCCTATTTATATCCCAATCAAAAGTTTCAATGTTCATTTCATCTAGCGTTTTTTTATGCCTTGAGAAATTACAAAGTAAGCCAACCTCGTAGCCTTCTGATTGAGCAGCTTTAACAAGATTCAGTCTATGAGAAAGAAAATAACTATCTTCAGATATTATGAATAAAATTTTCTTCATGCAACAAAACTTAGGAGCTACAAAGCTTCCAATAATTTCTTTAAATATTTGCCATAACTATTTTTTTCTAAAATATTAATTTGATCTAATAATCTTGATTTATCTATCCATCCATTTTTAAAAGCTATTTCTTCTGGACAGCCTACCTGAGTACCATGCCTTTTTTGAACAGTTCTAACAAATTCTCCTGCCTCAAGGAGACTCTCATGTGTTCCTGTATCTAACCAAGTTAACTCTTCACTAATCTCTTTTACTGAAAGTATTTTATCTTCTAAGTAAGATTCTAATAATGAAGTAATCTCATACTCTCCTCTTGAAGATTTCCTAATATATTTTGCTCTTGAAGAAGCTGTGTCATCAAGAAAATACAGGCCTGTAACTGCTATATTTGAAGGAGGGTTCTCGGGTTTTTCAATAATCTTGATAGGAATTCTATTTTTGTTGTACTCAATAACACCATATCTACTTGGATCGGCAACTTTATAACCAAAGATTGTTGCTCCTTCATTAATATCAGCATCAATAAGGTCTTGAGAAAACAAGTTCCCATAGAAAATGTTATCACCCAAAATCATTGCTGAAGATGAACCGTCTAAAAATTCTTCTGATAATAGGTATGCTTGCGCCAAGCCTTCAGGCTTGGGCTGTTCTATAAAAGTTAACTTTATTCCCCATTTATTGCCATTTCCTAATAAAGCTTCATATTGGTCTCTACATTCAGGAGCAACTATAATTGCAATCTCTCTAATTCCTGCTTGCATAAGAACACACAGAGGATAATAGATCATAGGCTTATCATAAATTGGAAGAAGTTGCTTAGATACTGTTAGTGTTATTGGATAAAGCCTAGTTCCATTACCACCAGAAAGTATAATTCCCTTTCTATTATTTTTCATTTTTTTTCTTTAACTGGTTTAAAACAATTAACAGACTTTCATCCCACTGTGGTTGAGTAATTCCATAATGGTTAAATATTTTTAAACAGTTTAACTTAGAATTCTTAGGTCTTTTAGCTTTAGTAGGGTAATTGCAAGATAAAATATCTTTTACTTGTGTTTCTTTTCCAGTTTCAGAAAAAATTTTCCTTGCAAAGTCAGCCCAACTCAAGCATCCATTACTAGCAAAGTGGTAAACTCCTCCCCCTCTTCTTTTTGCTGTTACGCTTTCTGCAATAATAACTATTGCATTTGCTATATCTCTTGCTGATGTAGGGGCTCCTATCTGGTCCGACACTACAGAAAGTTCTAAATTATCTTCAGATAATTCCATCATCTTTTTTAAAAAATTAGATCCAGTAGCAGAGTAGATCCACGATGTCCTGAGAATAATATTACTTTTACTTGCCTTTAGAACTGCTAACTCACCAATTAGTTTTGATCTTCCATATGCCCCTAAAGGGTCTGTGGGACTTTCTTCATTCCAGGAATCGCATCCTTCCCCAGAAAAAACATAATCAGTGGAGATTTGTATCATGGGTATGTTTAATTGTGATGAAGCTAATGCCATCTCTGCAGGAGAATAACCATTTATTCTTGTAGCTAACTCTTCTTCAGATTCTGCTTTATCTACATTTGTATAAGCAGCTGCATTAATAATTATGTCTGGGGAATAGTCTAAAATCTTTTTTTGACATAGATTTGGGTAAGATAAATCTAGATCATCTCTTCCTAAAAAAGTAATTTCATGCAGATCAGATAATGCATTGCTCAATTCAAATGCAACTTGTCCAGTTTTCCCAAAGATTAATATTTTCAATTATCTAGGCCTTTACGCTGCACTGAAGATTTCTTTAAATCCATCCACCACTCTTTATTTTTTACGTACCAAGTAACTGTTTCCTTCAAACCTTCAAAAACACTTTTTTCTGGAGACCAATCCAATTCTTTCTTAATTCTATCTGAATTAATTGAATATCGAAAATCATGACCAGGCCTATCTTTTACAAATTGAACTAAATCAAAATAAGAGGAATCCTTTGGTAGAAGTTCATCCAATATTGAACAAATTGTTTTTACAATGTCTAAATTTGTAAGCTCATTTTCGCCGCCTATATTATATGTCCTCCCAACCTCACCGTGCTCAAGTACTTTTATTAAAGCTTTAGCATGATCTTCTACATAGAGCCAATCTCTAATATTCAATCCATCACCATATATTGGCAAGGGATTACCTTGAAGAGCATTTATGATAGTTAGAGGTATAAGCTTTTCAGGATGCTGATAAGGGCCGTAATTGTTTGAGCAATTGGTTATTAGGACTGGTAAATCATAAGTGGTCCTCCAAGATCTAACTAAATGGTCAGATGAAGCTTTTGACGCAGCATAAGGACTATTAGGACTATAAGGTGTATTTTCAAAAAACTGCCCTTTCTTTCCTAAAGAACCATAAACTTCATCCGTTGATACATGATGGAACCTAAAGCCCTCAGTATTTCCTTTAATCTTACAGTAGCTTCTAGATACCTCCAATAAGTTAAAAGTTCCTAATATATTTGTTTCTATAAATGCAGTTGGACCATCTATAGATCTATCAACATGAGACTCAGCTGCCAAATGCATTACTTTATCTGGTTGATGTTTCTTAAATACCCTCTTTAAGTCTTCTAAAGACCTTATATCGACTTTTTCAAAGTCATAAAGATTATTATTCTCTACACTCTTTATATTTTCTAAATTAGAAGCATAAGTCAAAGAATCAATATTCACTACAGAGTATTCTTTTTTAATTGCCTCCCTAATGACTGCTGACCCTATAAAACCAGCCCCTCCAGTTATAAGTATTTTCATAAGATAGATCCGAAAGTTTTAAGAACAACACAATTCATATTAAACCCAACTAATTTTTTAAATATCTAAAGAAGTTAACGACAGAAAAACTCAGAAAATAGAAAAATGGTCTAAGTTTAAATTGAAGGCAAGAGTTTTTGACACCTGAAAGGCAAAGCATTAGCCTTCTATAGCTAATTTCTTTAGGGTACTTATTACCTAGAAAGCTTCCCAAGTCTTCCATGGACTTATCCATCAATCTTAAATAAGTTTTAAGCTCAGACGGACTCATAGATTGGAACTTACTCGTCCATGAACCAGGAGCAAAGGCTCTATAAACACTCATTTTTTGTGGGAGATATAAAGCTCCATTAACAGAGCATACAGCCTGAATAAAGAAATCACTTACAGGTGTAAAAGAAAACCATTCCGGCATATTTAAAAGAGATACTTTTTTAACCATTAATGAAGCCGTAGACATGAAGCTTCCATTAGAAGATAAAATCTCTGAAATTCCTATTATTCCCATTTCTCTATCCAAATGGATGAGTGATGGGGTTATTTTTCCATAAACATCTAAGTTATAGTGATCATGAAAGCATAGATCTACCTTCATATCAGCTTGAAGAGCATCAAACTGTAATTGTAATTTTTCTTTAGATATCCAGTAATCATCTCCTTCACACATTGCAATATAATCTCCTTTTGCCTTTGACCAAATAAAATCACGAGCAACTTTTTTACCCTGTGAGTATTGATTTTTATCCTGAGCAATAAGAGTTATTAAATCAGAATAAATATCTTTATACTTTTTTATAATGCTAAGCGTCTTATCAGTAGAGGCATCATCATGGATAATTATTTCAAATGGAAATTTAGTCTCTTGGATTAGAAAACCTTGAAGAGTTTCTTCTATATAATTCTCATGGTTAAAAGCTGTACAACAAATACTAACTTTTATATTTTGATCGTCTGTCCACATAGATTTAATATCTTCTTGAGTAGGTAAATTCATTTTTTACCCGCTGAAAGAGCTAACTTAAAGAAATCTCTTAAGTACGGAGAATAGATAAGACCTGATAAAAGTATCACTAAGCCGATTAATAAGAGTGTAATGACCGGTAAGAAACTAGAGTAAATAAATTGAATGGATATTATATTTGATAATACATATCCAGTAGCTATTTGAATTGCCACAACTGGAAGAACATCCTTAAATAGCCAATTAAGATGTAAATCCTTAGAAAAACTTCTATGAATAATTAAAGGCCATAATATAAAAAATAAAAATCTCAAGAAGAACCATGAAACAGCTACGCCGAAAACTCCATACTCCAATGCAGCCCAGGCAATAATGGGAATCTGTAATACTAAAGATATAGCAGTAGTTTTAATATGCAACGAAAGAGCACCATTAGCTATCTGTAAGGCAACCAATATTAACTGAATTGCGAAGAGTCCGCTTCCTGCTGCAAATAAATAAAGAATATCTTCAGAAAATTCTGTTAACTCTCTATTGCCCGTCCAAATGAAAATGAGTGCTTCAGAATAGTAAAACAAAAACGAAACAAAGGCGCCTGTGAGAAGAGCAATGAAATGAGAAGACTGCCTGTAAAGTAAAATTGCTTCAGATAACTTTAAATTATCGAGAAGAGCTGTCAGCCTTGGTTGAACTGCTTGCCTTATAGGAAGAACAATATAAATGCTACTAGAAGATATTAGTGTTACTAAAGTAAAAAAACCGAATTCATTTAAAGGCAAAATCTTCGATAATATAAATTTATCAGATTGAGTTGCTAGTATCCAAAAGAAAGAAACTACTGCAAGGCTCGCACATAAAGGTAGTGCTTGCTTTAGAGCAATTAAATTAAACCTTAAACTAAGATCAAGACTGGATGGAATAATGCTGTATAACTTCAATCTTAATACAGCACCCTCTAATATTATGATTCCTAATTGATAAAGAAAAAAATGAAAAATTTCATCACTTATGAGCCATATAAAAAACAATGCTCCTACAAACCTCAATGCACCAATAATAATAGTAAAAGAGTTAACCCACACTTGTGCTTCAAAACCAATAAGAGCAAATTTATAGAGCCTGATAAATATTTGTAAGGCACCACAAACAAACATTATTCGCAAAGAAATTTCTATTTCACGGCTTGTGAGAATATTACTCTGAAACCAATAGTCAGTTAGAGCAGAGCTTATTGGGAAGAGAAGGAGAAGAATGATGCCAAGAAGAAATATAGCATAAACTTCAACAGACTTTAAAATATCTGCAAAAAATATAAATTCTGTATTTCTACCCTTAGCTATTGCAGCTTGCCTACCTACAAACTGACTAAAGCCTAAATCAAAAACTGATAGAATATTCTGAAGGATTGCAAAAAATCCAATCAATCCATATGCTTCCGGGCCAAGACTTTCCAGTAGATAAGGTACAGTTGTTATCGAAAAAATTAATAAAAATGCTGTGCCTATATAATTAGCCAAGGCGTTGACCCTGATGAGATTAAACTTCATGAAAACAGAGCATTCTTATAGGTATAGATGTTCGTCTTTTTCTCTATCTCTGATCTTAATGGCTGGAGTGCCGTAAGCAATAATATTCTTAGGTAGATTCTTATCAAGATAACTTGATGCACCTAGAACAGTGCCTTCTTCAACTTTAATTCCTTCTTTAATTGAAGCATTAATTCCAATTGCAACCCTCTCACCTATACTCACAGTTCCGCCAGTAATCGATCCAGGCCCTAATGAAGAAAAATTAGACATTTCACTGTCATGGCCTATACAGGCTTGATTTCCTAAAATACAGAAACTACCAACTCTGGCATTAGCACCTACGATAGTGTTTGGCATAAGGATAGAACCTGCACCTAAATTAGAAAAAGAAGAAATAACAGCTGAAGGGTGTTTAATAACAGGAAAATTTAAAGAACTGTATGTCTTAGAAAGCTTAATGTATAACTGTTGTCTTTGAAAATTTTCACCCACGCCTATGGCAAAATTATATTCTTTATAGTCTTTAATATGATCAAAAGAGTTATAAACCTTCACTCCTAAGTAATCTTTACGACTAGAAATTTCATCAATAAAAGAATTAACGATAATCCCTGAATCTAGGGCAATATTGGCAATATTGGCAGCCTGACCTCCTGCACCAATAATAATAAGGGGTTTCTTTTCCTTAGATATATTCATGTAAAACCTTTTTAAAAGTTAATGAAACATTTAAACATTAACTTAACCTAATCTATTGTATTTTGTCTTTGCAAAGTTATAAAGCAAGACTAACAAACAATCTTTACGATTTAGCCATCTTAACTAAGACTTTAACAATTCTATTAATGCTCTTCTCATCTAAATCTGAAGACAACGGTAAGCATATTATTTGATTAGCAATTCTATTTGCTACAGGAAGGTTTTTACTTGAAGAGGAAGTCATAGACTTATACATAACTGTTTCAGATATTAAAGGAAAGAAATATCGCCTAGCATATATATTTTCTTCTTTTAATTTTCTATAAAGGTCATCTCTGGAAAAAGGAAATTCCTCATTTATTAAAATAGGAAAGTAAGAATAGTTTCCATTAATTAGTTCAGAATCATCATCCAATAGTATTCCCTTGACTCCTTTTAATCTATATCTATAAAGGTCAGAAAGTTTTTTTCTCTGGGATATTGACTCGTCTATATATTTTAATTGCAATAAGCCAAATGCAGCATGAAGTTCACTCATTTTTCCATTTATTCCCGGTTCTGTAATGGTCGTTTCATTTTCAAAACCAAAATTTCTTAGTCGGTCTACTTTCTTTTTCATTTTCATACTAGGAGAAATGATTGCTCCCCCTTCTATTGTGTTAAATATTTTTGTAGCATGAAAACTTAGTATAGATAAGTCTCCATGTCTTAATATGCTACCCCCGCTATCAGTTACACCAAATGCAGGGGCTGCGTCATAAATAACCTTCAGATTATTATTCTTGGCAATTTTTTTTATTTTTGATACATCACAAGAATAGCCATAACAATGAACTGGCAATATGGCTGTTGTGTTACTTGTTATAGCCTGCTGTATTTTTTCTGGGTCTATATTTTTAGTTAAGGGATCAATGTCTACAAATACTGGTTTAGCTCCTGCCCATAAAATTGAATTGGCAGTGGCGACAAAAGAATAAGGAGTAGTTATAACTTCTCCTTTTATTTTTAAAGCGTACAAAGATACAAGCAGTGCAGTTGTACCACTAGAAAATAATGAAATGTGTCTAACATTGAGATATTTCTCTAAACTTCTCTCAAGCTCTTCATGAAATGGTCCTTTATTGGTAAGTATTCCTGAACTCCATATCTTTTCTAGATAAGAAATAAATTCATCTAGAGGTGGAATCAGAGGCTTAGTGACATTAATTATTTTATTGTCCATGTAGAGTTATACCTTTACTGATTAAAAATTAAATGGGGTATGAAAATCCTTAAAATTTACTGCATCTCTATCTTTATCAGAAATTATATAATCAGAATTACCCTTGCTCCATGGAATATTTAGATCAGGATCATTAAATTTTACACATCCTTCTGATAATTTATTATAAAAATTAGAACACTTATAGATAATCTCTGTATTAGGCTCTGTAGTGATGAATCCATGAAGAAATCCTTCAGGTATAAATAATTGTTTTCCATTCTCAAAAGTTAACTCTTCAATTAGCCATTGTCCGTAAGTCGGTGAGCCAAGCCTTATATCAACAACTACATCTAGTAATTTTCCTCTACCACATCTCACTAATTTAGCTTGGGGAAAAGGTGGGTGTTGAAAATGCAAACCCCTAATTGTTCCTATCTTAAATGAAAGGGAGTGATTTTCTTGAACAAATTCTGTGTCCAGTCCCTGATTTTTTAATTCGCTATAATTTAAAATTTCTGAAAAAAAACCCCTTTCATCTTTGTGCCTTTCCGAAACTAATTCCAAAACTCCAGGTATATATTTTTTAATTAATTTAATTGCCATAAAGATTAGATATTAAAAATATATGGTACATAACAACGATTAAAAATATAAGAAGTTTGAGTCCAAACCAAAAATACTAAAGATAAACCGAGATAAGGCAAGACACTTAGGAGTTTATCGTACTTAGTATCAAAATAAGGCATTCTGCTAAATATCATCAACTGAAAAGGTATCAGGTAAAACCCTATCCTATCTGCAATAACAGAAGATAATGGAATTAAAGCGATACAAAAAAGCATCATCCAGGAACTGATATGCACTATCTTATAATCATGAGGGTATAACCTTTTCCACATTGGAGAGAGGTAAATTAAGAAGAATAATCCAGTTATACTCAATATGCTCAATCTATATAGCGCACCAATTGAATCTAGACCAGAGTCTAAATACCTTACAGTGATAATGTCTATCAAACCACTAGTATAAATAACCCAAATCACTGGGAGAGATAGGATTAAAGCTACTAATATATTTTTTACTGAAAAATTACCATGTACAAAAGGGGCAAGAAGAATGAAGATTATTGCACTCGAGTGAAACATGGCACCTAGAAAAACTAAGGTCAAAAATTTTATAAGTTTCTTGTCTACGAAGCTGTTTATTGCTAAGCAAATAAAGCCTACTGCTACAGCCTGTCTTATGCCAGACATCGGGAGGTTTAAGATTAATATTGGGAATGCTAGAACTAAAAAAGATAATGGATTAATCTCCCTCCTTGCAAGAGAGCTAAGACCAAAAAAGAATAGGAATGAGGTTGCAATATTCAAAGACCTAAATGATAAATCAAATTCATGAAGCAATTGCATTAAACCTAAGTATAAAAACTCTCCAGATAATTGAGACAGGGCGTTATTAGCTGTTAGATCATATTGAAAAATTAAACTATAGGTCTTCCAATCGCACCCTACTTCATAACGAAAGCCAGAAAAGATGAAAAGAAAAAATAATGCCGACCAATAAAGGGCATGCATGATCTCCTTGCCGTAATTACTTAAAAACTTAGAGATCAACAAAGATAAAAAAGCTACGTAGTAAATTATCAATTTTTTTACCCTAAATTTTCTTTCGCAGAATAAATATTTTCTTTACGATTCTTCAGCCAGCTCTGCAACATAAGAACAGTCCATAATTTATGCCCATTATTCTCTTTTTGTGACAAATGTGATTCCCAGAGTTTATTTACTTCGCTAGCTTCAAAAATATTTAATTCATTTATAAGATCCAGAGACAAGAGTTCAGATGCCCATTCTGATAATTCTCCTCTTAACCATTTATCTAGCGGGATAGAAAAACCTTGCTTTGGCCTCTCCAACATATTTTTTGGAACATACCTGTATAAAATATCTTTTAGGATAATCTTTCCTTCTTTACCTTTTATTTTTGAATCTAGCTTTATTGACCAGGCAGCTTCAATTACTCTTCGATCCAAGAAAGGGGCTCTGGTCTCTAAAGAAGCACTCATAGAAGCCCTGTCTACTTTCACTAAGATATCAGCAGGTAAATAAGAAGTACTATCCATTAACATCATCCATTCTTGTGGCTCAAGATCTTTATAAATAAGATCGGATAAGACATGAGTGATATCAGTATCTTTCTTTTTTAAGAAAAGAGAAGGGTTTTGAAAGGTTGAAGTTAAGCCTAAGTATAATTCTGAAATAGACTGAGCACTTCTAAGAGTTTCTGCTAAATCATTGACTTTATACAATGTGCTTCCAGGAAGGCCACTACTTTTAATAAGAAACTTTAAGATTTTATTACCACGATCTCCTCTGGTAGATATAAATTTAATAAAACTCAAAACTGAACTCAAGAAAAGTTCAGGTACTTGTCTTGTCTTTAAAAAAATATTTGTAGCAGACAAGTACCGATTATAGCCTCCAAAGATTTCGTCACCACCGTCGCCCGTCAAAGCAACAGTCACTTCTTTTCTAGCATGCCTGCAAAGAAGTAGGGTTGGTATCTGAGAAGAATCAGCAAAAGGTTCATCATATATGTTTGTGAGCCTAGGAATTAAAGACAAGGCGTCTTTTTCTGTAACAAGATACTCTGTATGATCAGTTCCAAGGTGCTCAGCTATTGGCTTAGCAAAATGAGCTTCATCAAATGAGCTATCTTCAAAACACATAGAAAATGTTTTTATTGGTCTATTGCTATTCTTTTGCATTAAGGCCGTAACTAAAGAGGAATCTACACCACCTGATAAGAAAGACCCCAAAGGGACATCACTGATCATTTGATCCTTAATAACTTCACAGAGAATATCCTCAAGATCAGTTGATTCTTGTTGGAAACTCTTCATCGACTGAGGAAATTTAGCTTTTCTAATTTTCTTAATAGAATTTTGAAAAGACCAATAGGGTATTTCTTGAGTACAATTTTTATCTTTTATTCTTATATATGTTCCAGGTTTTAGTTTTTTGAAACCTTTGTAAATACATTTAGTTTCAGGGACGCAACTACTTTTCATGTATTCAAAAATGACAGAATGGTCTATCTCAAGATTAAAATCGTCAGATTGAATAGATTTTAATTCAGAGGAGAAGTAAAAGCCTTGTTTAGTTTTTCCATAATACAGCGGTTTTTCTCCTACCCGATCTCTTGCTAAAACCAACTCACTCTCTTTGTTGTCCCATAAGGCAAAGGCAAACATGCCTCTAAATTTACAAAGAGCTTCCTCTAAACCCCAAATTTCTATTGAGCGAAGTAGAGTTTCTGTATCTGATGTCCCTTGCCAATTGATCTTGGTATTATTTTCAAGCTCAACTCTTAGTTCAGAGTGATTATATATCTCGCCATTATAAGAAATTACAAACCTGCCGTCTGAAGACTTCATCGGTTGATGACCGGAAACACTGAGATCAAGAATTGCTAGCCTTCTGTGGCCCATAGCCACGTTTAATTCAGGGTTTGACCAGAAACCTTGAGAATCTGGTCCTCTGTGTTCCAAAACTTGGGTCATGCTCTTAACTTGATCAGATACGCTTAGTTCCGAGTTTATATCTAGCCAAGCCCCAGCAATTCCACACATATATTAAATTCTTTCTTCTAATATTTTAGAAATCATTTTAACCAATCGAGGACCTTGTTTTTCTGTGCAATACCAATCTAAAACTCTTAGACGCCCTCTTTTTCCCATATCATCCCTTAACTCTGGATTATTTACTAATTCTATAATTTTTTCTTGCCATTCTTGAATGGAGTCTACCAAGAAGCCATTGACTCCATCATCTATAATCTTCTTATTTACACCTACAGGTGATGCTATCACGGGAAGGCCACAAGACATGTATTGAATCAGCTTATAACCACACTTTCCCTTAGACCAGAGATCATCGGGCAAAGGCATGATACCTATATCCATGTTTTGGATAAACTTAACTTCATCTACCTCATTCCATTCAATGAAATTAAATAAACTACTAGAAGAATTTCTTTTTCCAGACCCTATAATGCTTACTTTAATATTATTATTGATGATAAGGTGTTCAAGCATATCTTTAATTGGACTGACATATTGATAGGTTGAAGGTGATCCTATCCAGCCTATTGTAACTCCTTCAGACTTATTATTATTAGGAGTATAAAGATCTGCATCAACTACAGTTGGAACTATCTCTGTTCTCTTACAAAATGTCTTAGCCCAACTTTCAAGATAATCATTACCGCAAATTGCTAAATTTGACCCTGCTACCAAAGGTTCTATTTTCTTGCCTAAAAAGAATCTTACTATTTTTCTAAACAAGCTTTCCTTATGAGCGAAGTACTGTTGGAAAGCAGCGTCATCACACTCATAAACAACCTTTTTTTTTGATAAAAAAACTAACCTCTCGAATATAGAAGGCAGATAAGGGAAAAGTTCATACTGCACTATAATAAGATCAAAATCCCTTTTAAAAATAACAATAAATAATCTCTTAAAATAGCTTAAAAGGATTTTTAGTCTATTTACTTTAGAATTATTAAAACTATCATTCAGATATTCATCGGATAATAACGGCCGGATATCTAACTCCAACCCTTCATCATTAAAAAATGGAGTGTATTGAACAAACCTTTGTCTAGTTGATGCAGCAAGAGCTCCATATTTTGATAGTACTAGTATTTTTTTCAACTTAATATCCCAATAACTTAATTAACTTTCTTAGATTTTATTAAAGAAAGCTTAATAATTACTTTTTTTATAAAAGATTGAATCTTTAGTGGAAGAAATAAAGAGTACTTACCATGAGGAAATCTAGAAAAAAACTTTTTCGGGATTATAAAACCATTAAGCTCTATCCAAGGTATTAAATTCTTCCATAACACAAATTGTAAACTTAATTGGTCTCTTTTAACTCGATTCTTCACAATAAGCCACCAATCTTGCATAGCCTTATTTAAATGGATATTTTGCTGTCTTCTAACTAAGATATAATTAGCACTTAAGCCGTTATCATTATTAAAACCATCCAAAATAGTTTCATCGTAAAAACTTTGTAATTCTTTTATTTCAGTATCATTAAACATATTAGATGCAAGACAAGCATCTATTTCTGAAGAGACATCTTTTCTCAATTCATGCCTGAAAGCACCAATTATTAAATTATTTTCTTCAAACTGACTAGTAAAGTTATTAGGATTTTCTTGCAATAGAACATTTCCATCAATATAAATTGAAAACTTATTTGAGTTATTAAAATTATAACAGAGCAACTTATGATACCTATTAATTAAAGAGCTATCAGTAAGGCCGGGGGGACTAATTAAAGGTTTCAAGTTCCAGCCATCTTTCTTAATCTCTCTATCTACATCACAGAAGCACACATAATTGACATCTTTAAATGACGGCTGCTTTAATAATTGATCATATTGATCTGTTATGCATGTGTAAACTGTAATCATCTTTAAGTTTTCTTTAAGTATAGATAGAAAGAAATTATTTGAAGCTTACACAGTAGGTTACTTTTTTTTTAAAGTGTAATGTACTTCATAACAAGAAATTAGATTGCAAAGATTCTCCTCCCAAAATTCCATAGAGTAGTAGCTCATATTTATGACAAAGCCTAGAATTTTTCTCAGTGCATGTCGAACATAAAAAGGTCTGGAAGACTTGAACTCCAAGAAGACTGACTTGAGAGAAAAATTTATCACATGAGAATAAGTTGGCACTTTTCTAGAGAAAAGAGAACAGTCACTAAAATAACACATTGTGTAAAGCCCAAAGAAATTTTTATGAGTTGGATCAGAGTAAAACCAAGAATTAGAAAAATGAGGAGCTACTGTTTTTAGCTCAGCCCCCTTAACAAGGACTTTAGAAGTTAGTTCAAAAAATAACTCTAGGTCATCTATATGCTCAATAAAATGACTTGAATAAATGCCTGATACACAGCTTTCAGGAAGAATCTCCAAAAGCTCAAATACGTTTCCTACGATATCAACATTCTTAGAATCTATAAGATCTATTCCAATAGATTGGTCATCTAATTTTCTATCTCCGCAACCCAGTTCTAATTTATAAAAACCCGGGTTATCTCTTATTTTATCTATGAAATTATTCTTATCATGCATTTTTAGATTCATCTGTAAAACCTTAAAGTCTTAGATTACTATTTTTTTTTGGAAATATACCCTTTAAATCAAACAAAACATGCAGTTTTTTTCCTAATTCTCTAAACCAATCTGAACCTAAAGAAGCAAAATGCTCATGAGCAACAGCGACTAATATCCCATCATAGGAATTTTTATCAGGTTCGTTAATTAAGTCAATGCCGCATTCGATCAAGGCTGTTCTAGGATCTACCCATGGATCATATACATCGATGTGTATATTCATTTTTGATAAGTTATTAATTATATCTAAAACTCTAGTATTCCTAACATCAGGGCAGTTCTCCTTAAAAGATAGACCTGCTATAAGAATTTTAGAATCATGCATGTTTATTCCTTTTAGCTTCATAGTTTCTACTAACTTATTTGCTACATAATCACTCATTTCATCATTTAGTTTTCTTCCCGCCAAAATAACTTTCGGTTCATAGCCCACTTCTAATGCCTTGTGAGTAAGGTAATAAGGATCCACTCCTATGCAATGACCGCCAACTAGGCCCGGCTTGAAATTGAGAAAATTCCATTTTGTAGATGCTGCCTCCAACACAGAACCTGTATCTATATTCATTTTAGAGAAGATAATAGATAGCTCATTTATGAGAGCAATATTTAAATCTCTTTGTGTATTCTCAATTACTTTAGCAGCTTCAGCTACCCTTATAGATTCTGCCTTAAAAGTTCCTGCTACTATAATTTGATTATAAAGAGATTCTATCTTTGTAGCTGTCTCTGGAGTTGATCCTGAAACAACCTTTATAATATCGGGTAATCGATGCTTCTTATCGCCTGGATTAATTCTCTCCGGTGAATATCCAACAAAAAAATCTTTATTGAAAGTAAGACCAGAGGTCCTTTCTAGAACGGGTACACAATTTTCTTCCGTTGCACCTGGAAAAACCGTTGACTCATAAATAACTATATCTTTTGCTTTAAGAATGGAGCCTATTGTTTCAGTAGCTGAAATAAGAAGAGATAAGTCTGGATTTTTTAAAGAATCGATTGGGGTTGGAACCGTGACAATGTATACATTACAGTCAGCAATCTTTTCAATATGCGACGTTAGTTCTAAACTTGTTGCTTTAAGAAGCTCTTCTTTGGTTAGCTCAAGAGTTTTATCAACTCCTGATATTAGTTGATCAATCCTTTCTGAATTAATATCAAAACCAATGACTGGTCGGACTTTACCAAACTCTACAGCGAGAGGTAAGCCCACATAACCAAGACCAAGAATAGCTATTTTGAAGGAATCTAGATCATTTATCATAAAATTATCTATCAATTTTATAATATTCTAAAAACCAAGTTACAAACTTCTTTATCCCCTTTCTGTAGTCAGTATCAGGCCTATAGCCTGTTAGTTCCTTTAATAGATCTGTATTAGCCCAAGTTGCAGGGACATCTCCTGTCTGCATTTCCATATAGTTTCTTTTAGCCTTAATGCCTAATTCTTTCTCAATAGCATCTACAAAATCTAAGAGTTTAACTTTATCTGAATTTCCTATATTTACTATCCTAAAGGGTGCAACGGAAGAGATGCTATCAAAATCTTTAGAAGGATTATCTGGTAAAGGTTTTTGCGGTATAACATCTAATAACAACTTAATACTTTTCACTAAATCATCAACATAAGTAAAATCTCTATACATCTCTCCGTTGTTATAGATATCTATTGATTCTCCTTTAAGTATTGCGTCAACAAACTTATATAAAGCTAAATCAGGCCTTCCTAGAGGGCCATAAACTGTAAAAAATCTAAACATAGTTATAGGTAGATCCCATAAGTGAGAATGTGCATGAGCCATTGATTCATTAGCCTTCTTTGTAGCGGCATAAATTGTAAGGGGTAAATCAGCTTTTTCAACCTCTCTAAATGGCATATCTTCATTAGCGCCATAGACTGATGATGTAGAAGCCATCAAAAGATGCTTTAAATCATATTCTTTTGCAGCATCCATCACTTCAAAAGTACCTACTATATTACTATCAATATAAGCTCTAGGGTTCTCCAACGAATACCTTACGCCAGCTTGTGCAGCAAGATGAACTATAACTTCTGGCTTGAAATCCTCTATGGATTGAAAAAGAACATCTTTATTTTCTAACAAAGATTCAACATAAGAAAAATTTTTATATCCGGATAAAATTTTATGGCGATGGTGCTTCAAATTAACATCATAGTAATCTGTCATCCCGTCATAACCCCTTACAACGAAACCTTCTTCCAATAAAAGCTTTGATAAATGGAACCCTATAAAACCAGCTGAACCTGTTACAAATATTCTTTTCATAATATATTTTATCTTAACCAGAACTCCCTACTACCTTATAAAAATACTAATTTATTTAGAAAAGAAGACCTTTAATTCATTACCTTGGTGAAGTTTCTTTGATCTTCATTACCAGGATTGAAATTTCAAGGATGTATTATTTCAGAAATTATATACAAGTAATACTTTTATAAATCTGTTATGTAAAAGAAGTTCTATAAAGCTTAAACTCAAGAACGATACTATTATTCATAAAACATTTTAATTAATTATTCTGAATCATCAGTTTCCAGCAAGATTAAGTTCTCGTTATAAAATTTATATTTAATCTTATTTCCATTTACTTCTTGAATAAGATTCAACTTATATTTTATATACTCCTTGTCAAAGCCTGGAAAAATATTTCTTCTCCCTATGAATTT
>Ga0315322_10001755_pt1 | contig 16840 bp, 11 predicted proteins | sample M110021515metaG_FD_203461 | JGI IMG/M metagenome (GOLD analysis project Ga0315322, IMG submission 203461) | Ammonia-oxidizing marine archaeal communities from Monterey Bay, California, United States - M1 100m 21515 | ecosystem: Environmental > Aquatic > Marine > Intertidal zone | place: USA...
AATGCTGGTTTGAAGCAATCAGTACATTGATCGCAGTTTAACCATTCCTCAGGTTTGGCTTCAGGAAAAACCATATTGGTATATGGGCCTCCAGCCAAAGTATATTTTTTCGCAAGCTCAACCCTTGCATCACACTCTTCTTTTGTTAGTCCATCACAGCGTTTTTTTTGCATTTCACCAGCTTGCCAACAGCATGGAAGAAAGTCATCGGTTGGCTCTGGACAGCTCATATCATTATTTTGCAGAAAATTCGAAGAAGCTATATTTCTGAACTCTTCACTATTCCCATGACCAGACATAATTTCTAAAAGAATTTGCTTATCAGAATCATGCCCCTCATTATTAAGACGATTATCCCAAGAGGTTCCCAAGGGGACATGAAAACCCCATGATTGGCCATGAGGTATAACAATGCTGTCTGTATTCCATTCATCCAATTTAGAAAAAAGCTCTCTAGGAGTCCTTGCATACTCATAACAATCCAAGGGAAGTTCTATTGAGGAGACTCCCTCCTCACAAAATGGGATCTTTCTTACTTCATTTAAGAGCCAATTTAAATCAGAGTACCTTTTAAAATTAAAGACATCTAACCATCTAGCATTGACTGCTTGTTGAGTAGTATCAAAAACACCTAAACCAGATTCAGGAGTTCGAGAGCCTATAGGCCTTGCAGGCAAGTTCTTAATATCCTTAAAAATTACATTTCTATGTCCCCAGTGGTTTTTTTTAGTGGTGCCAATTTGAGTCCATTCCCATCCCGGAAATACAACCAAATCATTGGTAGCAGAATTTTCATTTGAGATGTTGCATTGTTGAATAATTTTTTTTTGCTCACGCCAATGATCTGGAGTAAGACCCTCAGCATGATCATTGAAACTAAAAAAATCTAGATTTGCACAATATCTTGCAAAATCACAAGCCATAGAACTATCATGCACACCCTGAAGACCCATCATCGGCAACTCTAGGGTAAAAGCATCAATCGAATATGTTGTATGGACATGCAAATCACCAAAAAGAATTTGAGTTGTATTACCGGACTCAGCCCCTAATAAGCCTTCTTTTGTCTGAAAAAATTTTAAATCTTGTTTATAGATTGACTCTTCAGAACGAGGAGCCCCCTCTATTTTTCCAGGATCGACATCAGATCCACAGCCATATAAGAAAATGATTACAATGAATGAGGAAAGAAGTTTTTGTTGAATTTGGAGCATCAGTAAACAGTTGCTGAACCGTATTCTTGAATTAAATCAGTTTCAATTTTTTTACGTTCAATATCCATATTAAATTGTTTGCAAGCACCTTGATTCCATTTATTAAATTCATCATCGAGTCGATCCCCAATATTAAAAAATGTTTCTTGTACTAAGAGACATTTTTCTAACAATGTACCCACTGGCGACAATCTTACATTTCCCAAAATAAACTCTAGGGACAGCATTTCTTTATCTAAGGACAAATGCTCATCAGAATCTAGTTTTATAAAAACTCTATCTTTTGAATTAAATTTTTTCCATTGAAGACTTTTGCCAGTATCAGGAATGCCAGTTTTTGCAAATGATACCCATGCATGCATCATAGTTTCCTGCATTTGATTTCTTAATTCTCCCTTGGGATAAACATAACGTCCGATAGGGCCAAATTTAAAGTCACCAGTGATGAAAGAAATCTCAAATCCATGAGCTGCTCCTATTAGGTTAGGGAAATCTGCAAAGTATGAAGATGCTTGATCATCCCAATCAAATCTATATGCGTACAAGGATTCATAGCCAGCTTTTTCTAGCTGTATTAATGGCTCATCAACACCCCTTAACTTCCAGCCCTGTGAACGAGTTTTGACCCAAAGTTTGTATAAACCTTCTTTTTTAAATTCAATTTTGGGAATAGGTACAAGTTTTGTTAAGGGATAAGATGTTTGTACAAAATATCTATTTGACCCTAACCAAAGGGATAGCTCGTCCTTGTTTGATCCTGCGATAACCGGAATTTTATTTTTTTCTTTAGAGGAAGCAAGCCCGGCACTTACTCCATTAATATGAGTTACTATTCCATCTCTAGTAAGGAGCGGCAATCGATCGTAGGTATCTTTGGAGAGTTTCTCATAGATCTTTAAAAGTGCTTTTCCATCAATAGATCTTAAATAACGTTGATATTCTTCTCCATATTGCTGGGGGTCTTTTTTGAATAGGTTTTTTATAGTTTTATATCCAGATATGTCATAACTTGAGAGCACAGGATCAGAACCCAATCGATTCACTATTATACCTTTTTGGTTTACTCCTATCGCCTCTTCCTTTGTAAAACTAGTTGTATAGCCTGATTGAGAGATTGCCTTATGAAATAGTCCATTTCCCATGGGCGAAGCAAGCAAAGACAATACATTGTTTCCCCCAGCTGACTCTCCAAAAATTGTAATATTGTCAGGATCTCCACCAAAGTTTTGGATATTAGCTTGCACCCATTTTAATGCCTCCATAATATCGAGAGTCCCAAAATTAGAAGTTTGATCAATTCCATTTTGAAGTCCTTGTATAGCAGGATGCGTAAACCAACCAATAGGGCCTAAACGATAATTAATTGTTACAACGAGAATCTGATGTTCACGAATTAGTTCTGAAAAATCATAGTAATCTTTCACGCCAGATGTATTGCCACCACCATGTATCCAAAACATTACAGGAAGCCTTCTATTTAAATTATTTACAGGAGCTTTTATATCCAAATATAAGCAATCCTCTTGCCCAACTATTCCTTCTCCCTTTATTCCTGCGTAAATACTAGCCTCTTGCAGGCACCCATTTCCTTCTTGGGGTTTGATATTTAACTCAGGAGATACCAACGGCCTGGGAGCCTTCCAACGAAGAACCCCTTCTGGCGGAATAGCATAAGGAATATCCTCCCAAGTAATAACATTTTTATTCAACTTTCCTTGTGAAACTCCGGATGAAGTAGGAACTGTGAACGAGTTGCCTTTTTGAATAGGACTCATGCATGACCCTAAAGCGAATAGGCATAATAAAGATATTAAAAAGTTCTTAATGGGTAATCTTTGATTCATGAAGCAATTTTATCCTTTCTTTATTGTGCATAACTTTGATTTTAGGGGCAGAATTTATAAACGCAATCGATTGATTAACGCCATAAGCATCCCAATGTATTAAATCTGAGGCAGGAGAGCCGTTTTTTGCAAACTCAGTCCAAGAAACTTGAAAAAAATTTGAAATTTTTTGAGCTTCTTTTGAACAAAAATCTTTAAGAATCTTTTTATTAGATGAACCAAAAACATATGGAAGCTCGCTTGCATGATAAGCGCCCAATTTACCATCTAGGATAGGACTAGGTTCATTAAAAAAATAGCCATAAGCATTATCTTGATGCTGCTCTAATAATTCCAATGCATGTATTCCAAATGTCCAGTCAGTCATAATATTAGATAATGCATGCTTGTATTCACCCTTAACTGAATTCTTGGGCAAATAATTTTTGGCAATTTCATTAACATTTTCTGCTCGAAATATTTTATTAAGTCTCTTATAAAAACTATCTTTTTCTAAATTTAGATAATATGGTTCGAACTCAGACCAAAGCCTATATTCATCTGCAGTTGTCCCAACTATTAACTTTATTGGTGAATCTTGAAAATTTTTTATAGGGTCTAAGGGTAGAAAATTACCGTCTGCAATTGGGGCAAAGCCTACTTCTGGTGAAAGCCATTTTTCATGAGCAATCATTGTATGTTTCATCTTGGAGGCAAGTGAGGTTATCTGCTTATGATCTAAGGATAATAAATCGTTAATTTTTAATCCATTATCATTGGCTGTTTTTAAAAATAACTCGCCCCATTGATTTCCTCTTTCCTTGTCAAAATATGCATTCATCCCTCCGCTTTGACAAATGGCTTTTGTGAATAAATTGCCTGAAGGGCTGATTGAAGATTGCAATGCAACGCTCCAAGCCCCAGCAGATTCTCCAAAAATAGTTATGTTATCAGGATTGCCCCCAAACTCTGCAATGTTTTCTTTCACCCACTCTATTGCTAACTTTTGATCCATAAGGCCTTCATTGCCTGTGGATCGAATTTCACCATTTGAGATTTCATCAAGCTTTAAGAATCCAAATGGCCCTAAGCGATAATTGATCGTAACCAATACAATTTCGTGTTGAGGAAGCGAATCGAGATCATATATAACTGAATTAGAAGAGCCAGTAATATATGCTCCTCCATGAATCCAAATCATCACTGGCATGTTGCCATTGATTTTTTTTGATGCAATGTTTAAAGAAAGACAATCTATTGATTCGTCTGGCATATTCGGATCTGTTAAAAAAGACTCCTGATAAATTGTTTGAGGCGCACTAAATCCTCTTTGCGTAGCCTCAAAAGATATTTCAGAATCATTTTTTTCAGGAAACTGCCACTGTGTCTCCTTAGTAAGGGGCTTTGCATAAGGTATGCCATAGAACAAATTAACCCCTTGATCAATAACCCCAGTAAATTTTCCTGCCCTGCAGGTAACACTTATATTAGACATCGGATAAGTATAGATGTATTCAATAAAAAATTAACGAACACTGTTCATTAGGTATAAATTTATACAAATTCATTAAAATTTATAACATTTATCGTAAAAATAATAATAAAAAATATGAATTATTATGTTGAATCAAGAAACTATTAATGGAATCATTATATTTCATCAAACTAAGACATAAAAAATGACATTGACAGCAACAATTAAAGAAAGAACAAACCTTGATCTACATAACGAATTGATCAAAAAGGCTGAAGATCTTATTCCTATTCTCAACAAGAGATCCGAATCTGCAAACTCTGATAGAAGAATCCCAAAAGAAACTATACAAGATATGAAAGATGCTGGATTTTTTAAAATTTTACAACCTAAGCAATATGGTGGGTTTGAATTAGATCCTCACACTTTTTCTGAAGTGCAATTAAGAGTTGCTCAAGGATGCATGTCTACTGCATGGGTTTTAGGCGTTGTTGGCATCCATCCATTTCAACTAGCTTTATATAATGATAAGGCTCAGAAAGAGGTTTGGGGTAAAGACGACAACACTTTAGTTTCATCATCATATGCTCCTATGGGACAAGTTACTCCTGCTGAAGAGGGATTCAAATTCTCAGGGCACTGGCAGTGGTCAAGCGGCTCAGAGCACTGCGATTGGGCATTACTCGGTGGCTTAATATTCCCCCCTGAAGGAGGCGCTCCAGAATATAGAACATTTTTAATTCCAAAGAGTGATTACGAAATAAAAGATACATGGTATTCCATGGGCTTAAAGGCAACTGGTAGTCAAGATATTCATGTTAATGATGTTTTTGTCCCGGAGTATCGCACCCATAAACAATCCGATGGTTTTAATTTGACCAATCCAGGATATGAGGTCAACAAAAATGATTTATTTAAAATTCCCTGGGGTCAGTTATTTGTCAGAGCTGTCTCTACCCCAGCTATAGGTGCAACAAAAAAAATGTTAGAACTTTTTATAGAAGGTGCCAATAATAAAGCTTCTAGCGATCCTTCTAAGTTAGCTGGAGATACTCACACACAATCAATTGTTGCTGAAGCATCGGCAAAATTAGATGCAATAGAGACTGTAATGTTCAGGAATTATGATGTGATGGTCGATCTGGCTGGTAATCAGGGTGGTATTCCTATGATTGATCGTGTGAAATTTAGGTATGATGCATCTTTAGTTATCGAGAAATGCCTTGAAGTCGTTGATACATTGTTTTCAAATGCAGGTGGCGGCGCAGTCTTTGCTGGAAGTGAAATTCAAAAAATATTCCTAGATGTTCACACATCTAGGGCTCATGTAGCCAATAATCCCGTTAGTTTCTCAAGAAATTATGGAGCTATGCAGCTTGGAGTAGAAAATACAGATTATTTTGTATAATTCTCAAAGATGGTAGCCACCATCAACTGGGATACAATGGCCTGTGACATAGCCTCCCTTGCTCGATGCTAAAAATACCGCAGTGTGAGCAACCTCTTCTGGAAAACCAAATCTTTTAATTGCAAGTGTATTCATCACAGCCTCGTGCCAAGCGTCATCAAAAAAAGTATTCTCTTCTTCACGTAGTCTATGGAATATACCTGTATCTATAATTCCTAATGCAATAGAGTTCGCTCTTACCCCATTACCACCCTCTTCTTTTGCAATGCCTTTTAAAACATGTTCTATAGTAGCTTTTGGGGCCACTGAAAGGATATCTCCAGGAGGATATTTGAACAATCCTGCAGAACTTATAAAAACTATTGAGCCTTTAGATTCTCGAAGATAAGGTAAGCCTGATTTTACTAGGTTAAAAAAACCATTTATATCAGCATCAATGACTCCTTTCCATAAATCAATATCTATTTCACTAATAAATTTTTGAGGTATGTCAAAGCCAGCCGCATTTACAAGAGTATTGATAGAGCCATAATCTTTGACAACTTTTGTAAAAGTGCCCTCAACTGATTCTGGGTTGCTATTATCTAGTTGATATATTTGTACATCAGAGTCAATGCCATTTGCTATATCGATTGCAGCTTGTTCATTTTTATAATACGTAATAGCAACCTTAGCACCTGAATTTGAAAATTCTTGTGCACATAATGAACCAATGCCACCACTACCGCCAACTACTAAGACACATCCATTTTCAAAATTTTTATCCATTTTTTTTACCTCATTTGTTATTATATTGTTTCTTTAACAATTAACAAAAAGGTAGGGAATTTATGCGTTTTTCATATCATCCAACTATGTGCGATCCATCATTTTATTTAGAGCTTGGTAAAGCAGCCGAAACGGCTGGCTTCGATGCAATTACATTTCCCGACAGTATTTGTTACCCAAAAGAATGTGATTCGACTTATCCATATAATGATGATGGGAGTAGAGAATTTCTAGATGGAGTTCCATTTTTAGAGCCATTTTCAATTATTCCTGCAATTGCAGCTGTTACAGATAAGTTAGAGTTTTCAACTTCTGTTTACAAACTTGCGCCCAGACAAGCTGTAACCACAGCGAAATTTGTTACCACATTAGGTGTTATGACAAATAATCGATTCCATTTTGGGATTGGAGTTAGTCCCTGGTACGAGGATTTCCTTGCCACAGGGGAACGGTGGGAAAAACGCGGCAAAAGAATGGATGAACAAATTGATATTTTAAAAGGGTTAATGAATGGAGATTATTTCTCTTTTAAAGGTGAGTTCTATGATATTCCAGAACTAAAACTATGTCCTGCTCCCTCAAAGCCAGTTCCTATATTAATAGGTGGACATTCAAAACTCGCTCTAAAAAGAGCAGCTAGGGTCGGAGATGGTTGGATTAGTGCTGGATTAAATCTTGAACAAACAGAATCTCTTATTAATCAAATCAACGTATTCAGAAAAGAATACGGAACTCTTGATCATCCAAATTATCAGTTCCAAGTAATGGGAGAAGCTGCCTATTCGCCCGATGGAATCAAAAACCTTGAAGATTTAGGCGCAACTGAAGTAATTGTAGCCTTTAGAAATACCTACGAAGGCGGGCCTGATGAAAGAACCCTTGAGGGAATGATTGCTGAAATTAATTGGTATGCAGAAGAGGTGATAAATAAATCTAAGTAGTTTAATTGGTCGGGATGGCCGGATTTGAACCGACGACCACCTCACCCCCAGCGAGGTGCGCTACCAGGCTGCGCTACATCCCGAAAATATTTTGAAAAAGAAAACAATTTATAAACAGAAAACTAGTATGCCAAATTGGAGTTTAAGAATCATTTTTTTTAATAATGTAAATAAGTGCACAATAAAAACATACCCATAAAATAGTGGACATGGTAAAAAAAAGAGGTAGAATGCATAGAAATTAGGGTTTCAATGTAAATAGTATTATAAATTAATTACATTTAATCTGTTTACATTATTTAAATTGTATATAATAGTACCTATATACGTTGGACTAACATAAAAGTGGGATAACAAATGGCAAAATTAAAACTAACATTTAAGAACTTTCTCGTATTTGCTCTTGCATTCTTTGGAAATACCATAACTGCTCAAGAGACTCAAGAAGATCAAGAGGCTAAACCAAAATCTGGTGGAGAAAAAGCCGCTGAGGAAGCAAGCGGATCTCTTAGTGCTGGAGCTATAGCTGCTGCTGTTGCCGCTGCTGCTGCCATTGCAGCTGCAATTGATTCGGGTGATGGAGGTGGGGCTGCTCCTGCGCCTACACCTGCGCCTACACCTGCGCCTACACCTGCACCTACACCTGCACCTACACCTGCGCCTTCGCCAACACCAGCGCCTACTGAGACATATACTTATTACGTAGACAATATGGTAAACGTAAATACCACTACTTCTACTGAAACCACTACAAGCACATTAACTAATGAATTTAGACCTGGTGTAAATACAAGCACTAACACTAATACCACGACAAATACATTAACTAAGTACAACGAGTTAGTTTCTACGAATACCTCGACTTCAACTAGCACTAACACAAATACAAGTACTACTACAAACACTTCAACTACTACTCAAACGTACGTTGATGGTGAAGGTAACTATGAATATGACACAGGTAACAGCTTAGGTGATGTAACGCTTGATATCACATATGGTGATGCATTCTATATGCCAGATAATCAAACCAATAATAACGAGGGCGCTAACATGCCTCAGTTAGAACTAGAATATAATATTCTCTTTGATGGCCCTCTCGATGCTGAAGGTGACCCAACTATTAATGTCGGTGATACTGGAGCGCAACCTGCTACACCTGGAGGCCTTAAAATTGAAATTGATCAAACATTTGATCTAGATTTAGACAGGGTTTATGGTGCTGGAAGTTTAGATGATCCTTACAGCGCAGGAATTGGCTCTGATGATCCGAGCGGTCAAGGTTCTAAAGAATTGAATGATTATGAATTTATTCAACCGGATTTAGATATTGTTCAAGACATTACAGTTGAAGTTGAAATGATTCAAGACTTTACTCAAGTCCAAGAAATAGAACAAACTATTAATCAACCAATTGCTGCAACAGGAACAAGACCAGCTTCTAATTAATATTTAATTAGTATTTAAAAAACCACATCTTTGATGTGGTTTTTTTTAGCATATTAAACTCAAATGTTAATAGATATGGACAAGCTACTTTAGAGCTACTCTGCTCATTTATAAAGTTAATTAAGAAAATAATAACTAAGTGAAGTAAGCGATTTTTGAAGGACTATTTACCAGAAAGAAAATCATAATGGCTTTACTTATTTTTGATTGTCTAGAACTGAGTCTTAAAATTTATAATAGAATTCAATATTAACGCGTGAGAGTCTTGGATGAAGGCTCTGAGAGGACTGAATAACTTGTCCGGAGTCTTTATCAACATAGAATTGATTTGTTTCTTTCCATGCAATCGAGTCTATTTCAGCATATTGTTTTATAAGTGAAACTTTTTTCTCCTTACCAAACCTCATAATAATATCGCTTGAGGACAGATAACTTGAAGATAAGGTGGCATTAAATAAGTCAGGATTATACAAGTCAATAGTCTCAAAATAACTCCTAGTCTTATCTTCTGAAAATAATATTGAAGTAAGTCTCGATAAATATGAATTCGAGTATTTAGATTCAGCCATTTCTAGTGAGACAGGGTCATATGGAGACCTTATTTCAAAATCATTTTTTAATCCTGAAGTTTTAATAACTCGACCGTTTTTAGTAAAAAGTCTTACATTATCAGTGCCTACCCATTCATAAATATCCTCATCTATATAGGCAAGAATTAAAATAGAATGGGGACCTCTTTCAAATTGAACTTTAGCAAAACTAAACTCATACTCATTAAAAATTTTTTCTGTAATCTCATATTCAGGAAATCCAAAAATTACTTTATTTACATCTGAAAAATTTTGAGCATAAGTAATAGGTAGATTCCCACAAGATGAAACTAAAAATACTAGAATTAATATATACCTAATCATATATATCACTCCAATTTTGCATTAGGTTATTTTTATTTGCAGCATATGTTGTACTCCAAAGATCATTAGCATGCACTAATGTCTGAGCTCCATCTCTTGTAAGAGGTCTTAATCCAAAACCAGTCATTCCTCTTGAGTATGTCTCAAAGAACATTTGAATTGGCAAGTTAAAGAAAAAGCCTTTATCAAAACTACCTTCACCAAACTCTTCTTTGCTAATATCTGTTAAAGAAAAGAAAATGCCCATATTAGCTCCACTTCTAAACTCTCTGGAAAAAGTAAAAGACAATCCAGAGTCTTCAGCTAAAAACCTTCCAGCTCTCACATGAGCTAACACTCTTGTATTTGGCTCTCTATAGTAGAAATTAAAATGTCCTGTTGTGGTTTGATACCTTCTTGTACTAAAGAGTTGTCTATAAGCCCTCTGCTTAACTCTCCAAAGTTCAGCGCCTATTGCATATGAAGCTCCAAAAGGACGCCACATAGCTTCACCCCCAACGCCCATAAACATAGGTTCCAAAATACCAGCAGAAAGCTTTGTATAAATATCTTTTTTTGGATTTAAAAAATAATTGCCTTGAAGTCTAGTAATATTAAATTTGTTACTTTGTTGCAAGTACTTCACAACATCTGTTCTTACATGAGGAAGTATGCTATCTGAGGCAAGCTTTAACTCTCCAAAGGTATCGTAAAGACCAACAGCCGTAACAGCGAGTATGCTAATATTTCTTTTAAGAATAACCTCTGTATGAGCAGATAAAGCTATTTCACCAAAATAAAAACCATCAGGGCCTCCAATTTGACTCCTTATAGCGGGAGCAAATTTGTTCATAAAAATAGGAAAATTTATACCGGGAACATACTCATGTTGCTTAAAGGCGTCTGGTTCTGTTTTAATAACCTCAACAGATTCTTGTAACACATTAGTAAGTTTATATGCATCATACTTAATAAAATCTTCTCTTGGGATAACCATCGTATACATTTGCTGGTCAGCATTGAGGTTCGTAAGTGAGAAATTCTTAACTGAATTAGGTGAAATATCATCTAATAGCCTAGTTATTCTTCCAATAGCAAGTGGTTGACTCAAGTACCTGTTCTGAGCAAATGCAATTTCAAGAGTATTAGTATCTTCTTCAAGATTTGCATATTGTAAATAAATTCTTTCATCTGCAAGGAATTTCAAAGAAGTTCTATATAAATTTTCTTTCTTTTGACTATTAACAAACTTATATTCTTCCTTGTTTGGTATTTTCTTTCGTGGATCTCTTTTTTTAATGTATGGATCTTTGCCACCATATATTCCAGCTATTGAAAATCCAAAATTTAGTTCATTACCTCGAATATAACCTAGTTTCACATGAAAGTTTTTCGTAACAGGGTATAAAAAATTAATGTTAACCCTGCTATCTTGATTAACTGGAAGATAACCCTCAAATCTATCAAGCACGTATTGACCATCTTGGGCCTCATCAGTCAATTTCCCGTATTCATTTCCATCATACTCAAGCTTCAATCTCAAACCTTTCATTTTAGGAAGAAAAATTTCTACTCCACCAAATAAACTTGCAGTTTCTCCTGAAAAGAACGTAGCATAATTAATTTCTCCACCCTGAGTATCTCCACCAGTATTTCTTCTTCTAGTTTTAAAACGATCATGAATATAAGATAGAGGATTTTTTACCCTATTTTTACCAATGACGCCCCATCCCATACCTAAACTCAGATCAATATTTCCAATCATTTTTGATGCAACTACAAACTCTGATGCGAATAGAGATGAGCCTCCAAGGTCTCTAAAACCAACTGCAATAGCTGGCATATATTTTCTTTCTTTTATAAGTCTTATTTTTGCATCAAAACTTTTATCTTTATAAGATTGGGACCCACTAAATGCTGGGACATCACTGTAAAGTTTATTGTTAACATCTGTATATTGATAAGATGCTTCTAACCAGTCAAATGGATAGCCCACGAAAGAACCTCTTAGATATGGCTCTAGATGTGACCATGTAAAAACCAGAGAACCCTCTGGATACAATCGTGCTGTTGGCATCATTATTAAACCAGTAGTTCCATAATTAGACATACTAGGATTTGTATTATTTGGATATATATATTCTTTAATCTGAGCATTTACATCTAAAGCAATGCTCATAGAAATAATGAGGATAAGGATAGCCCTCATAGATATAGCCCCTTTAATCTTGAATTGCTGCTATTGATGCCGCTGTTACAGAAAGACTAGCTATTATTGGTGAAATTGTTTCAACTAAAGCCAAAGAATCCATTGGACGAGATTTTCTAGGGATAATAATTGTAGAACCAGGCAAAATATTGTTTTTTGAAAACGGCCCTCGCTCCAATATGCTCATACTAACTGGTGCTGATTTTCCATTTGGCAAAATAATATACATTCTCTTTTTATCAGCTTCTGTTTGAAATCCGCCCGCAAATTTTACATAGTCATTCGATCGAAGAGATTCAGAATATGGCACAGTAACAGGATTAAGTACTTGGCCAACAACCGTTACAGTGTTTTGAATTGGTGGCATATATATAATGTCACCTCCCTCAAGATCAAGATCTTGAATTGGTGAGCGAGAAATAAGGTTGGGATTTAATTCAGCAACTAATCTTCCTGCTGGTTCTGAATCTGTGATATCTGACATTAATGATACCAAACCAATTAAATCAGTTGAATTTTGCTTCAAATAACCGCTAGCGACTGCTGACGCTAGGATTTGAGATAATTCAGCTTTAGCCCTGCTCAGAGCTTTTGCCTCAGACTCTTTTATCGAATCTCGACTTAATATACCACCAAGAGGATATGCATAAGAGGTCAAACCACCAGCTCTTTTATAAATTTCAGATAACTTTGTTCCTTTTGATATTTGATATGTCCCAGGATTTTCAAATTCTCCAATAAGCTGCACATATCCGTAATCTGTAGCAGAATTCTTAAGCTGAGGTTTAAAGAAAATTAAATCTGTAGTTGATGCAAGATTTCCACTTGAGACATTAAGGAAAGTATTAGGCCTTACTCCAACCTCAAACTCAGGATTGTTATCATAGTTAGGATATAAAAACCCACCAGCAATATAAAAAAGATTTAGAGCACTTAAATCCTTGGCTATGGGATATATGCCTGGAAATCTTACGTTGCCTGTTACTGGTATCGATGTAACAAGAGAAATTGGCAACAGATCTGGGTGATCATTAAATATTTGAGTACATTTTTTATCACTACTGTATGAAAAAACCTTTGTTTTTTCATAAATTGATTTTACAACATTTCTTCCCATCAATGCATCAAGCGCATAAAGACAGCTATTTGCATTAGAAATAATGCCATTCCCAAATGATGAGCGTGTTGATGTTTCAGGCAGATTAATTCCTCTAATTTGGGCTAAATCGGATAAATTATCCTGTTGATCTGAGGAATTTGGGGATAGGATTGCGGCTTTCTGCTCAAAATAAGAAGAAATAGCATGAGACTGAAGAAATTGAATATCTTCTTGGGCAAAGAAATAGACTTGATCTCCTGAATTAAGAGATATTGTATTAATCAATGCTTGATTTGTAAGACTAAATCCAACATAGCTGTATGCCCTTGACGCAAAATTTAAACGTTTAATCAATGCAAATCCGGTATATGTGTTTGCTAGTAAATCTGATTCGAGTCTAATAAGATTTCCTAATACAAGGCCATCTCTATGAGGGAATTCTCTTGGGTTCCTAATTGAGCCATTAAGCGAAACGAAATCAACTACTTGTCCATTTGAAGCATTAACCTTGATCACATCTCCATTTTCTATTTTGAATACTTTTGCATCTACAGGATTTAAAATCGTTTTTTGGCCAGAAGGTAGCATTCTTGTAACCGCTATACTCCTCATGTCTGCAAATGGCGAAACACCAAGCGCAAAAGAGATGATATTTTCTAATGTTTCTCCCTCTTTAAATTCGTATACAGCCGGTCTAATAACTTCACCATAAATAGAAACGCTACTTTTTATACCGTTTACAAGCATTGTGTCCCCATCTTTAAGAATAGAGTCCAATTTAGAAGAATCACCATTTACTAGAAGATCATAGAAATCAACATTCAAATACTCAGAGCCGTCTCTGAGCAAGCTTACATTTCTAAGTGAAGAATTGGGCTTGATTCCACCCGCAGAAATTAGTGCGTTAAGCGGTGTGCTAAATGCATTTAATGCAAATGTTCCAGGACTTCTGATGTTGCCTAAAATAAAAACTTGCTTCGACTTAATTTCTTGCAATGAAATAATTGCTTCGGTTCCTACATATTGATCATTTAAAATTTCTTCAACTTTTTTTAATGCACTCGAAAAAGATAATCCGGCTAATGAAATTGAGCCCAATCCTTCAACAAGAATTGACCCTTGATTATCTACTTTAAATTCTTGATTTATATCTAAACCACCATATAGATATACGTTTAGCACATCTCCAATCTTAATAATGTAGTCATCAGAAACAGACAAGCTATCATAAAAATTAAATTCATTTGTATAGCCTGCAAAGATATCTGTTCCAAATAATTTTAAGTCATCTGGAGAGGTTATTTCAGGAGTAAAATTTTGATATTCCCTATAAGCATCTATTAAAAAACATGCTCTAGAATCTTTTGCACACAAGTCCGAGGCTAGCCTTAATCTTTTTTCATTTAAATTGGCTCTGTTAATCTTTTCCATATCATCTGGCTCTATTTCAGACAACTGCTTGAAAACATTACTGTATTCATTTTGAACAAAAGATTTGTACCCCTCATCAACAGAGGGTTGATTTGCAGAATTTCCTTTTCCACCTTGAAGCCTTTCAAGAAGCTCTGCATTACCAAGCTCAAGTTCTTGCGCAAAAGTGCTTGATGGAGAAACTAACAGTAAGGTAAAGGCAAAAAATGCTAAATATAGAAATTTTTTCATAACTTTTGAGACCGAAAATTTAGATTGTATTATACACTTATTAAAATAGTTTTTATTCTTAACTTTAAGGAGATAAAAGTATTATAAGGTGTTAGACAATGCATATTTGAATAGGTTTCAATTTTATCAAAAAAAATTAATTAACTGCTCCTTCCTAAAACTTGATAAAATGGAAATCAATAGTTTAGGATCAAAAAGCAAAAAGTCTCAATATGATATTCTCAACAAAATGGTATTTAAATGACTCAATATGTGAGTTGGTCCCCAAGAAACATGGTGACAATAGAGGATATTTATCTGAAACATTCAAAGTTAACTTCTTAGAGAGTATAAATATTACTGATAAATTTGTTCAAGATAATCATTCTCTGTCTAAAGAAAAATTTACATTTAGAGGTTTACATTTTCAAAAACCGCCATTCGATCAGGCAAAATTAGTAAGAGTATTAAAAGGAAAAATACTAGATATTTTTCTAGATCTTAGGACGAGTTCACCGACATACTTAGAGCATCATATGATTGAAATTTCTGAAAAAAAATTTAACCAAGTATACATACCCTCAGGTTTTGCTCATGGTTTTTTAACACTTGAGGACGATTGTGAGATTTTTTACAAAACTTCTAATTATTATAGTTTTGATCATGACGTCTCGTTAGCTTATTTTGATAAGCAACTCAATATTAATTTACCTTGTTCAAACAATGAAATAACTATGTCAAATAAAGATATAAATGCCTTAATGCTTGAAGAAATAGGAGAAGTTTTTAAGTGAAGATTCTTGTAACTGGTGGCTTGGGTTTTATAGGCTCTGCATTAATTAGATCTCTACTTGATAATAAAGAGAATCATATTTTAAATATAGATAAGTGCTCTTACGCTTCTATGCCTGAAGCTTTAGAAGGAAAAGAAAAACTTCAAAATTATACATTTAAAAAAATTGATATTGTGGATGCTGGGGAACTTCATTCGGCAATAACTGATTTTAAACCAAATAAAATTTTTCATCTTGCTGCAGAAAGTCATGTAGACAGGTCAATTAGCGGTCCTGGAGACTTTTTAAATACTAATATCTTGGGAACGTTTAATATTCTTGAATCAATTAGAGAAAACATAACAAGCCTGCCTAAAAATTTTATATTAGTTCACGTATCCACTGATGAGGTATTTGGAAGTTTAAAGCTTGATGATAGTCTCTTTTCTGAATCCTCTTCTTATGCTCCCAACTCTCCATATTCTGCGTCGAAAGCAAGCTCAGACTTACTAGTAAGAGCATGGAATAAAACATTCGGCATAAGAACTGTGATTACAAATTGCTCAAATAATTATGGTCCATGGCAAAATCCTGAAAAATTAATTCCAAAAACAATTTTTAATGCGATTAATAAATACCCTATTCCAATTTATGGCAAGGGTATTAATATAAGAGATTGGTTGCATGTGACTGATCATGTAAATGCTTTAATTAAGGTATCTGGTTCTAGCCAAAGCTACAGCAAATATAATATTGGAGGAAATCAGGAAATGACTAATATTGATCTAGTAAATGTGATTTGCGCGCACTTAGATAAAAAAATTCCGATAAGTAAGCCCTACTCAAGTTTAATATCCTATGTTGATGATAGACTTGGTCATGACTTAAGATATGCCATCGATGCATCAAAGCTTTCAAATGAACATAATTTTGAACCAAAATATTTATTGCAAGAAGGCATTATAGAAACCGTAGATTGGTACATTGATAACTTAGATTGGGTCAAATCTAAAATTACTTAAAATAGAAATGGATATTTTAATTCTTGGAGGCTCTGGGCAACTCGGGCAAACTGTTTACAGAGAACTCAAAGAGAATTTTCAAACAATTAGCTTTAATAAATCTCAACTATCCATCATAAATAAAAA
>Ga0315322_10001757_pt1 | contig 16827 bp, 14 predicted proteins | sample M110021515metaG_FD_203461 | JGI IMG/M metagenome (GOLD analysis project Ga0315322, IMG submission 203461) | Ammonia-oxidizing marine archaeal communities from Monterey Bay, California, United States - M1 100m 21515 | ecosystem: Environmental > Aquatic > Marine > Intertidal zone | place: USA...
GGTGCGAACGAGGGTAATGTGAATGCAGCACAAATTATCGCCGGCTTGAACAAGTCCGAGGGCCAAATCGCTACCTTTGACGGTGGTGCTAAGCAGTCCAACGACTCCGACATCTCTGGCGGCGGCTACGGTGGTAAGCTCTCGAAGGCTCACCGCACGGCCAAGGGTGGTACTGCCAAGGGTAACACCAGCGGCCAACTCATCGGCAAGATTGGTGGCAGCAACTGGTAGACTACCAATTGCATCCAAATTCACGGAGGCGCCTCGAAAGAGGCGCCTCTTTTTTCATTCCGGGCCAGGGTGGCGAGAGGGTTATTGAAAAAATGGACACTGGCTTCGATTGGGAAAAGTGGCGTGCTCAGTTGATCGTGATCGTCTTAGCTGCCGGCGTGGCGTGGGCGATCGTGGGGAGTGGGGAAGAACAGGAAATCGAATCGCTGCCTTCACCGAAGGCCGCATTTGATACGCTCTCTTTTTTGGATGAAAAGGTTGGTTTCCAAGAAGATCATGAAGGTGCCAAAGCCGCTCGTATTTCGGAGCATATGCGCTTGATTCAAGCGCTCTACGAATCCTCAGCCCTTCAAGTTGGAGAGGGGGGATATATTGATGCGGGCGCAGATTCTCAGCCGATAACGGATGAATCCGAAGAGACTGAATAACCGACTTTGATCCACTCCATCGGAGTGGTTTTTTTGTTTCATTATGGGGGGAGCAATGATCAAAAGCCTCTTTCCATGGTTTTGCGTGAAGATTCTACCATCAGCGTGAAAAAACCGCGCCAACCGTATAATTGGGTCGAAAAATCGTGTTATTTCACTGTTTTAAGGGTTTTTTGGGTTGGCATGCCTTGTGCTCAAGAGATGTCAGTTAATTAATCGCACTAGTTCCTCTGGAGAGAATCCATTGAGCCTGGTGCACACAACCCAACAGTATCGGAGAATACAACAGATGAAAAAAACACAAAAAGGTTTCACCCTAATCGAATTGCTCGTGGTGATCGCGATCATTGGTATCCTGGCCAGCATGCTGCTGCCGGCTCTCGCTCGTGCTAAGGCTAAGGCCAACCGCATGAAGTGCGTGAGTAACCTCAAGAACGTCCAAACCGCCATGCTCGGTTTCGCGCAGGACAACAGCGGCCGTCTTCCTTGGCAGCTGACTTCCAGCGGTGTGCGGGCTCACGTGGATGGTAACGCTGCGGCTGCCGCTAAATTCGGCGGAGCTAGTGGTGGCGACAACCTCGTCACGGCGCACGCTAACGTTCTTGCATCGGCTGCGGGTTCGTACGGCATCGCTGCTATGAAGAGCGAGCTGCAAACCCCGAAGATCCTGCTTTCCCCGCTGGACGCGGCCAACGCCGCTAACAACGAGGTTGCTCAGGAAAACTGGTCTACCTACAACACTAAGTCAAACGCAGGCGCTAACGCTGAGCTCGCGTCGGGTGCCTCCTATGCCCTCGGCCGTGGTGCGGACAGCCTGCGTGGTGCGACCATCATTGCTCTTACCCGTAACAACAACAAGAACAGCATCGACAACTCCCGCTGGGTTGGTGCGAACGAGGGTAATGTGAATGCAGCACAAATTATCGCCGGCTTGAACAAGTCCGAGGGCCAAATCGCTACCTTTGACGGTGGTGCTAAGCAGTCCAACGACTCCGACATCTCTGGCGGCGGCTGGGGTGGTAAGCTCACGAAGGCTCACCGCACGGCCAAGGGTGGTACTGCCAAGGGTAACACCAGCGGCAACTTGATCGGCAAGATTGGTGGCAGCAACTGGTAGACTACCAATTGCATCCAAATTCACGGAGGCGCCTCGAAAGAGGCGCCTCTTTTTTGATTCCGGACTAGGGGATAACAGCTTGAGGCAATCGGATTTCTAAAATACCGTAGGCGAGAGGGTTATTGAAAAAATGGACACTGGCTTCGATTGGGAAAAGTGGCGTGCTCAGTTGATCGTGATCGTCTTAGCTGCCGGCGTGGCGTGGGCGATCGTGGGGAGTGGGGAAGAACAGGGAATCGAATCGCTGCCTTCACCGAAGGCCGCATTTGATATGCTCTCTTTTTTGGATGAACGGGTTGGTTTTCAAGAAGATCAAAAAGATGTTCGCTGTTGGAGTTCTTTCAATAAACTGCAGATGTTCATTACGAATTGTGAAATTGATGAAGGTGCCAAAGCCGCTCGTATTTCGGAGCATATGCGCTTGATTCAAGCGCTCTACGAATCCTCAGCCCTTCAAGTTGGAGAGGGGGGATATATTGATGCGGGCGCAGTGAAGGCAGCGTTGGGAGACCGTTTTCCTCAGGAAAATGAAGTGGAAGAAAAGGGAGTTCATTTAGGAGGCCGCTTTCCGACGTTGGTGGGCGTGGAGGAATTGCGGGATTATTCAGATACCATTGAGCCGTGGCGTTTATTACAAACCTGGGCCTCCCGCCAACTGGATGCCCAAGGAACGTGGCGGCTGGAGAATCAATTTGACGAGAGTGCGTTAGGTGCACTGTACGATTTTTTCCGGTTATATGATTTGGCCATGTTGCGGCGGGCCAGAGATAATGCTTTCGACCGAAAGTTAACGAAAATTGATGCCGAAGCCATTGCGGCGGCATTTCAGCCAGCACCCAATCACTGACGAATATGGCTATCACTTCGTCAACGATTCGGGAATGGCTATTGACTGGGGTATTGGTAGTTGGCTTGCTGGGCGGGGCGTTGTGGTGGCGAAACCAGAAACAAACCGTGCCCGCCCCGGGGCCACTCGTAACGGAGCCCAATCCCTTTGCAAATCGAGGCACAAATACTGAGCCTCTACCTCGTACCCGGGCCTTGATTCTGCAAAAACTAGGGTCATTAGAGTCGTACAACCAAAAGATCCCTGAGGAAACTTACTTAAGCGAATTTTCGTATTGGACGGCGGGAGCAATCCAAAGCGACGGACAGCGACGACCTCGTACCGTGGGGAAGGATGCGTTTGAGGAAATTACTCGGTACATGGTGGATCAAGCGATCCCTCAGCTCTGGAGCGAGGCGCAACAGCTTGTCGGGGACCAGAATTTGGTGACGCATGGGGCTATGGCCAAAATCGTTCATCAACAATGGCCTCAACAGTTGTTGCCCAACGGTCATGTTGTTGTGTTTCCCGGGCATCCGCAATTAAGGCGCGTGGTTTCTGAGGTGCGGCAGGATTATCTTAGGGATACAGGATGGCATTGGCGTTGGATTGGCCGGGCCATCGAGGAACAAACGCTGGGGGATCCAGACGAGCTAGGGGAACTGGATATTTATGCGGCCGAAGAGCTAAGCGAGTTTTTATCCGTTCTGGCTGTCGGCCTCATCGAGTGGTCCGACCGGTTGCCGGGTTCAGCCTCCAAATCGCCCGGACCGATCGATGCCGCGGTGATGCAGCGGACGCTGGTGCTGATGCAGACGCAGGCGGGGGATGATGCCGCGCATCGCGAACGGCGGACGGCTTTGTATTCCGAGCTGGCGCGTGAACGGGTGATGGGCGGTCTGCCCAAACCGATGTTTGCCAACGCGACCAAGCGTTTGGGGATCAATTTTCAGCATGCCCCAGATCCGGAACTGGACCAGCGCCGAGCCGAACTGGTGGTGCCCACCGGGATTGCCGGCGGCGGGGTGAGCGCGGCGGATTTTGATGGAGACGGGTTCACGGATCTTTATTACGCCGGCGGCGGTGGCGGGCAGTTGTGGCGGAATGTGGAGGGGAAAGGATTTGAAAATGCCACCACGACCTCTGGCCTGACAACCGCCGGTGAAACGCGGGCCGGGTATTTCGTGGATTACGACAATGACGGCGATCTGGATCTATACCAAACAGTGGTGCTGCGGCCGAACCGCCTGTATCGCAATGAAGGGAATGCGACCTTCACGGATGTCACTGAAGCCAGCGGCGTGGGCGGCGGCAAGTTGGTGACGCACGGGGCGGTTTGGTTTGATTTTGATCGGGACGGATTGTTGGACCTGTATGTGGCCAACTTCGGTATGTGGCCGAACGGGGATTCCCCGGACCTCAGCATTCGCAATAGTTCGGCCCCGGCCAACCAATTTTTTCATCAGCGCATTCGGGAGGGAAAACATGTGTTTGAGGAGGTGGCTACCGAGTTGGGCGTGGCGGATCGGGGATGGACCCACTGCGTGGGTGCCTGGGATTTCGATCAGGATGGCTGGCCGGACCTGGTCTCACTCAATGACTTTGGCCAGACTATTGCCTATCGTAATCACGGCGGAAAACGGTTTGTGGAGGAAACGCGCACGCTGCATCTGGATGTGGTGCACAACGCGATGAACTTTCAGCTTGTTGATCTGGAACACAACGGGCATCCGGCGATGTACGTCACGGAGATCTCCAAACTCACCCACCGCGTGCGCTACCCGAAGCCGGTGCGGGGTACGCAGATCAAGTTTGCGCATTTGGACAACTTACGCGCGCTGGTCGTCAATAAACTCCTGCGGCGGTTGCCGAGCGGCGCGTTTGAGGATGTCCATGATATCCACATTGAACCGGCGCAACTCGGTTGGGCGTGGGATGCCAGTGTCTTTGATTATGAGAATGATGGCGATCTGGATTTGCTGGTGTTGAACGGGACTGAAGGCAAGGATTTCGGCGCGCCTGCTCCCAGCGAACGTCACCGACAAGGCCGCGAATTCATCACCCAATATGCCGGGCAAACGAACGTCTGTTTCCTGTCGGATTCTGGGTATTTCTACGATGTTTCCAAACACTGCGAACTGGCGTATGCCGGCAACTCACGCGGTTCGGCTTGGTTTGATTTCGATAACGACGGCGATCTGGATGTGGCCGTCAGCGATTACAACGGGGCTGGGCGTGTCTACGAAAACCAGCAGGCCGCCGGCCATCACTGGATTCGGTTGCAGCTCGAGGGCGCAGGCGGTAACCGCAATGCCGTCGGCGCGCGGGTGGCCGTCCGGTTTGGAGACGATCAACAGCGCTTCGATCAGGTGGTCTGTGGCAAGGGGTTTTTATCACAGAACCCGTACCCGCTGCACTTCGGGTTGGGGGCGCACGATGAGGTGACGGAAGTTCTCATTATCTGGCCAGACGGCCGGAAACAAACGCTCAATCAGCTGGCCGTCGATCAGGTGCACCGCCTTCAGCAGCCGGCGCCCTGACCTATTTCTCCTCTTTTTTGAAATAAATCACCCCATTTTTGAGGAGTAAGTTGGGGATGAAACTTTCGGGGACAATTCATCGAAACCGCCACCGTGATCAAGGAGGCTTTGCCGTGGCGGAAATCATGGGGGTGATCTTGATGGTGTACGTGTTCCTGTCCGGCGATTCCAAGCCCAAGAAGCGGTCACGGGATGGGATTATCAGTTAAGCGGCTGGATCGGATTCCGCTGCGGCCGGTTTCAGGGCCATCCCGGCCAAAGCCAAGCCAAATGCCAGCAAGGTCATCGCAGGCAACCCTTTTGCTGCTGTCCAGTCATCCCGATTTAACCAGCCGGCGCCGCCCATAAAGACGAGATGCATGGCGGTGGCGAGCAGGGTCCAGCGGGCCAGGCAGGGGACAAGACTGGTTTGTTTTTGGGTTTCCGTTTTTAACGTGGCGATCAGCAACCAGAGGAGAAAGCCTTCGCCGAGGACGCCGGCGGCCATGGAAAGTTCGGCTTGCCAGATAAACTGGCCGGATTTCGAATAAAATTTCCCGAAGTAGTTTGGAGTCATCAGGAGCAGACTCATGAGCACGTGAACGGTGGTGCACCAGAGGCCCGCGAAGCCGTAGCGTTGCCGGCGTTCGCGGCCGGTCGCCAGGCGTGAGCCGACCAATCCGGCCAGGCCCACAACGGCGAAGACCTTGTTGGTGGTGTAGAGCGGAAAATGCTCCCACGGCACACTTTTGACCACGTGATAGCGCAGGACGGCATAGGCCAGCACGGCCAAGCCAACGGTCAGCAGCAACCGCTGTTCGCGGAGCAGGGGCACTTAGGATTCCTTTTGTTTGGCGGTGGCGCGTTGGGCGGAGTAGCGCTTGAGGAATTCATCGGCCATGACTCCCAGCAGGATTACAATGCCGAGGATGCCGAATTCAAGGTGGGTGGAAATGCCGAGCATGTTGATGGAGTTGTAAATGAGCCGAATCACGGTGGCGGCAATGACGACGCCCAAGATAGATCCTACGCCACCGCGCAGGCTGCACCCGCCCAGTACGGCAGCGGCGATAGCGTAGAGTTCGTAAAATTCACCGGTTTGGGCCGGCTGCACGGAATCCAGCTCGAAGGCGAAGAGAATCCCGGCTACGCCCGCCATGAAGGAGCAAATCACATAGGCAATGATCTTCATGTTATCGGTGTTGATGCCGCTGTACCGGGCACCATCCTCGTTGTTGCCCAAGGCAAACAGGTAACGCCCCCAGATGGTGCGGTTGAGGAACAAGGCAGCGGCGATGCCGAACAAGAGCAGAAATAACGCCGGAGTGGGAAGGTTGAAGGAATCGGTGATGGCAATTTTTCCACTAAATATTTGATCGAGGGAGTTGATTGTATCGATGTTGGCGTATCCTTTATCGTCTTCCAGCGGGACGGGACCGAGGGACTGATTGTCGGTGAACCATCGCCCAAGACTACGGTAAATGAGTAGTCCACACAGGGTTACCACGAAGGGTTGTATTTTGGCCTTAGTGATCAGCAGACCGTGGATGAGGCCAATGAGGAGAGACATGCACATCGTGGTAATGATAGCCTGCCCCGGGTCGATGCCTTTGACCTTGAGCTGGTAGGCCAGTACTACAGCGACAAGGCCCACGACTGACCCGATGGAAAGATCTATACCGCCAGTGATGATCACAAAGGCCACACCGATACTCATCACGGCATAGAGGCTCGACCACTTGATGAGGTTTTGCATGTTGTAGGCGCTGATGAATTTGTCATTCAACAGGGCCGTGATCGCGAAGATAGCGACGAGCAAACCGAAAATGCCGAGGGTATTTTTGTTCATCAGTGTGTGTTTGGGTAAACAATTAGGCGGCGAGCCGGGTTCCAGTGGCGAGTTGCATGATGGCTTCCTCAGAGAGTTCGTTTTGGGCGAGTTCGCCTGCGATGCGACCCTCATGCATCACGAGTGCGCGATCAGCCATACCGAGCACTTCCTCCATTTCGCTGGAGACAAAGAGAATAGCCATGCCTTCCCCTGCGAGTTTTTCCATCAGCCGGTAAATCTCGCGCTTGGCCCCCACATCAATGCCGCGGGTGGGTTCATCCAGCATGAGCAGCTGCGGGGTAAGGGCGAGCCATTTGCCGAGTACGATTTTTTGTTGGTTTCCGCCGGAAAGGAAACGGGCCACTTGCTCGAGATGGGGGGTCTTGATCTGGAGCTGTTCGACGGCTTCCTTGGCGATAGCCTCCTCGGCGGGAAAGTTCAGGAGCCCCTTATTTTGATCGCGCTTTAGGCTGGCAAGGCTAGCGTTTTCGCGGACGGTCATGGGCAAAACCAACCCGTGTAACTTGCGATCTTCGGGCGCTAACGCCATGCCGGCGGCGATCGCATCACGGGGGCTTTGGGGGCGAATGAGTGCGCCATTCATTCGAATCGTACCGCCAAGAGCGGGGGTGACGCCGAACAGTGTTTGGAGCAATTCCGTGCGGCCGGCTCCGACGAGACCGGCGATTCCGACAATTTCGCCAGCGTGTATTTTGAGTGAAACTTCTGTATTCGGATATTCCGGAGTGCGGATTTGTTCCACATCCAGAACCATTTTTCCCGGGCTATGGATTTGGCGGTCGTAGAATTCAGACAGGTCACGGCCGACCATCAACCGAACCATGGCGTCATGATTAATTTCATCCTTGGCTAAGTCTCCAGCGTTTTCGCCATCGCGAAACACAGTGACGCGATCAGCCAGCTCCTTCACTTCCCCTAGTCGGTGGGAGATGTAAATGATACTGATGCCTTGCCGACGCAGGTCGTGTACCACTTCAAAAAGAGTTTCGGTTTCGGTTTGTGAAAGGCTGCTCGTGGGTTCGTCCATGATTAATACACGGGCATCACAGGAAAGGGCTTTGGCGATTTCTACCAACTGTTGTTTGCCGATGGGTAAATTGCCCACGAGGGTTTCGGTGGGGAGATCGAGTCCGACAAGTTTCAGGAACTTGGCGGCTTCGTCATGGATATTTCTGTTTTGAAAAAACCCAAATTGGTTGGGTTCACGGCCCAGAAAAATGTTGGCAGCAAGATCCAGATTGGCGGCGAGGTTGAGTTCCTGATGGATTAAGGCCACGCCGGCAGCCATGGTGTCCCGGACGTTTTGAAACCGGACGGGTTTGCCTTCGATAAGGTATTCTCCGGAATCCGCCGGCTGCACGCCGGCGAGAATTTTCATGAGTGTGCTTTTGCCTGCTCCGTTTTCCCCAATCAACGCGAGCACTTCGCCTTGGTGCAATTCGAGCGCAACTTCATGCAGGGCTCGAACGCCCGGGAACTGTTTGCACAGCCCGTGGACCTCTAGAAGCGGTGTGCGGGCTTCGGCCATTTAATCCTGCTTGCCGAGTTCGGCCATTTCCTTCTTCTTCGCCCAGAACTCGTCAATGTTGTCCTTGGTGACGACGAGGAAGGGAACCTCATAGAACGAGGTCTCAGGCTGTTTGCCATCGAGGATGTTCTTAAGCATTTTCACGGATTCATAGCCGTATTCCCATGGTTGTTGGCTGATTGTGCCATGGGCGTTGCCATCCTTGATTGCTTGAAGCAGTGCGTCCTGCTCATCAAAACCGCAGACCTTGATCTCGCCAGCCTTGTTCGCTTCCTTAATGGCATCGATACAGGCTGGAGGATTGTAGGCAAAGAGACCTACCATGCATTTCACATTTTCGTACTTGGTGATGGCGTCCTCGGCGTTGCTTTTAGCTTTGGCTTTATCAAAATTATCTGTGCGGGTATCAAGAATGGTATATTTTGAACCTTCAGCAGTGAGGTTTTTGGCGTCCACCACGTCAAATTTGACCGAGCTGAGTTCCTGTTCGGGCTTTTCGAGAAGCTCATCAATCACGCCTTGGCGACGCTGGCGTGCATTGAGCTGCTCGAGGCGGCCCACAAATATAATCACTTCGCCGCCTTCGGGCAGGGCCTCTTTCACCAGCTTGCCGAGAGCTCGGCCGGCTTTATAATTGTTTGTACCAATGTACACGAGGCGTTTGCTCTTGGGCGCATCGGCATCTTGTGTGATGAGTTTGGAGTTTGCGGCTACCTCATTTAGGAATGGCGTTTGATTTTCGGCATCCACGGGGCTCACTGCAATGCCCTCAATGCCCTTTGCAAGGAGACCTTCCATGATTCTTTTTTGGTCCACCACACCCTTAGTGGGCATGTGCACCTCGCAGCCGATTCCGAATTCCTTCTCGGCAATGCGCACGCCGGCGGCGCAAAGATCCCAGAATGGATCTACTCCATTCGTCACATAAGCAATGCGGGCACCATCACCTTCAGTTTCGGATTTTTTGCTGCATCCCAACCAGCCGATAAGGCTCAGGGCGCACGTGATCACGATCAGGGAACGGGTCTTCATGGCCGGAGTTTTTAGCCTCCAGAGGGTGTTCCGTAAAGGAAAATGGGGGGAATAGACCTAGCGCAGAAGCGGGCCGGGGCAGGGTTTGCCGTTGGTGGTGAGAATGTGAAAGTGGCGTGGCAACTGGCGGTCCGATTGGCGGGCAGACCAGATGAGTTTTTTGTCGCGGGTAAATTCCATCAGGCGGCTGACCTTGGCGTCGGGTGTGGCGGTGGCAAGGACGAGGTTGCCATTGGACAGAACTTGAAAAATGCTGAGGGCGTTCAGATAGGGTTTGGCGAAGTCTTTCGGAGTCAGTTGCCAGACGATTTTTCCAGCGCGGGTGATTTCTACCAGACGATCGCCGCGTAGGCTGACAAGGATGTGGCCGCTGGGCAGACGCACGGCGTGGGCGGGTCGTTGCGGGGCGACCCATTCCCATAGAATTTTGCCTTCCAGATTGTACTCACGAATCCGGCGGTCAGCGGGGAGGGTCACCAAGATGCGGCCGGGCGCGGCGGCGCGGGCGAAGCTGATTTGGGATTTGGGATCCTTGGCCTGGGTGGCTACGGGGATGCGCCGTTGCGTTTGGCCTAGGGCGTTGACGATGATGATTTGGGGCTGCTCGCCGCCCTCGGCAATCAGGGTCAGGTTGCCTGGGAGACGTTGGGCGGAGTTGACGACCTGTTGTTGGCCGCGATATTGAAATATTGTGCGGCCGGTTTGGGTGACTTCCACGACGCCGCCGGAATAATTCTTGCCGCTGTTGAGCACGAGCAACACATTGCCGGATTCCAGCACAAACCCATCCCGGGTGCTGCGGGGGTAGCGCCAGAGGATCTGGTCGGTTTCAGAAATGATCGCGGTCTGCGCCCCGGTGACGAGGTACGCATGGCGGATATCCAAGGGGGATCGCTGTTGGGTGGCGGCGTGGGTGACGCCGGTTCCCATCAAAATACATCCCAAGATGGTGGTTATTTTCGCGCGCATTGGGTTGTGCGGGCACAAGTGAAAGGCGCGAAGGGTACGGACTATGACCCGTTTGTAAACGGTTTTTTGTGGCCAGCCGATGATCTGGGCCAGAAATACCTGGAATTTGGTGCCTTACAGCTGCCCGGGAGGGCGGGTGCCGGTGCCCGTGCGGCCGTTGTCGCCGAGTTCGTTACGCATCTTGTCGCCAAGGGCCTGGAGGTGTTTCACGATGTTCGGATGCTTGGCTTTGACGTCGGTGGTTTCGCCGATGTCCTTTTCCATGTCGAACAACGCCAGCCCGATCTTGGCCTGGCTGTAGCGGGTGGGAATGCCGTCCGTGCCGCCGGGCCGTCCGGCCATGGTGCGGTAGCCGTGCGGGAAGTGCAGCTTCCATCTGCCCATGCGAATGGCCTGCAACTGGCGGCCGTAGTAGAAGTAATAGGCCTCGTGCGGGCTGGTGTCGCTGGTGCCTTTTAGGAGTTTCACGATGCTCTTGCCGTCAATCGGATGCTCGGGCAGCCGGGCGCCAATGAGCTCGGCAACGGTGGGCAGGAGGTCAATAGTCATGGCGGGCGTGGTGCATTCGCTGCCGGCCGGGATGGTGCCGGGCCACCACATGAGCGCGCTCTCGCGGCAGCCGCCATCGAACATGGTGCCTTTGCCCTCGCGCAACGGCCCGGCGGACCCGGCGTGGTCGCCATAGTTGAGCCACGGGCCATTGTCGCTGGTGAAAATGACCAGCGTGTTTTGGTCGAGCTGATGCTTGCGGAGGGTCTCCAGAATTTGGCCTACAGACCAGTCAATCTCCATCATCACGTCGCCGAACAGGCCGGCCTTACTCTTGCCCTTGAATTTATCGGACACATACAACGGCACATGCACCATGGGATGCGGCACGTAGAGGAAGAACGGCTGGTCCTTGTTCTTTTCAATAAACCGCACCGAGCGCTCGGTGAGCTGGGTGGTGATCTGTTCCTGATCCTTTCCGGTGACCGTGGGGTTGATGATCTTGTCCCCTTCGATCAACGGCAGGTGCGGCCATTTCTTGAGGCGCTCGGCCATGGGTAGATGGCGCACGCCTGGATGGTAGGGCCACATATCGTTGGAGTACGGGATACCGAAGTATTCATCGAATCCATGTTGCAACGGCAGGAATTTCTGGTGATGCCCCAGGTGCCATTTGCCGAAACAGGCCGTGGCGTACCCGTGCTGTTTGCACAGTTCCGCCAGCGTTATTTCCGTGGGATTAAGGCCGTGCGTGCTCTTGGGGCCCAGCGCGCCGAGGATGCCTACGCGCACATTGTAGCAACCGGTCAACAATCCTGCGCGCGAAGCGCTGCACACCGCTTGGGTCACGTAAAAGTCCGTAAACTTCCGACCCTCCTTAGCCATGCGGTCGAGGTGCGGCGTGGGATACGCCTCGGCTCCAAACGGCCCAATATCCGCATAAGCCATGTCATCCATGAAAATGACCACAACATTGGGCGGGTTGGCATCGGTTTTGGCTGAAAGCGAAATACTGCTCCAAGCAGTCAGTAACAGGAAAAGTATGCGCATGGCCGGAGGGTAGCGGCGCGCATCAAGGTGTCAATCGTCGAGCAGCTTCGACGCTTCGCGATGCCTCCACTTTTCCTTAACGCTCCGCCGGCTAATGATCAACAGGCACACCACTATGATGTCCCATACCGCGCCATCCATCCCCCCAAGCCGGCCCGCGCCGATGGCGCCCAGCACAAGCATCAAGGCCGGTAAATCTTCACGGTTGAGCGTGTCCCTCAGCTTAGAAGCGAACCATTCCCCATCAACACGCGAATCACTTTATTAGTCAGTGGAAGTTTGGAGGTTTTGGTGTGCGGGGTGTTGGGGTAGGCTACGGCATGGCCATGACTGCCTGCGCCGAGTGCGCCCAACCGATTAGCACCACGGCGTTAATGTGCCCGCATTGCGGCGCACCGGCGGCGGTGGCGTTGGGGCGGAATGCGACGGAGGAACCCATGCCGGCGGTCTTGGAGGGAGCCGTGCGCGCCACCTCCATGTGGCCGGAGGGGGACGTGACCGCCGAGCAATGGGCGGCAGTGGAGCAGGTGAAGCTGGATCAAGCGGAGGTGCTGGATTGGGATGAACTCTTCCGCGGGCTGGAGCGCTTGCCACGGTTGAAAATGCTAGGCCTATCGCAAACGGGTTTCAACACCCTGAACCGCCTACAGGGCTTGACGACGTTGCGATACTTGTACTTGGAGAAAAATGGCATCACCGATTTGATGCCGCTGACGGTCCTGCCGGATTTGAAACAGGTGTGGCTGTATGGCAATCCCGTTGCCGCCGAGGAAGTCGCCCGTTTGGAAGCCGCCCTGCCGCGGTGCACGGTGTTTGTCTAACGGGCTTCCGTTTTTATAGGCAAAAACCCTTGGAGTTCGCGTGCGTTTTCGCCAACCCAAACAGGGCATGCATATCTTCCCAAATCTCAACAACGAACAGGTCGGGCTATTCACCCCTGAACAAATATAAGGCATGATGGCCGACAAATACCCGCGTTTTAGCGGGTCGCCTTAGGTTGGGACTTGAGACGGAGCTTGGCCCGGGTAGTTTCGGGGCAATGCATGGGGATACCGGCGATGAGGTGGTATTGTGCACGGGCTTCGGGGAGTTTTCCTTCAAGATAAAGGGCATCGGCCCGTGCCAGGATTTCCTGGGCGGGGCGGATCCATTTTAACTTTTGGGCAGCGGTGCGGGATTGTTTGATTTCCGCCTCATTCAAGGTCCAGCCACTCGTGCCACTGGCCATGAGATTTGTAGCTTCTTGGCGGTGATTTAACGTTAACGCATGCCCAAGTTCGTGCGATGTGACGCGTGGAATCGGTTTTTCAATTCCATTTTCTACTTTCCAGAGTTTAGCCATGTCTTTGACGAACATGCCTCCGGGGCCGATGTAAACGCCGTTGGCCAGGAATCGCTTAAGATAATACACGTGGAAATGGTCGAGAGTGCGAGTGTTGGGTGGGCGGAGGGCGAGCATCCAGCGAAGGTTGCGGGAGCGGTAATTTTGCCGGTAGGCATTGGGGTGAGCGGCTGCTTCGGTAGTAAGGGTAGCAACGGGAAAATGGATGCCGGCATGGCCCCAGATGCGGTTTACTTGGCGGAAGATTTCCTCGAGATCCTGAGCGGTCAAGGTGGTGGTGAGATTTAGTTCTCCGGGGGTGATGAGGCGATGGACTTGAACGGGGGCGACGAGGTAGTCTGAAAACTCTGTTTTTGGGGCCTTTACTTGGGCATGGAGAGGCAGGGCGCAGAGCCAGGCCAAGCTAAAAACCAGAGAACGCATTCCGCGGTTTAAGCTGCGGGCGGACGATGGGCAAGCGGCAACTTTGAGTTCAAGGAAAAACCCCAAAAAACAACCCCAAAAAAAGACGAATTCTAGTTGCGTTTTTGTGAATACATTCACAAAATCACAGGTCGAAATCAGACGCTAAATAGCGACCAACCTGAAAAGCATATAATTTATGAAAAAACAAAGCGGACATCAGTTCTGTGGCGGCACCGATCACGCCTCTAATCCGAACCGTCGTGACTTCCTTTCCGTGGGCGCCTTGGGCGGCCTTGGTCTTGGCCTGACGTTGGGCGATCTACTCAGTCTCGAGGCGCAGGCCGCCGGCGAGGATTGGCGCGACGTCGCTAGCCAAAGCAAGCCCGGCAAGGCCAAGAACATCATCAATATTTATTTGCCAGGCGGCTCGGCGCACCAAGAGACGTGGGATCCGAAGTATCTTTCGCCGGCCGAATACCGCGGCCCGTTGGGCACGGTGAAGACCAACACCGGTGAGCGGTTCTCTGAGAACCTTAAGAACACCGCCAAGGTGGCGGACAAGTTGGCGGTCATTCGCTCCATGACCCACGGCGAGGCGGCGCACGAGCGTGGCACGCATAACATGATGACGGGTATCCGTCCGAACCCGGCTGTGGTGTTCCCGAGCATAGGCTCGATTGTGAGCCATGAGTTTGGCCCGCGCAAAAATCTACCGCCTTACGTGGCGATCCCGAGCCAAAGTCGAAACGGCGGCACGGGCTACCTCGGCAGCGCGTTTGGTCCGTTCAGCCTCGGGGCCGATCCGGGCAGCAGCAGCTTCAAGGTGCGCGATCTTTCGCTGCCCAATGGCATTGACGACAAGCGCTTTGCCAAGCGCCGCAGCATGCGTTCGATTGTGGACAGCCACTTTAGTGCGCTCGAGAAGAGTGACGCGCTCGACGGCATGGATAGTTTTTACCAGCGCGCTTACGCGATGATTTCCTCGCCGGAAGCCCGCGATGCGTTCGACCTCAACAAGGAACCGGCCAAGCTGCGCGACGAGTACGGGCGCAACACCGCCGGTGGCCGCTTCCTGTTAGCCCGCCGTTTGGTTGAGTCCGGTGTACGTTTTGTGAGCACCACCTACGGTGGCTGGGATCATCACAACAATATCGCTGCGGCTAATGCTGCTCAACTGCCTCCATTTGATCAGGCTTTTGCGGCACTCATTCGCGATCTAGATCAACGCGGCATGCTTGAGGACACTCTGGTGATGGTTACAAGTGAATTTGGTCGCACACCGAAGATTAATGCTAATGCTGGCCGTGATCACTGGCCCAAGGTGTTCAGCGTGGTAATGGCAGGTGGTGGTATTAAGGGTGGTGTGATCCATGGGATGTCCGATCCTACTGGCGCTGAGCCTGAAGAGGACGCTGTGCATGTGCCCGATTGGGCCGCCACTGTGTACTCCCTTGCGGGAATTGATCCTCACCGTAGGTTAGTGGGGCCGGGTAACCGCCCAATGCCGATCAATTACGACGGTGAAGTGGTGAAGGAAATCTTGGCCTAAGCTTAGGGCGGACTTCGTAAAAAACATTTAACCTACCGCCCGGTCGAGTTTCCATATGGAAACTTGCCTGGGTGGTTAATAATACAGCAAATGAAACGATTAGTTTTTACACTCACCCTTATCGGGCTGGCTTGGAACGTAGCCGCAGTGGATCCCCGTTTGTCTTATCTGCGACCCGATGGTCTGCAGCCGGGTACGGAGCAGGAGATTTATTTTCGGACCACGCGTGCGAAGGATGTTGAGGATATTCTTTTTTATCACCCTGGTGTAAAGGTGGTGAAGATTAACGAAGCCGATGACAATGGCTTCAAGGCAATCATAAAGGCGGAGGCTGATTGCCCCCTAGGGGAGCACAAGGTGCGCCTGCGCACCCGTGGTGGGTTGAGTGAGTTGCGGACGTTTTATGTGGGCCCTTTTCCCACTTTGCGCGAAGTTGCCCCCAAGGAAGGTGAAGGCCCGCAGAAGGTCGCCCTTAACACCACGATATCGGGTGCAGTTGCTAATGAATCAGTGGATCGCTTTGCGGTGGACGTGAAGCAAGGTCAGCGCATTTCTGTGGAAGTGGAGTGCATTCGGTTGGGGCGTTACTTTGATGATGCTTCGGTGGCGATAAAAAACAGTAAAGGATTCATTGTTGCCCGATCTGATGACACGCCGTTGTTTATTCAGGACTGTTTTGCAACAACTTTAGCCAAGGAGGATGACACATATACTGTGGAGTTGCGTGAAAGCTCCTATGGTCAGTTACGCGCCTACCGCATGCACATCGGCACATTTCCACGACCTACTGCGGTTTATCCAGCCGGTGGCCAGGAAGGAGAGGAAGTAGACATGAAGTTTATCGATAAGGCGGCGGGTGATTTCACACAGACATTCAAGGCGGCCAAGCCGGTGTCCTTTCAGGCGACGTTTGGCCAACAAAGCCAACCCAATTTCCGCGATATCGCAGCCTTTCCCCAAGCTGATGGCGTAATTGCCCCTTCGGGCAACAAGGTGCGCGTGTCGCCTTTCCCTAACGTGCTTGAGGAGGAACCGAATAATTCGGTAGGGGAAGCTCGCCTGTCCGATACACCTTTGCCCGTTGCCTTTAATGGCATTATTGGCGAACCGGGAGATCAGGACTGGTTCCGGTTCACCGCCAAAAAGGGCCAGCGCTTTGACGTGCGCGTATATGCCCGTAAATTGCGGTCGCCAATCGATTCAGTTATTTATATTTGCAACAAGGAAGGCCGGAGCCTTGCCAGCAATGACGATTCAGGTGGACCCGACAGCTACGTTAGTTGGACCGTGCCCGCAGATGGTGAATATACCCTACGTGTTCGTGACCATTTAAACAATGGAGGTTCCGATTACACCTACCGCGTCGAATTTCAGCCTCGCGAGGCCAAGCTCAGTTTGTATGTGCCGGATACGGCCCGTTACAACACACAGACTCGCAAAAACGTTGTTGTGGCACGCGGGAATCGTTTTCCGCTGATCCTTCAAGCTCG
>Ga0315322_10001758_pt1 | contig 16821 bp, 12 predicted proteins | sample M110021515metaG_FD_203461 | JGI IMG/M metagenome (GOLD analysis project Ga0315322, IMG submission 203461) | Ammonia-oxidizing marine archaeal communities from Monterey Bay, California, United States - M1 100m 21515 | ecosystem: Environmental > Aquatic > Marine > Intertidal zone | place: USA...
ACCCGGACAGCAACCCGGACAGCAACCCGGACAGCAACCCGGACAGCAACCCGGACAGCAACCCGGACAGCAACCCGGACAGCAACCCGGACAGCAACCTGGCGAGCAACCCGGACAGCAACCCGGACAGCAACCGGGACAGCAACCGGGACAGCAATCCGGGCAACAACCTGGCGAGCAACCCGGACAGCAACCCGGACAGCAACCGAGCGGTCGAGGCAATCGCAATAGCTCGAACACGCTTGGAGCTGGTTGGGATAGAAATGCCGCCAATGATCCGGCGGGTGATCCTCTCACTGGCGATGGGTTCATCGAGTGGTCTGACCGTTTGCGTGATGTTGAAGAGATGGTGGACTCTGCTGATTTGCGTTCAGAAGCAGCGAGGATTCGGGATCGCGCGAGAGATGTTCGTTTGGAATTTCGACGGAATTCAAAGGAACCTCAGTGGGATCTTGTTGAAAAGATGATTGCTCAACCACTGCGAGAATTGAAGCGGAACGTATCGGAGGAACTGCTGCGTCGTTCTGCTGAAAAGAATGCTCCGGTCCTGATTGATCGAGATCCGGTGCCGGTTGAATACACAGATGCAGTGCAGAAGTATTACGAGAGTCTTGGGAGTGGGCGTTGAGTATCTGTGAGATGATCGGTCAGGTGGACGGCGAGATCGTCTGGGGTGCGCCTCAGTGGATGCTGCCGGCTTCTTTGATTGCCGGGGTGTTAGCCGTGGTGGTGCTGTGGGGATACACCCGCCCGTACGCTTCGTCGAGTGTTCGCGTTTGTGCCGCGATATTGAAATTGGCGGCAATCCTCCTGCTCGCATTCTGCTTGCTGGAGCCGATGCGTAGTGGAACGCGGCCCCGACCACAGGCGAATATTTTGCCTCTCTTGGTTGACAATAGTCGCAGCATGCTACTCAAGACGGACATTGGGGAAGAAAGCCGACGTGCGCAGGTCAGCCGGATGGTGGATGAGGATACCGATTGGCGACGCAGGTTAGCGCAAGCATTCGATGTCCGGTCCTATCTGTTTGATTCGCGACTCGAAAGTGTCGATCAGCTGAGTGCTTTTGAAGCGGACGGTTATGCGTCATCGCTCTCAGGTAGTTTGCAGTCATTGAATGAGCGTTTTGCCTCTCGGCCAGTTGCCGGCGTACTGTTGTTTAGCGATGGTAACTTGACGGACCTGCCCCCGGGAGATGTCGATTGGTCCAAACTTGATTTTCCTGTTTATCCAGTGCTACCTGCGAGCGATGATGATTATCAGGATCTGCGAATCGCGGACGTAAGTGTCAGGCAGACTGACTTTGAATCAGCACCGACAACCGTAACCATTTCCCTTGATTCTGATGGAATGGATGGTCAGACAGCATTCGTACGATTGGCAGATGCTCGCAGCGGACAGTTGGTCGAGGAGCAGCAGGTCAAGCTGGGTGAAAGTGACGAGCGGCAGGAAGTTCGGTTTCGGTTTCGTCCGGAGGAGACGGGTGTCAGTTTCTACCGAGCCACCGTTTTCACGGAGGATGATCGAAGCTGGGGAGAGGCTTCAGCCGTCAAGGGACAGACTAACCATGGTGCTGGTGCAGATATTGAAAAAGACAGTGAAGCCGCCGGTAATTCTGGTGAAGACGAGGTGCTGAATTCGGCTGATGACGGGGCCGCAGTGGCAGATAACGCAGCGGTCGCAACTGGCAACAAGGGTGAGGCAGGGCGTGTGGTTGAAGGTGCGGAGGCTACGAACGATTTAGAGCTTGACGTCCGGTCTTCCGAAGCGACGTTGATGAACAATCAGCGAATCGTGACAGTCGATCGTGCAACGGGACCCTATCGGATTTTGTACGTCGCCGGGCGCCCCAATTGGGAATTCAAGTTCCTGCGACGTGCATTGCAGGAGGACGCAGAGGTTCAGCTGGTCGCGCTGCTTAGAATTGCCAATAAAGAGGCGAAGTTCAGCTTCCGTGATAAATCTGTCAACTCAACCAATCCTCTGTTTGCCGGGCTGGGGGAGGATGAGGAAGAAGCTGCACAGCAATACGATGAGCCGGTGATCATACGGCTTGGCGTGAAAGAATCGGAGGAGTTGAGTGACGGGTTTCCGGAAACCGCCGAAGAATTGTTCGCCTATCAAGGCGTGATTTTGGATGATGTGGAGAGCAGTTTCTTTACTCAGGACCAGATGCTACTTCTGCGGAAATTCATTGCGGCTCGCGGTGGCGGCTTACTGATGCTGGGCGGCAGTGAATCATTTGCTTCTGACAAATTCGCTGAAAGTCCTCTGGGAGAGCTCTCCCCGGTGTATGCCCCGCGGACTGGTAAACAGTCGTTGGATGGGCCCTACACAATCGAGCTGACTCGGGAAGGTCTGCTGCAACCTTGGGTCAGGTTACGTGATACGGAATCTGCAGAGAAAGAGCGTATGCGTAGCATGCCGCCGTTCTTAACACTCAATCAGGTTGGGGATGTGAAGCCTGGGGCATCGCAGTTAGCGACTGCCACGGTCGCGGGTGACCGAAAAGTACCAGCGTTGATCGCCCAACGATTTGGTAAAGGTCGAACTGCGGCACTCACTGTGGGCGATATGTGGCGTTGGTCAATGAGGCGGAACGACACGTCCCTGAATGATGGTGGGGCAACTGAGCGTGATGACCCCGCGCAGGCATGGCGGCAGTTGTCACATTGGTTAGTGAATGATGTTCCCCGACGCGTGAACGTTCGTGTTGATAAAGGTGACGACCCGAGCAAACCCGTCACTCTGGTGGTCTCTGCGCGTGATGAGGAATATTTACCGCTTGATAATGCTTCGGTCGAGCTGGAGATTTCCCCGGTGGAGGGTGAGTCGTTTGTGCTGAAAGCCGAGATGGATGACAACGAGGCAGGAAAATACGTCGCAACCTACTGGTCGCGGGAACCCGGGGGATATTCTGTCACCGCCAATGTGACTGCTGCTGATGGGGCAGCAATAGGGACTGCAAAGGCAGGGTGGACGTCTGATGCGGGAGCGGCAGAATTCCGTGAATTGAAACTGAATCGTAAGCTGTTGCAGCAGATCGCCGCACAAACCGGTGGCGAAGTGATCTCTGAGACTCAATTAGATCGCTTTGCAGATGACCTGCCCAATCGCGATGTTCCGGTCACCGAGACGTGGATTTATCCCATCTGGCATCGGCCATGGGTCATGTTTCTGGCGATGCTTTGTCTTTGTTGCGAGTGGGGTCTTCGACGTTGGAAAGGGTTGGCATGAATTATTCACGGGCTTGGCATAGTGCAAATCGACTCAGCGGAATGCCAACCAAGTGGTTCCCGCTTGTCACTGAAGTTGGACTGACGCGGCTGCTTGTTGTGTCGTTCTGCCTGGCATGCATGCAGGTAAATGCAAGTGCGCAACAAGCCAGCGTTAACGATGCGAGGACGGAGGCAGCGTCCGAGCCGGCTGTTAACGCAGACGCGAAGACGGGGGTGAAGCTGGACGAAGTAGAGGGAGAGCGGAAAGAGACGGTTGAGCCGACTTCCGGGGCTGGGAAACTGGTTCTGGTGATTGGGGCTTCGGGTACGGAAGAGTTTGGCGTGGCCTTCGCAGAGTGGGGACAGCGTTGGCAAAAAGTTGCTGAACAGTCGGATTTGGACTTTGTTCCCATTGGACTCGGAGACGAGCAGAAAGAAGACAGTGATCGGGAGTTGTTGCGAACCACGATGACGTCTGCGGTGGGCAATCAATCAACACCTTTGTGGTTGGTTTTGATTGGGCATGGAACTTACGCAAGAGACGTTGCGAAATTCAATTTGCGGGGGCCTGATGTTTCGGCTGCAGATCTAGCGAAGTGGCTGGAAGGGACCCAAAGGCCCATCGTAATCATCAATTGTGCATCGGCGAGTGGTCCCTTTGTGAATCGGTTGTCAGGTCCGCGACGCGTGATTGTTACTGCCACTCGTAGTGGTGTCGAGCAGAACTACGCTCGGTTTGGCGAGTTTCTGTCTGAGGCGATTGGCTCGGACGATTCTGACCTGGATCATGATGGCGAGGTCTCAATCCATGAGGCGTTTCTGCGTGCAAGTGCTGGCGTGCGGATGTTTTATGAAGCCGAGGATCGAATCGCTACAGAACATGCGCTCATTGATGATAATGGCGATGGCAAGGGGACACCGGCAAAGATGTTCCGCGGGGTGCGTCCCAATGCTAAGGCGAAAGAGGGTGCGCTGGACGGTGCCGCCGCCTTGCGAATTACCGTCGCGCCGTCTGGTGGGCGTTTGCAATTCACGCCCTTGGAGTTGAAGCAGCGGGCGGAAATCGAAGATCAAATCGATGCGCTGCGGGGAACAGTAGGGGAGTTGGATCAGCAAGCATTGGATGCAGCATTGTTACCGCTGATGCTTCGAATCTCGAGACTCTATCAAACAGCAGAGGAGCGTCAGCAAGCACGCGAGAACTGATGTTTTGAAGGGACGTTGCCCTAGATGCATCCACTTTGATAGTGGATCAAACCCTGATCGCGTATCGTTTGGGGCAGATGCTGGTAAGCAAAATTTGTGAGTTTGTCAGCGGAGCAAAGCATGAAGTGAATACGGTTTCTGTCAGATCTGAAAATTCAAATCATGATCCAGAACTTCCGAATCACTTGCACCACCACGGACTCGAAGGCGTGGGCTGTCCAACACAACGGTGGTGTTGGGTGAAACCGTTTTGGTGATCCAGACACTGGAACCAATGACAGAGTCGTGACCGATAATCGTTCTGCCACCCAAAATGGTAGCGTTCGCGTAGACCACCACATGATCTTCGATGGTTGGGTGTCGCTTGCCACCACGAATCAATTGACCATCTGAGTCGGTTGGGAAGCTGAGTGCACCGAGGGTGACGCCCTGGTAGAGCTTTACATGTTTTCCGATATTACAGGTTTCGCCGACGACCACACCGGTGCCATGATCGATGAAGAAATAGTCAGCGATGGTTGCACCGGGGTGAATATCGATACCCGTCTGTTTGTGTGCCCATTCGGTCATCATGCGAGGGATGAAAGGAACATCCAGTTTCAATAATTCGTGCGCGATGCGGTAGACTGTGATCGCCTCGAAGCCTGGGTAGCAAAAGACGATTTCGTCCGTCGTGTGACAAGCCGGATCACCCTCGTAGGCAGCTTGCACATCGGTCGCCAGGGTGGTGCGTAACGCTGGAATCCGCTTCAACAGTTCGATGGCCATGGCTTGGCCTTTGGCTTCGAAATCAACGTCGCTCTCACAATCATGGTGGCTCTGCTGCACACGGGCGTCGTGCCGAAGTGCGCGGGCAATTTCGGTAGTTAGCTGGTCATGAAGCAGATCAATCAGACTACCGATGTGGTAGCGGATGTTCCCTAGGTGAAGACCAATCTTGCGACGGTAACCTGGATAAAGAACGTCCTTGAGGTTAAGTAGAATTTCAGCCACGCCTTTGTAGCTCGGCAACGGACAATGTCCGAGGTGGTTGATAGAGTCTTCCGGCGTGTAGGTAGCAACAATCTGCTCGGTCAATTCCGGAAGTTGCTCTTTGAGGCGAAAGTCTGAGGCCACGGTGCTGCTCGACGTTCGAGGGAAGTTCTTGTGATCTGGGACGGGTTCAAGGCAGTGAAGGTTCACTTGATAAACTTGAATTACCATTTGCGTTGAACGCAACAATGACCAACGAGGGATTCCCCGATGGCCATTGTCTGCTGAATTTTTGCAACAAGGCAAGCTGCCGTTGGTTTTGAGACCGGACAGTTGCGGCTGCCTGTTCTAACGGCCGATGGTGGGTGGGTTGTCGAGCAGGAAATCGCGGGGACCACGATGCGAGTAGTACGGATAGCCTACTTGAGCCGATGAGGGTCCCGGGTGAAACGGGCGACTGTTAAGTGCGTCACCAGCGTGATGTCCCATGCAGCCGGGTTGTAGGTGAGCACTGTAGTCCAGACCACCTTGCTGCCATCCGATGCGGCCTGGAATGCAACCGGTGCGGCAGCCTTGCTCGCCACAAACACCGGACATGCCGCCCATTCGGCCCATCGTCGTTGCACAGGCACTGCCGCACTGTGCGTTGCAGTCACCAGTGCAACCACCGCCAACACACGCACCGACAACGCCGTAAGCGTTGGGGTTGGACTGGCAGGAATTGCAATTGCCGCTGGCACAGTTACCAGTACGGCAGTTGCCAGTGGAGCAAGTACCGCTTGCACAGGACGTGCAGTCCCCTGCAGCTGTCTTGCGTATGTTGTGATGAAGGCAGCCGGTTGATCCGACCAAAAGAGCCCCAAGGGCTGCGACCATAACTAGACGATTCATGCCGAATTCCTTCCGAGCGACGCGCCGCACTCGGCGGCCGATGTTTCCGTTCCTTGGATGTGCGATCTGTCAATTGAATGATCGCCCCAGTCTGTATTCGACTAAGAAGCTGCTTCTGTACACACAATCGGTGCCACCGACGCAGACAGAACAAAAAGGTGGCGGTACGGGCCTCGCAAATACCCTATTTTACCATCCTGCGGTCTGTCTTGCGTTGAATTGGGGCCAGATGCTACTTCTCCGCATGTGAAAGTTGGCTTGCTTCTTTGAATTGATCTCGAATCACGCGTGCTGGTCGAATGTTGTCATTGCGGATTGGAAGGAAACGGAAACGAAGGGAGATTTCTATGAGAACAATACTAAAATTTGCTGTGCTTGTCCTCGCGTTGACCGCTACTTCTGTCGTGGTCGGACAGATCACGTCGCCAAGGGTTCTGTCCTCAAGCAGATCGACTTCCGCCACGTTGGAAGAGCAGTTGATGAATCGGCTGAAGGCTACTCGCGATGATCAACGTGCTTATGTCAGGCATGTGGTGGCTTTGACAAAGGCAGGCAAGCTGGATCGAAAATTGGTGGTTGCCGTGGAACGGTATGCACTGCGGAGAAACCCCCAGTATCCATTCCCGTTTTTTGAGCGTGCATTGAAATATGAGGCAGCCAAAAGACGTGTTCATTTGCCCACGGTGAAAAATTTCGCATCCACGCGACCCTCAGCCCCATCGGCGGGTAGCACTTCACCCTAACCTTCGGTTCAAGTAGGGATCGAATTTGATCGGTTCGTTTCGGTAACAAATTAGGATTTGCCCGATATCCCTAAATGAACGAATGTCGCCTTGGACCTGAGCAATTCCCGTTTATGTAGGAAACGGTCACCCCCTTGTGGTGAAGCCTATTGGGCCTGAATGCCCCAACACATCAGCGCAGAAGCATGGCGCGTGTTCTGATAACACAACCCATGTGCAGAGTCGAGGAAAAGACGACAACAGAGATAGAACGTGATAGTCATGGGGTCACATGTACACTGCAGCCTACGATAACAGAAAGTCATTGCCACATTACTTCCTGCCCTTTCTCGCGAATACGACCAGGTACTGTGACCTGAATCTGATTTCGCCGATGCGGCAATAGGTGCTCAATGGCGCGATCTTCGAGTCAAAATATTCCGTTAATTTGGTTTCCCCACGTTCTCTTCCACAGTTCCAAACTGTCACAGATTTATTTGATCAGGTCTTTGTCAATTACTCGACTAACACGGCATCCTTTGAGAAAGCCTGTTTTCAACGCTGGTTTGCGTTGAATGCCGCCACGACACATTTGACCGACAATGAATATGTCTGCTTGTTGGATACCGACTTTCTGATCGGGATGAGCCCTTCCGATGTGCTGACTGCGTGCCAAACGCTAGCGGACGTGAAGCGGACTCAGTTCATTGCAGAATGGGTTGGTAAGGTACCGGAAGCGGTTGGTCCTGAAATTACCATCATGACGAAAGGTTTTTTACACAGTTTTTGCAAGTATCTCCTGACGACTTACTACTCGCCAGAAATGCAGCCACGACTTCTCGAGGAATATTACGATGTAATCGGTGGAGGGAATCCGGGAGGTATCTGTGATATGCGCGCGTTTGCGGCATTCTATGAGTTGCATCAGGATTGCTGCTTCAATCTCCAGGAATTGAAGGATCCTCTGATGATCAGGAACTTAAATTCGTTTGTTAAACAGCAGACACAGAAAAATGAGCCCTGGAAACTGTGCTTTCAGAATGGTGTGCAGACCCTGCGGATTGCCGATGACGAAACGCAATTGTTGGGTATTCATTTCCAGGGATCGGCAAAGAACCTGATGCACTTCGTTCATGCGGATGTTGGCGACATGACGCGGGAAGCATGTGAGGAATTCTTGGAGGTGAATCGCCCACTGCTGAAAAGGTGGGTCGATGCAGTGAAAAAGCGAGTCAGAGCCTGATGGGGTCTGCAAAGGTTGCAACTGCCTCGCTCGCTGCACTCTAAACTTGCGGAACTCTGCAGCCGACTTGTCACTCAAAGGCACAGTTGTAAGGCAAGGAGATCTGCCAGACGTTTGACCATTTAGCAGACGACGTCAAATCTGATCAATCTCTATTTTTCTGAAAGACGTAATGAGCATCGGGCGTGATGACACGTATCACACCGGTGTTGACGATGGGCAGCGCTATTGCTCGGGGGCTCTCGTCGTTGCCTGAGTCTATCGATAAGTGAAGTGTCTCTCCTTTGATCTCCCACTTGCCCTCGATACGTGTCGTTTGAGTGGTGTCTCCGAGCAAGGCAGTGACTAAGTCCTCTGGGATATCATCTCCTTCAATGTAAAAGGTGCTAGTAGCGACTGACCAGGTAAAGTTGTGTTCGTCTTTGCCGCTTCGTTGGGACGAGTTGGTGCCCGCAAAGTCTTTCGAGGATATGTGAGGGTAGTTGCCACCGAGCTGTATCGCGCCTTGTTGCGGGTTCGGACTCGGGATGACTTTTTCGCAGCCGCTGACCCAGCACATGGTCATGATCAGAGCGAGAAGGTGAAGCCAGAGTGTTGACGAGATGGTCTGCATTTCCTGCTCATTGGGACTGGTATGACATCGGATGCGAGTGAGACGTTGGTTGTTCCAAGTAAGCATGGCGATGGCTTTCTGCTGTCCAGTGGAGCGTCCTGTGGACAGGATGTGGGCTTGTTTCGAGGACTTGAAAGCGGCAAGTCAGAACCATTGCAGGGAAGTTAGCCGCAGTTGCCTGCGGCGTGCCCTTACTGCTTCATTCTTTTTGCCGCTTCTGCCATCTCTACAAACTCGGTCCGTAGACCGGACATGTCTTCGCCCTTTGCATCGTTGGCGACATCGATGACGTTTTGCATGTTCCAGTCGCCGGAGTACTCGCTTTGACGAAGTTGCATTCCAAAGCTGGCGACTGCTGCAGCGAACCGAGCGTCATGGTCAGCATCCTGGAAGGTCGTTTCGTTATCAATGACAGGGAATTCGACGAGTTGACTGGTGTCTCCATCTGGCTGCTTATATCGAAGCTTAAGAGTAAGCGATTCGGCTCCGTTAGCAGCATCTGTCAGTTTGTTGGGTGATTGGTATTTGAGGTTGTCAACTTTTGGGGGAACAGAATTTCGTTGGACACCCGCCGGGATTAGTTCGTACAACGCCGTCACTGCATGGCCGGCGCCGATTTCTCCGGCATCCTTTTTGTCGTTGTTGAAATCCTCTTTCGCCAGAACACGATTTTCATACCCGATCAGGCGATAGGCTGAAACCATTCGAGGATTGAATTCGATTTGAAGTTTGACGTCTTTGGCAATGGTCACGAGTGTGCCACTGACTTGGTCAACGAGGACTTTCTGGGCTTCTTTTTGGCTGTCGATAAATGCGTAGTTTCCATTGCCTTTGCCGCTGATCTGCTCCAGCATGCTGTCGTTGTGATTGCCCATGCCGAATCCAAGTACTGACAGGAAAATGTTTCCCGCGGCCTCTTGTTCAACCATTCTGACCAGTGACCCCGTTCCCGTCGTGCCGACGTTGAAGTCGCCATCAGTGCACAGGATGACTCGATTTACTCCACCATCGATAAAGTTATCACGGGCTGTTTGATAGGCCAGCTGTATTCCTTGCCCGCCATTTGTGCTTCCGCCGGCAGCCAGAGTGTTAAGTGCTTTCTCGATTTTGCGAGTCTTTGTTGCTGGCGTTGAATCGAGTGCAAGTCCCGCTGATCCAGCATAAACAACGATGGCGACGCGGTCATTCTCGCCAAGTTGCGACAGCAGCATGTTCATGCCAGCTTTGACGAGTGGCAATTTGTTAGGTGAGTTCATGGAACCGCTGGTGTCGAGCAGGAAGACCAGGTTGCTTAGCGGACGATTTTTAGGCTTCATCGTCTTACCCTTCAAGGCGATGCGCGCCAGTCGGTGGTCATCATTCCAAGGGCAGGCAATGATCTCGGCTTTGGCTGCGAATGGGTGCTCTGCATCATCCTTGGGAGGCAGGTACTCATAATTGAAGTAATTTACCAATTCCTCAGTGCGAACAGCGTCCACGGGTGGGAGGCGTCGTTGTTTCAGAAGGTACTCCCGGACCTTGCTGTAGCTTGCTGTGTCGACGTCAACTGAAAAGGTACTGAGGGGAGCATCTGAAACTCGCTTGAATGCGTTTTCTGTAACGTTGTCAAACCGGTTTTGGTCCCCCGGATTGTCCTCGATGAACGGTAAATCTGGAATCAATAAGCTGTCAGCCTTGCCGGGTATTTCAGTTTTATCGGCAAGTCTTCGGCGTGCTCGGGTTGATGCTCGAGCGGGGGCCGTCGGCGCTGCTGCTGGGCCTGCTGCTTTGGCTAGCCCAACATCCTCAACTGCCCTCTGCTCGAATCTTGTCTTGGATTTGGGTGCCTCGGCGAAGGGGGTTGCGGCGTCACCCGCAACCTTTTTCTGAGCGACGTTGCGAGGTGCCGTTGCTCCCATACCAAAACCAGCGACGTCGTCTTGGTCCATTTCGCCATCCATCTGTAGCCCATCACCAAACTCGTCGAGTGTTTCCAGTTCAATGGACTTCATCTCGTTGAGGTGGGACATGCCTGTGGCAGGAACAGCCCCGCTTGGCTGATCACGCGAAGAGTCGATCACCAACGATTCCACTGCGTTGATGCTACCAGAGAATCCCTCAGAGTCGCGAGACTCTGGAGAGAATGGATCTGCCGATTCGTTCGAGACGGTGTGTGCTGTCTCAAACAGGTACGGGCTACCAAGCAGCAGTAACAAAGCCGCTGCTGTAGCCAAGAGGGTTAACTGAATTCGCCATTTGACTTTCCGCGTTGCTGCCAGCGTGTTGGTTTGATTGCCCTCGGTAATGGCATCGCGCCTCTTGGGATCGAGCGTTGTGCTCGCGTCCTCGGTGTACATGATCTGTAACTGGTTGGTTACGCTACGAGCTTCAGCGACCACTTCGGCCAAGCTCGAGTCTTCTCTTATTCTGTCCTCGAACGCTTCAGCTTCCTCGGTTGAAAGTTCGCCGAGGATAAATGCGGTAACGTTTGGATCGTCCCAGATGGAGTCAGACATTTTCGATCTCAGGTCTTCGGGTGGTGTGTTCGGGTGGGGGGAGGCGAGAGTGCGGGGATGGAGTCAACTAACTGCCAAGGTGTCTCGAAGATTGCGGACGGCAGCATGAAGGTGAAAGCCGACATTTCCAATCGTCAGTCCTGTTACCTCCGCTATCTCGCGATAAGAGAGGCCCGCCTGAAGCCGTAGGCGAAGTACTTCCTGTTGACGGTTGGTGAGTTTCTCCACCAGGTCGTACAACTGATCACGATCTTCTGCATTGATCACTGATTCTGATACATCGGGCGAGTTATCTGCCACCGCGATCTGGGAAGAGTCAAAAGGTGTTGAGTGATTGGTCCGCTGCATATCTATGACTCGTGTTCGACAAACAGAAAATAGCCATGCCGCAACGCGCGATTCAATTTTTGCTGGATCTTCGCGGCACAACCGCAGGAACGTTTCCTGCACCGCGTCCTGTGCTCCCTGCCAATCACCTCCCAGCATTCGGCCCGCATATGCCAACAGTGGCCTCTCGTAGCGATCCACGAGAGCATTGATGGCGTCAGCCGGCCAGGTTGATCCTGATTCGGTCATCGGTTTTTTGTTTGTAGAGAAAAGATGCGGTTCTGCTGCGTCTACGAGCTCACAACAACATTATTAGGAGTTGCCAGGAAAAGATTTTATTCATGGCTCACGCCTGCCCACCCTCGGGACCGCAAGGTGACCGAGTTTAACGCGATGAAAGAGGTGTGTTGACCACGGATGCCGTGAAAAACTGCAGCGTTATGATGGCAAACGTTGCAGGAACACGTGGAAGATGATGCAACACGTCTGAGATTCAATGATGGGGGCCTGAACGCCGAAAACACGCGGCTCATCGTCGTCGTCGTAAGGTGGCCTCTTGGCTCGGAAGCTTGAGGAGGCTGCATTGATGTCGGAATCAGAACGCTCGCTAACAGGGAATCCCAGGTAGCACACCCTGCATTCGAGGGATTGATGGAGGGTTAAATAAAGTTGCGGCAGGGTGGAGAATGTAGCAAATAGTTTAATTACAGAAGTCTGCACAGCATGTGTCCCCCAACGAAATTGCAGAGTCTCAACTTTCCTGACGCCATGCAGAGAGACGCCATGCAGAGAGAGGCGATGCAGAGAGAGGCGATGACTGCTGTTTTGCTATGCCTGGGATCATCGCTAACTGCAGAACTAGTGCTGGAAAGCTGGGGTCCGAGAGTCGGAACTGCTTGGTAGCTCTAAGTCATTGAAGTCGCTTGTGCCGACCATTACTGCGGCAATCCATGGATCTGAATGAGACGGCGGGGTGGACTGCCGACTTGGGGTTGCTGCTGCGTTTAAAATGGCAGCAACCGCTTGGATTTACAGATTAACGTAAGAATTGAAACCACATTCGCGCAAAACCCATGACATGGTCCGCGAACCATGCCATGGTCTGAGTGAGGTTGTTTAGATCAAAGGAGTCTTGCCTGGAATTGCAAACTCAGGTTCTGGGCGTGCCCCGTCGATGTCGAAGTCCTCGGGGAACAGATCAAGTTTAGATTCGTTGGTGGCAAAATCCCACGTCACGTTTTTGCCGGTGTAAGCGGCCATGCGGCCGAGCGCGGCGGTCATGGAACTGTCGGCTGTATTCTTCAGCTCGACAATCGGCTTGCCGTTGCGAATCGAGTCAATCAGATCCTTGTGTTCTTGCTTGTAAGCTGCACCAATGTCTCCTTTCATGGACCAGATTTCTTTTCCGTCTCGATCCACGATTGACGCACCACTGTTACCACCGCGGATCGTGCAGCGACCGCCTGTGCAATAGATGACGTTGGAGTTGTCGCCTTGTGTACCGGGGATTTGACGGCACATGAACGAGACGAGACGATTTCCGGGGTAAACATAATCAACTTCCACGTTGTCCCACATCTCACTTCCTTCGGGGCGTGTGAATCGTCCCCCCGATCCGTATGCCGATTCAGGTGGTCCACCCATGATCCAATTCATGGTGTCGATGTTGTGTACTGCCTGTTCGGCAATCTGGTCACCTGACAACCAAATGTTGTGCATCCAATTAAATATTTGGTACTGCGTATCGGACATCTCGGGCCGGCGATTACGGAACCAGATGCCACTGGAGCAATAACGCATCGTTGCGGCGATGATGTCACCTATGACGCCGTCGTGCAGTTGTTTAATCGCTTCGACATAATTTGTTTGGCGACGATATTGGGTGCCCGTAACGATTGCCGTTCCATTCTTTTCGGCTTGCTCGTGAGCGGACAAGCAGATCTTGTATCCCGCGGGGTCAACACAGGTCGGCTTCTCTGCGAAAACATGCTTGCCCGCGTCGACCGCTTCTGCAACGTATTGCGGACGGAACCCAGGAGGAGTGGCAAACAGGACGACATCGATGTCGGGGTCGTCGAGAATGCGGCGATAGGCATCGATGCCACTGTGCATTTTGTGCTCAGCCACGTCAACTTTTCCCTCGTGACGTTTTGCTGTGCCTTTGCGAACGCTTTCCAGTTTTTGCTCTTGAACATCTGCAATCGCAGAGAGGGTAACGTTCTCGTTGATCGTCAATGAGTCATTGATTGCCCCGGAGCCGCGGCCGCCAGCGCCCACCAAACCGATGCGTACTGGTTCTTCAGAAGCGTTTTGGGGTTCTGCACCACGCACGGGACGAACGGCGGTCAAACCTGCAACGACACTTGCGGACGCTGCTGTGCCAACTTTGAGAAAGCTTCGACGGGCTGAATCAGCGGAGTTCTTCGTGGGCGTCTTCGATGGGGGCGTTTGCGGTTGGGGGGCATCGGGGGTGGACATGGGCAGGTCTCGGGCAATGCTGGTTGACGTGAGGGGGTTGAATGAGGGTAGGGCGGGAAAGAACATGAATTCTCCAATCATTGCAATTGATGGGAGTTAGACGCGGTTCGTGTCACCGGCGTCTTGCTGATTTAGCGTCTTTCACGCCTCCCCACATGATAATGAGTACTGCCACCATACGCAGCCTGAACTGACGTTTTTTTTTGTGATTCATGAACCGTATTTCACGTTGGGTCATGATGGTCAGCATTTTGAATCTAGACGTGAATCGAAGAAAAAATGGTGCGGATCTGAGATTTTGATTGTTCGGCGTGTTTTAGCTGTTTTTTTGGGTGAGGCCGGAGATGCGACCTAAGCGAACGGACAAGCATCTGGGTAGGATTAACGATGGAAATACAAACAAAGGTTCTGTTCGGAGGTTGTTTTGATGGCGTGTGTTCATGTCTGCTGCGGTCGTGTTTGCTGCGTTCGCTGCGGTGGCGGTTATTGCCAATTGCCTTTCTACGAACCGAAGCGTGTGTTGTTTGCGATGAAAAGACAAACTGCCATTTTTTTTGGGATGATGATCTTGCTGCTTGGTGCAATGAATGCGGACGGCCAAGAAGTGCAATTCAAGTCATCTTCGGAGGCGGCCACCTCTGAGGAAATGGAGCAAACGCCGAATTTCATCGTCGTGTTCTGCGATAATTTAGGATACGGGGACATCGAACCGTTTGGATCAACCGTCCATAAAACGCCTGCGTTGAATCGAATGGCGACACAAGGACGAAGGTTCACACACTTTTGCGTTACGGCAGGAGTTTGCACGCCGTCGCGAAGCAGTTTGCTTACGGGTTGCTACTCACAGCGTGTAGGAATGCACACCAATCCGCGTGATGGGCAGGTCTTGCGCCCCGTCTCGCCTTTTGGCTTGAATCCTGCGGAGGTAACGATTGCCGAGGTGCTGAAAGAGGCGGGTTACCGCACTGGCATGATTGGGAAATGGCACTTGGGTGACCAACATGAGTTTCTACCAACGAGTCAGGGATTTGACTGGTTTTACGGAATTCCGTACAGCGATGACATGACCGAAGAGGTCGGCCGACGCGTTGGGGACCGATTTGAAGGTGGTGCTTGGCCACCACTTCCGTTGCTGGAGAATACGACAGTGATTGAAGCGCCCGTTGACCGAAATCAGCTGACTAAGGATTACACCCTGCGAGCGATGGAGTTTATCCAGGAAAATCGCGAGCGGCCTTTCTTCTTGTATATGCCGCAAGCAATGCCCGGCAGTACAGCTGCTCCTTTTGCCAGTAAGGAATTTCGAGGTCGAAGCGAAAATGGACCTTGGGGCGACTCCATTGAAGAACTTGATTGGTCCATCGGTAAAATTATGGACAAGCTGGTGACGCTCGGGATTGATGATCGAACGTTGGTGATCTGGACCTCGGATAATGGGGCGCCCATGGCACGCAAGCCAGGCAGTTTATCAAGAGGAACTAATCGCCCTTTGCATGGGCGGGGCTACACCACTAGCGAGGGTGCATTTCGGGTTCCAACAATCATGTGGTGGCCAACGCACATTGCGCCCGGAACGGTCTGCCACGAACTGGCAACCACCATGGATCTGTTACCCACGTTTGCCAAGTTAGGTGGCGCAGTTCTTCCACTTGTTAGGAAGGTTGATGGGCATGATATCCGCGATCTGATGTTTGGCGATCAGCATGCAACGAGCCCTTACGAAGCATTCTATTACTACGAACGTGATCAACTTCAAGCGGTTCGTAGTGGACCTTGGAAATTGTTTGTGCCGTTGAAAGAATTTACCAAGCATCCGCATTTCAAACGTGGGGCAGAATCAGGCAAAAACGGTACGACACCCCTGCTGTTCAATGTGGTGACGGATATCAACTGCAGTGATGACGTTGCCGAGTCTCATCCGGAAATTGTAGCGAGGCTCTCGCAACTAGCAGACGCCGCACGTAATGATTTGGGAGACCGTGGTCGTGCCGGGACTGGCCAGCGTCAACCGGGGAAGATTGAGAACCCGAAACCGCTGCGTATGAACCGCTAGAATTGACGCCAACGCGACGAAGATTGCGGGTTTGCGGGCCACCCCCGACCGCTTCCGACAAAAGCCTGTGTTTGCCTTTGCGGCAGCGGTTGCGATGACCCCTCACAGCAACACCGTTCTCACAGCAACACCGTTCTCGCTGCAACACTGTTCTCACTGCAATACTGGGCACTCTCAATGACAATGCCCACGCACCAACAATGCCGCATGATCCGTTGCCTGATCGTCCGGCAGGACTCGCTTGCCAAAGGGGCTCAATCGATCAGGTTGGCGGGCTTTGGCTTGGCCGGTGGCGGCGTGCCGGGCGGTGGTGGCGGTGGTTTAGGTCGTGGGGGCCCGAGTTCGATTCCACCCGTGACATGCGAGGTCAGTTTCCAGTTTTCATTTTGTGGATCCCAACCCGCAAGAATCTTATTCTGCGAGAAGAATCTTCGAGCCATCACATAGGCATCAAAACTGTCTGGTAACACATAAAAACGAGCGTAGTACTTGCTGAAGTCGACCGTGCTGAACCAACGCCTTAGACGTGAACGCGGATTGATAAGCTCTTTTCCGAACCCACCTTTGTTTTCGCGTGGGGTGAGCCGAAAGCGGGGCCATCGG
>Ga0315322_10001760_pt1 | contig 16810 bp, 15 predicted proteins | sample M110021515metaG_FD_203461 | JGI IMG/M metagenome (GOLD analysis project Ga0315322, IMG submission 203461) | Ammonia-oxidizing marine archaeal communities from Monterey Bay, California, United States - M1 100m 21515 | ecosystem: Environmental > Aquatic > Marine > Intertidal zone | place: USA...
TACTGGCTGCTCGTCCCTCTATGGGCAAAACGACGCTCGCACTCAACATTGCGGAATATGCGGCCTTTAAACCCGAGAAGCCGGTGCCCGTCGCGGTTTTCAGTATGGAGATGTCCACCGATCAGCTAGCATTGCGCTTTATTTCATCTTTGGGTCGTGTGCCTCAGGGCAGTTTGCGTAACGGCAAGTTTGGCGAACAAGATTGGTCGCGCATCAGCACGGCCATTCGGCAGATGAGCAGTGCGCCAGTTCATATCGATGATACGCCAGCGCTTAGCCCCAGTGAAGTGCGGGCGCGTGCGCGTCGCTTAAAGCGACAGCACCCAGATTTAGGTTTGATTGTGGTTGACTATTTGCAGTTGATGCAGGTGCCTGGGTCTAACGAGAACCGTACCACTGAGATCTCTAATATCTCACGTTCACTTAAATCTCTGGCTCGTGAATTGAATGTCCCGGTGATAGCGCTTTCGCAGCTGAATCGAAGTGTTGAGCAGCGGCCCGACAAAGTACCTATGATGTCTGATCTTCGTGAGTCCGGTGCTATCGAGCAGGATGCCGATCTCATACTGTTTATCTATCGTGACGCGGTCTACAACAAAGAGACCGAGCGCCAGAATGAGGCAGACATCATTATAGCTAAGCATCGTAATGGTGAGCTGGGCAAGTTCACTCTCACTTTCCTCGGGCAGTTCTCTCGTTTCGAGAATTACATTCCCGAGCAGGACGTTGGTGGATTTAGGGTATGAGCCAAACGGCTGTTGCCTTAATCAATTCCACTGCCATTCGGCATAACTTTCTGCTTCTAAAACAACGTGCAAAGGGGTGCCGGGTTATGCCGGTTCTCAAGGCAAATGCCTATGGTCATGGCATGGTGCAGGTTGCTCATTTGCTTCCCGAGGCGGATGCTTTTGCGGTGGCCCGGGTGGGCGAGGGTATTAAACTTCGGTCTGCAGGTATTAGTCAGCGGGTGGTGGTGCTCGGTGGTTGCATCGATCAGGTAGAGCTCGTTCAGGCATTGGAACACAGGCTGGATTTGGTTATTCACGATGAGAGCCAGTTGGTGCTGCTAGCAGAGTACGTTGGCGGGTGTAAGATGACCGTCTGGGTGAAAGTTGACAGCGGTATGGGCCGTCTTGGGGTCTCGCCATCCGCTTTGTCCGGTGTGCTAAGCGTGCTTAATGAGTCGCCTGTGGTAACTGCGATAGAATGCGTAATGACTCATCTTGCTTGCGCTGATCAAGCGACAAATGAGATGACTCTGCGCCAGCTCGATTGCTTCAATAAGGCTTTAGAAGCGGCCAATTCGACAGGGTTCGCGAAGTACAAAGGCGGCGTCAGTGTAGCGAACTCTGCAGGTATGCTTCAGTGGCCGCAAACCTTGCACTCATCCAAAAAGATGAAATACACCGGCAGTAACTGGGTCCGCCCCGGGATCTCGTTGTACGGCGTATCGCCGATGGAGGGTAGGTCGCCTGCTGAATTTGGTTTAATTCCGGCTATGACATTTCGCACCCGCTTGATTGCGGTGAAGAGATTAAAAGCTGGTGAGACTGTCGGTTATGGTGCCGGTTGGTTGGCCCGCAAGGATTCGATCATTGGCATTGCTGCAGTCGGTTACGGGGATGGTTACCCACGCGGCATTGCAGCGTCTACTGCGGTATTTGTGCGTGGCCAGCGAGCGCCTTTGGTGGGGGCGGTGTCCATGGATATGGTGGCGATTGATTTAAGTGATGCTCCCGATGCTGGCATCGGCGATATCGTCGAGTTGTGGGGCGAGAATTTGCCTGTCCACGAAATTGCTGCAGCAGCCGATACTATTGCTTATGAGTTGCTCACTCAGTTGAGCGGTAGACCGCTGCGTGAGTTGGTCTAACAAGACATATGTTTATAGGGTTGGCGTTTAGCCGGCAAAAAACCCCATTTTAATATCCATTAACTCAATAATATCATTGTCAGCAAGTTGCCGTGCCGGACCGGCGAGTTGCTCACCGTTAACCTTGGCTGATCCGCCACCAGATTTGCGGTCGACCTGAACGATATAATGAGCTTTACCACGTTTGGTAATAGCAATTACCTGCTCGCCTGGACGACCGAGCGTAGTCAGGGTTTTGTTCAGGGTAAGATCACGACCTGCCATTGAGCCGCTTAATATCTGAATTTTTGCCTTAGCCGACGCGACACCGCTTGCTTTAGTGGGGAGAGAATGTGCATCGCTCGCATGAGTCGCCCCAGTGTCTGGCTGGTTAATTTTGGATGACCCATCGAAGCCAGACTGCCGGTAGGCATCTGAGTCCATTCCACTGGTATTCGGAGTCTTTTCTCGCAAGGTTTCCGGTGGGTTTTCGATAACAATAGTGCGGGCAAATTCAGCGTAGTCCTCTTCTGCCGAAGAGGCGACAAATTTCAGTTGATGATGACCCATGGTAATAACATCATCATTTTGAAGTGCGTGTTTCTTAACCAGCTTGCTGTTGACATAAGTGCCATTGGTGCTATTTAAATCCTCAAGGAATGAGTCGTTTAGGATGTTAATGATGAGTGCATGATGACCACTGAGGGCAGGGTTATCGATTCTGACATCGTTATCCGGTAAGCGCCCGATGGTATAGCGCTCCTTGGTCATGTTGTATTCGGCCATCACCTGGCCACCGAGACTGAGTATTATGCGTGCCATATCAACAATTTATTAGCTTTTTGATGAGACTAAGTAGGCCGGTGTTCGCCGGAAATGGTGCTAATACCTTTACTAGCATTACTGAAATATTATCTTTGCCACCGTGTTGATTGCTGATTTTTACAAGATGTTCTGCAACATCATCAAGATTAGCATTAAAATTGCTTAGGGTTCGATGAATCTCTTCATCATCTACCATATCCGAGAGGCCATCGGAGCAGACCAGATAGATATCGCCCATTTCTACCTGAATTTCCTGTATTTCTACGTCAACCGTTATCTCTGCCCCAAGTGCGCGGGTGATATAGTTTTTGTTGGTTGATTGTTCGGCTTCCTCATGAGAATAAAAGCCGCGGTCCACCAGCTCCTGTAACAGTGAGTGATCGCGGGTTATGCGTTCCAGGTTGTTGCTACGCAGCCTATACAGTCGAGAGTCACCTACATGGGCAATGGATAGCCGGTTATCACAGAAAATACCGGCCACTATGGTGGTACCCATGCCTTCGCAGCCATCATGGCTTTGCGCGGTCTGATGAATGATTTTGTTAGCGCGTGAAATAGCATCACGCAAAACTGTGGTTTGCCGCATTAAGCCAGTATCGCTATGGCGCTCGTAGCGTTTTTCGCGGGCGCAGGCTTCTGCAGCCAGTTCACAAACAGTTTTCACCGCGAGGCCACTGGCTACCTCGCCTGCATTGTAGCCGCCCATGCCATCAGCCAGTACAAACATCGCCATGCTTTCATTCGCAGCGATAGCATCCTCATTGTGATCGCGCACCCGTCCAGTGTCGGTTTTAGAGGCGAAGGTAAATTTATTCTTCAGATTCATACAATGCTCTTAACTGATGATCAATATTCAAATCTGTTTACTGCAAGCGAGCAATGCCAATGCCATTGCTTTGCCATTTGAAAAACGGTCTTTTGAGTTCTTCGCCATAGCCTTTGCCAGTATTATATCAATGCATTCTGGTAGGTCGGGTCTTACCTTAGTTATGCTCGGTGGCGCATCGTGAATGATTTTATCCATTAACTGTGGAATGGAATCTGCTTGAAACGGTGGGGCACCAGTTAGCAGGTGATACAGGGTAACGCCCAGTGAATAAATATCCGATAAACCATCTACGCCACTGGCGGAGAGTTGCTCTGGTGACATATACGACGGGGTGCCGAGAATGATTCCGGTTTTAGTGCGATTGGTGTCGGTCAATCTGGCGATGCCGAAATCGGTCAACTTCAGGCGGCCTGTTGCTGTGTCATAGAGAATATTTGCGGGCTTAATGTCTCTGTGCACAACACCTTGGCTGTGCGCATAATCCAGTGCCTCAGCAGCACGCGCCATTAACTGCATCACCCTAACCGGAGGCAAAAGTTTCTTTTTGCGGGCATATTCGATAAGCGGTCTGCCCGAGAAATACTCCATTGCTAGATAGGCAACATTATCATCTTCGCCGATATCATAGATCGCAACAATGTCCGGATGGTTAAGTCGTCCTGCTGATTCTGCTTCCCGGAGAAATTGTTGGCGGGCCTTTTTTAGCGCGCTTTCGTCAAACTCATCGGCTAGCGCAATAGTTTTGATGGCGACTTTGCGCTGAATTTTAGAGTCGATACCCAGATACACTGTCGACATTGCACCACGGCCTAGCGTCTTGGTGATCTGATAACGCCCTAGTGTGTTACCGTCCCCGGAACTCTTGGCCGATTTCTTTGCGCCGGTCTCAGTCTGTGCATTTTGCCTATTGCTGGCCCCCGAAATGCGATGTAGTTTTTCACCTACATCCATGTAATTGGGATCAACTTTAGCGAGGTGCCTCAAGGCGTTTTCGGCTTTAGCGAATTGACGAGTTTGCTCGCACTCCAAAGCGATATCATAGATTTTTCGTTTATTGACAGCACTGGGTTCTTCCTGTCGCAGCATCGAGAGTTGAACGTCTAATGTGTTGCTGGCAGTTTCCGCCATCAGTGTATTAATGCCAATGTCACGGCGGTGTCGCCTGCCACGGTTCACGCCACCAATACTGGCCATTAAAAATACAGCGACGGTGACGTAGAGCGAGATGCTTGCAAGTTGCATCCAGATAAGGTGTTGCGTTATCAGCCAGGCCTCTAGCATCATGAGAATGACGCCAATCGACAAGCCCACAGTCAGTCCGGCGACCCAGCCCATGCGCGGTAAAATGGTAAGGCAGCCGGTAATAAGAGCCACGAGCAGCAGAGTTTCTGCGATCGGAAGCCAGTCGGGACGGGTAATATAGTTGCCCTGTAACAAATTCGACAGGCTCATTGCGGTCATTTGAAGAGGCGTCATTTTATCGGCGATCGGAGTGGCATAGCCTGGCATGCCCGTGTGTTTCGCCTCACCGATAAGTACAATTTTATCCCGCACATTGTCTAATATTTCTGGGTTGGCAATGACGTCGTTGTAGCCGATGGTGAAGATGCTGTAATCCGGATAAAACTGGTTGAAAACACTAAAACCGTTATCAGTGTTGATAATCTGGCGATTAAGCAGAATGCGTGTATCGGATTCAGCGCGAACAGCTGCTCGTTCGACTGATGCCAGTGTAGCCAGAGCTAATGATGAATGCAGAGCGCCATTCGCATTAATTAATAAGTTTGATGACCGGACGACGTCATCATTATCCGGATAGAAGCTGGCGAAGCCAACACCATTAACCGATTTGCATATATCTTGAATTGGCATAACGATATTTCGTGAGCGACGCAGTTGTGCCATATCGATACCGCTAACGCTGGTATTGAACTTATCGCATGCTGGAGTCTCAGCGTTACTACTGGAATAGCTGTCAGTTAGCTGAGCTGCGAGAATAATGTTGTTAATGTTCTGGTAGGCGGCAAGAGTCTTTTCGCGTTCGTAGTAACTGGCTTTTAGAAGCGGCAGGTCTTGGGTTAACGGGTTGACGTCGATGTCATCAGTTTGATTCGCCTGTGCCTGAAGTGCTTCCATAGCTATAATTTGTTTCTGGTTGGGCGCTTCGGGAAAGCGTAAGGGCTGAATTGGCACAATGATATGCGCACCTGCGTCTTTTAGCAGTCGAGCCAATGGCAGAAACTTATCCGCAGCCCAGATATTTGATTGATTTTCGACCCGCGGGTTTACTGTTAGCAGCATGATTTTATCGGTTGGTCTGTTCTGCTGGCGTTTCTGTAGGTGGTCGTAGTAGCCGTTCTCTAAAATAGAAATTCGACCTAATACCGCGAGGCTCAGTGCGACCAGAAGCGGCAGCAAGCTTGACGCCCAGCTGCGGCCTGCTGAGTAATTACTGTTCGAGGAGTGTTTCGACATACACGCAATATACATAAAATGGTGCGCGGGAAGTGAGACATAAGTGGTAAACGCCTATATTTCACAGGGTTTTCAGCAAGATTTGTCGCTCTGCTTGCGATAGAGTTCACATTTTAATCAATAGGTCTTTTCGATGGCAAAAAACCAGCCTTCCTATCAGTGCGGGGAATGCGGCGTTCTCAGCGTCAAATGGCAGGGACAATGCCCCGGATGTAACGCGTGGAACTCATTTCGCGAAGTGACTCAAGCGGCGGTAAAGCGCGCGGGGTACGCGGGTGAAGTACAGGGCAGCCGACTGGCTGATCTTGAGGGAACCCATGCGGAGAGGGTTGCTACCGGCATGTCGGAGCTTGATCGGGTTTTAGGTGGCGGATTGGTGCGCGGGTCTGTGGTGCTGATTGGCGGCGATCCGGGTATTGGTAAATCCACCTTGTTATTGCAGGCGGCCGGGGCACAGTCATTGACTGATGAGGTCATGTACGTCACCGGCGAAGAATCATTGCAGCAGATAGCGTTGCGAGCCAAGCGTCTTGAGGTGAACCCTGCGGGCCTGGTTGTGCTTGCAGAAACCTGCGTCGAACGTTTAGCCGCAGCAGCATCCGCTGGCTCTGCTAAATGCGTCATTGTCGACTCTATTCAGACTATTTTTAGCGAGGCGTTACCCTCGGCACCTGGCTCGGTGGCGCAGTTGCGTGAGTGTGCGGCGCAGTTGGTAAGGCTGGCCAAGACCAGCGGGATGACAATTATTCTGGTCGGGCATGTTACTAAAGACGGGCATATTGCTGGACCGCGTGTGCTTGAGCATATGGTTGATGTGGTGCTTTATTTTGAAAGTGAATCGGGCAGTCGCTTCCGTATTTTACGCGCAGTGAAAAACAGATTTGGTGCGGCCAATGAGCTTGGCGTATTCGCGATGGCAGAGAACGGCATGCGCGAGGTAAAAAATCCCTCAGCAATTTTTCTTTCACAACATCCGGATGCTATTCCCGGCAGTGTTGTTACTGCGGCATTTGAGGGGAGTCGCCCATTGCTTATCGAGGTTCAGGCGTTAGCTGATCATTCAGGCTCTGGTAGCGCGCGACGCCTTGCTGTGGGCATGGATCAGAATCGTTTGTCGATGATGCTGGCAACCTTGAGCCGGCATGGCGGCATTGCCGCCTATGATCAGGACGTATTTATTAACGTGGTCGGTGGCGTAAAGATTGCCGAGACCTCTGCCGATCTTGCAGCGCTAATGGCTATTGTATCGAGTATCCGTAACGTTCCTGTGCCGCGCACGACTCTGGTCTTTGGCGAAGTGGGGCTGGCAGGAGAGATCCGCCCGGTGGCCTACGGTGAGGAGCGCCTGCATGAAGCAGCAAAACGAGGGTTTACCCATGCAGTTATAGCCACTGCAAACATGCCTAAGAGGCCAATTCCAGGGATGAAGATTAGCGGTGTAGATTACCTCCGCGGCGCTATTGAAGCACTGGGGTTGGCTTAGTATTCCCCGTTACCTTATGACGACCTTCTCACCCTAGCTTTCCGGAATAACCCGCACGGTTTTAATGGCGCTCTCAGAGGTCACTAGAATCTCGATAGGGTAGGCATCGAGCATGAGTCCGGCTCCGGTTTCAGGGATTTTTTCCAGCTGTTCGAGAATAAGTCCATTAATAGTTTTTGGCCCATCTGTGGGCAGCTTCCAATTCATTATCCTGTTAATTTCTCGAATATTTGCACTGGCATCAACAACGTAACCCTTGCCTGTGGGATCCGGCGTTACCGCCGATTCGCTCGTGACTGGTTCACTGGTGAACTCCCCCACGATTTCTTCCAGCAGGTCTTCTAGCGTTATTAGGCCTTGTATATCGCCATACTCATCAACCACCAGTGCCGTGCGCTGATGTGTGCGTTGAAATTGCACCAATTGACTGTTTAGTGGAGTGCCTTCGGGTACGAAATAGGGTTGATCAAGCAAGCCCTCAATATCTTTCGGGTGCAGTTTATCAATGGAGCCTGACTGCACCAGGCGCTTCATGTGCAGTATGCCAAGTACATTATTATCAAAGCTGTCTCGATAAACCGGAAGGCGTGTGAAGTGACTGCGGCGAATCTGTTTTAGGACATTCTCCCAATCGTCACTAAGGTCCACAGCAATAATGTCTTTTTGCGGCACCATAATGTCATCTACCGTGTATTTCTCGAGTTCGAGAATACCCATAAGCATTTTCTGGCGTTTTTGCGGCAAAATAGATCGTGACTCTTCCACCAGAGTGCGCAGCTCTTCAATGCTGAGTTTTTGATCTGCGCCGCCTTTCGAAGTGACCCCAAAGATGCGCAGCAAGCTATTTGCGACCAAGTTAATTAACCAGACCACAGGATAGGCAACTTTCATCAGCGGGTAATACAGATAACTCGCCGGGAAGGCCAGGGTTTCCGGATACAGGGCTGCCCAAGTTTTTGGCATAACTTCAGCAAAAATAAGCACGATTACGGTAAATATAAATGTGCCGATTGCAACCGCTGGAGTGCCACCAAGTCTCAGGCTAACGACTGAGACCAATGCGGCGGCAGAAAAATTGACCAGATTGTTGCCAAATAAAATCAGGCCAATGAGACGGTCGGGTCGGGCCAGAAGTTTTTCTGCCAAACGGGCACCGCGATGCCCATTACGAGCCTTATGCCTCAGTCGATATCTGTTCAGGCTCATCAGAGCTGTTTCAGTTCCGGAGAAGAATGCAGATAAAATCAGCAAAATGAACAGCAGGCCTAGTAAAGCGCCTATTGGGACGTCGTCACTCATAGAGAGTGCAGCTCCTATAATAAAGAGTTAATGCGAAATCCTCGGTTGCCGTGGGGTTTCTGTCAAGCAATCCGTGCGTAACGCACTGACATTTCGGCTCATATCCGACCATGAATGGCAGTCTTCGGCAATAAAATGCGGTTACAATAGCGGCCCAGAGACAGCTGCTGCGACTTAACCCACGTTGTTGTTTCGCTGGGAATGCCGCATTACCGCATAGTAAATACGGACTATCAGGATTACGCATGTTTGCCACACTTAGTTCCAGACTCAGAGATGCCACGAATAAAATTCGGGGTCGCGGTCGGCTGACCGAGGACAATATCCGCGGGGTTATTCGGGATGTTCGCCAAGCCTTGCTTGAGGCTGACGTGGCCTTGCCTGTGGTTAAAAGCTTGATCGCGAGGGTTCGTGTCCGTGCTCTGGGTACTGAGGTTTCAGGAAGTCTCAACCCGGGTCAGGTCTTTATTAAGATATTGAAGGCCGAACTGGTGGCCACTCTGGGCGCTGATGACGCCACGTTGAATCTGCGGCAGCAGCCTCCTGCGATTATTCTTCTTGCCGGTCTTCAGGGTGCGGGTAAAACGACTACCGCCGCGAAGCTTGCGGTGTATTTGAAAGAAAATCAGAAAAAGAAAACCATGCTGGTCAGTTTGGATACACGACGACCTGCGGCTATGCAGCAGTTGGAGAGGCTGGCCGAAACTGTTGGCGCAGACTTCATGCCATTTAATGATGGCGAGCAACCGGCTGTTATCGCCACCCGCGCGATTGCTGAGGCACGTGTGCGTCAGAGTGATGTGCTTATTCTTGACACCGCCGGTCGTACTCGTTTGGACCAGGAGTTGTTGGACGAGCTTACTGAAGTCCATGGCATTAGCAATCCGATTGAAACGCTGTTTGTCATCGACAGTATGGCCGGTCAGGATGCTGTACAGGTAGCCGATGCGTTTGGTCAGGCATTGCCAATAAGCGGTGTCATTATTACTAAAGTTGATGGCGATGCGCGCGGCGGTGCTGCATTGTCTGTTAAGTCTGTAACGGGCAAGCCTATTAAGTTTATTGGTGTTGGCGAGAAAACGGCGGCACTGGAGCTGTTTGATGCTGAGCGTATGGCTGGCCGGATATTGGGTATGGGCGATGTGCTCGGTTTGGTGGAACAGGCTGAGCAGAAATTAGATCATGAAAAAGCCGCAAAGTTGGCAAAGAAGGTCAAGGCGGGTAAGAGCTTCGATCTAAATGACCTTAAAGATCAGCTCTCGCAAATGATGGATATGGGTGGCATGGCTGGTTTGCTTGAGAAAATGCCATTGCCGGGAAATGTTGACCCGAAAGCGATGGCTCAGGGCATGGATGATAAATTGCTCAAGCGTCAGGTGGCGCTTATTAATTCAATGACCCCGGATGAGCGCAGGTTCCCTAAAAATATTGATGGTTCGCGCAAACGAAGGATTGCAGGCGGCGCCGGGCAGGCGGTTCCCGATGTGAATCGGTTGTTGAAACAGCATTTGCAGATGCAAAAGATGATGAAGAAGGCCGCAAAGGGCGGAATGGCTAACATGATGAGAGGTCTCACAGGTCTTGGCGGCGGTTTTCGGCCCGGTTAAGGGTCGAATGGGGTTCGGTTAAGGCATCAATTGCCGGTTTTTGCCCCTCGGGACCCTATTTTCTGCCTTACAGGGTTTCACCGGGTCGTTTTTTCCAGTAAAATTCCGCGCTTACATACACTCAGGCAGATTAATGACGTTGCGCGGGCAGCTGCCGACCCGCAAATCTCAGGAGAAATACACAGTGGTTAGCATCCGTTTGTCACGGGGCGGCGCCAAGAAGCGACCCTTTTATCACATTGTAGCGACCGACAAACGGAATCGCCGCGATGGACGTTACCTCGAAAGACTTGGTTTTTTTAACCCCCGTGCAACCGGTGGTGAAGAATCTCTCCGTATCGACATCGAGCGTGTTGATTACTGGTTGGCTAAGGGCGGACAGCCTACCGATAGAGTTGCGGGCCTGGTGAAGAAGTTTCGTAAGCAAGCTGCCGCTTAAATTTATTTTTTGCAATCGCTATTCCGTTGAGTATTCCCAGTTCTGAACAGCAGGCTGAAGATCGGGTGCTGGTTGGTAAAATCACCGGTGCTTTTGGAATTAAGGGTTGGGTAAAGGTGCATTCTTTTACTCGTCCGATTGAGAATATTGTTAGTTATCTACCATGGACCCTGAAGCTGGGTTCCGATGAGTGGGAAATTGAGCTGTTTGAGGCGCGCGTTCGCGGCAAGGGGCTGGTTGCAAAGGTCGAGACCGTTGATGATCGGAATGCGGCTGAGGCCATAGCGGGTGCAGATATTTTTGTCGCCCGTAATATGCTTAAAGAGTTAATTGCAGGTGAGTATTATTGGCGTGATCTTGTCGGTCTTGATGTGACCGATACTGCAGGTCAGTTGCTCGGCAAAGTTGATTCGCTGCTTGAAACCGGTGCGAATGATGTGCTGGTTATCGAAGGAAAAAAACGGCGATTAGTGCCGTACGTTGTCGGAGATGTCATTAAGTCGGTCGACATGGATGCCGGTATTATTCAGATTGACTGGGTCGAGCCGGAGTAATAACAAAATATAGAAGGTAAGTGTTATGGATATAGGCGTTGTCAGTCTGTTTCCTCAACTTACTGAAAGCATGGTCTCGTATGGAGTGCTCGGGAGAGCTATTAAGCGGGAGCAGGTGACCTTCAACTGCGTTAATCCACGGGATTTCGCGACAGATGCGCACCAAACTGTGGATGACCGGCCTTATGGTGGTGGTCCCGGCATGGTCTTAAAGGTTGAGCCAGTGCGGGCGGCAATTGATAAAGCTCGTGGGGCATTGCCAGCAGGTAGCCCGGTTATTTTTCTGGGGCCACAGGGCATACAGTTTGACCAGAGCATAGCGATAAAACTGTCGCAATTGCCCGGTATGTTGTTGGTAACAGGGCGTTATGAAGGATTTGATGAGCGCTTGATGGAAAGCGTTGGTGGCGAAGAACTTTCACTGGGTGATTTTGTGCTCAGTGGGGGTGAAGTAGCCGCCGCTGCTATCATTGATTCTGTGGTGCGTTTATTGCCCGGAGTGTTGGGTGACGATAGTTCCGCTGAACAGGATTCGTTTATGGGGGGGCTATTAGATTATCCTCACTACACGAGACCCGAGGATTTTGAAGGCATGACGGTGCCGCAGGTGTTGCTGAATGGCAATCATGCTGAAATTCGTCGCTGGAGATTAAAGCAATCTCTGGGCAGAACCTGGCAGCGACGCCCGGATTTGCTGGAACAAAAAGAGTTAAGCGAAGAAGAAGAAAAGCTTCTTCAGGAATTCATCGCAGAGAGCGCCAAGTAGGCCAGTGCTGCGGATTAAAACTGTAGAACTAATCAGAGACAGGTCATGAGTGACATTATTAAGCAAATCGAAGCCGAGCAGATGAGCCGCGAGGTTCCTAAGTTTTCACCGGGTGATACCGTTGTGGTTCAGGTGCGTATTCGTGAGGGTGATCGTGAGCGTTTGCAGGCCTATGAAGGTGTTGTTATTGCCAAGCGCAATCGCGGGTTGAATTCTGCATTTACGGTTCGTAAGATATCGCATGGCGAAGGCGTTGAGCGTGTTTTTCAAACATACAGCCCGTCAGTTGCGGACATCTCAGTAAAGCGCCGTGGCGCTGTGCGCCGTGCGAAGCTGTATTACTTGCGAGAGCGCAGTGGTAAATCTGCACGTATTAAAGAAAAACTCTGAGCACCTCCGGGTTAAGCTTTTCTTAATCTCGGTTGGTTATGTTGGTGAGTTCAACGGTGCAGTTTGTGCATGAGTTGTATGCATTAGCAGGCTTGGCAAAAGCCCGCATTACGTTCAGTAGCGCGGGTTTTTTGTTGCCCGTTATTTTCGCTTCAATCCTCTTTTCGGGGTGTTCTACAATCGCTTCCCGCGCTGGCGCCGGACTGGCAGAGAATTTGACCACTGCGATGATGGAGCAGGATGATCCCGAGTTAGTTCGCGAGGCAGTGCCTTCATACCTTTTGCTGGTAGATAGTTTTATTGTTAGCAGCCCTAACAGTACAGCCATGCTCAATGCCGGTGGCCAAATGTATGCGGCGTACGGTGCGGTATTTGTTGATGATCCGGAACGCGCTAAGCTTCTTACTGCTCGGGCTCGCCTTTATGGCGAACGTGCCTTGTGTTCTGCCGACAAAGATGCCTGCAATCTAAACGGTCTATCGTATGACGAGTTTGTGGCAAAAGTGAGTAAGATTAAGGCGGGTGCCGCTGCTGAGTTATACACTTATTCGTTGACCAGTTTGGCGTATATCCGCAGTAACAGTGACGATTACGTTGCAATTGCTGATCTACCTAAAATTCAGTTTGCAATGGAGCATTTGTTGAGCATCGGCGGTAGCGAGAATGAAGTCGATATTTATTTATATCTTGGCATTCTTAGTACGTTGCGGCCGCAAGCGCTGGGCGGAAAACCCGCGGAGGGTAGGGCTTATTTTGAGAAAGCCATTGCGCTGAGTAAAGGTGAAAACCTTCAGGCGAAGGTGGAATACGCTCGTAGCTATGCCCGTCTGGTCTATGATCGTGAGTTGCATGATCAATTACTGAACGAAGTGCTAGCTGCCCCTGTCGAACAACCTGGTATGACATTATCTAATGTGATGGCGCAAGAACAAGCAGCAGCGTTGCTGGAATCAGCAGACGATTATTTTTAGGGTTCGCGTGTTTGTTTTAGGGCGCCCTCGCTGACTTAGTACTACCGAACGGATACACCATAATGAAATCTATCAAAATGCTTATTCTGGTTAGCGCGATGTTCCTATTGGCGGGAACCGCAAGTGGGCAGGTGTTTAAAATCGCGACTATCGCTCCTGAAAATTCCGCTTGGATGGCAGAAATGCGTGCCGCTGCGGCAGAGATAGACGAGAGAACTTCCGGCCGCGTTACCGTGAAATACTATGGTGGCGGGGTAATGGGTAATGATCGTAAAGTGCTGCGTAAAATGCGTATTGGTCAATTACAGGGCGGTGCATTTGCGGCAAGTGGCTTGCTCGAGCGGTTTCCCGACTTAAGTATTTACGGTCTTCCATTGCTGTTTCAATCACTTGAAGAGGTCGATTACGTTCAGGCTCAGATTGATACAGAGCTAATGGCCGGAATGGAAAAGGCAGGGCTCGTAGGGTTCGGCTCTGCCGGTGGCGGTTTTGCGTATTTGATGGGCGGTGCTCCGGCACGCACGATCGAAGATCTTCAAGGTAAAAAAACCTGGGTTCCTGAGGGTGATGCGGTAACCTACGCGTCAATGGAGGTTATGCGTTTGTCGCCGGTAGTGTTGCCCATTTCTGATGTGCTTACCGGCCTGCAAACTGGGCTGCTCGATTATGTGGCGACGCCTACCTCTGCCGCACTCCTTCTGCAGTGGTATACCAAAGTAAAATACGTCACCATCCAGCCGATTGCCTACACTGTTGGCATTATGGCGATTGAAAAAAAGGCATTCGATAAAATGTCGCTTGAAGATCAGAGCGTATTCAGTGAAGTTATGACAAGAACCTATGTCACTTTTGGCGAAATGAATCGCCGTGATAACGTCAAAGCGGAAGCTGCGTTGAGGGCAAACGGTATTGAGTTTATTGAACCTGCGCCCGGCGCAATTGCGTCGTGGGCTGACTTGGTGGCCGCTTCGAATGCAAAAATATGGGCTGAAGGGGACTACACTCCTGATCTATTGGCCCGGGTTCAAAAGATGCTTGCTGATTATCGCGCTGCGCAATAAGGTTGAACTGGGCTCTAACTTCCTTCCGCTCACGGTTGATAATCAAGAAGACATAGAGATTGAATAGCGAAGCCGACAATAAAGGGTTTCTCCAGCGTGCCGATCATTTCGGTCGTTGGCTTGAGAACAGCTGTCTCGCCGTTTTGCTGATCGGCATGATCGGCCTCGCTAGTAGCCAAATTTTTCTGCGTAATTTTTTCGGTGGTGGGTTGCCTTGGGCCGATGAGGCTCTGCGCTTAATGCTGTTGTGGTTGGCTTTATTGGGGGCTGTCGCGGCTGCGCGTGATGATCGGCAAATAGCCATTGACGTGTTGTCGCAATTTTTAGCTCCGCAACCAAAAATGTTTGTACTGGCTGCAATGAATTTGCTCACATCGTTTGTATCCTTTGTGTTGGCTTGGTATTGCTTTAGCTTCGTTGCAGAGTCCTATCAATACGATGATGTGCTCCTTACCAATATGCCGGCATGGATGTTTCAGTCTATTTTGCCATTGGCGTTTTTTTTGCTGGGCTATCGTTACTTAATTTGGACAGTTCGTCGCGCAATAATTTTTTTCCAGCATACGGGTAATGGGCCATGATCGGTTCCAGTTTGGTTATTGTGCTGTTGGCGTTGCTGGGAGCGCCGCTATTCATCCTAATTGCCGGCGGCGCCATGTTGGGCTATCTGCGCAGCGATATTGATCTGTCCGCCATTGCAATTGAAATTTTCGGTATTGCTGAAATGCCGATTTTGCTAGCAATTCCGCTGTTCACTTTTGCGGGATATGTGCTTAGCGAGAGTAAAGCTCCAGATCGCTTGGTGCGCGTGACGAATGCACTTTTGGGGTGGATGCCGGGCGGCCTTGCAATTGTGGCGATTGTGGCCTGTTCATTTTTTACGGCGTTTACCGGGGCCTCCGGCGTCACGATCATTGCGCTTGGTGCGCTGTTGTACCCGGCACTGCAGCAGTCTGGGTACTCAGACAAATTTAACCTTGGCTTGTTAACTGCCGGTGCTAGCCTCGGACTGCTGTTTGCGCCATCGCTGCCATTAATTCTCTATGGTGTTGTTGCGCAGGTCTCAATTGATGACTTATTCATAGCCGGTATTCTGCCGGGCATTTTGATGATGGCGATGGTGGCAGCCTATTGCTTATGGATAAATCGTCACAATCGTCAGCCAATTAGTGACTTTTCTTTTCGTGAAGTTGTGGGTGCACTGCGTGAGGCCATGTGGGAGATTCCACTGCCGGTAATTGTTCTAGGGGGTATCTACTCGGGGTATTTGGCCGTGTCAGAAGCTGCTGCCGTAACGTCGCTGTATGTTCTAATAGTTGAAGTATTTATAAAGCGTGAGATCGCGTTTAGTGCATTATCCGGTATTGTGCGTGAGTCGATGGTGCTGGTGGGCGGCATTCTGCTTATTCTGGGAGCATCATTGGCATCGACCAACTACATGATTGATGCCGAAGTGCCGCAGCAGCTGATATCGGTGGTTACGTCACTGGTGTCGGACCGAACCAGTTTCTTGCTGCTGCTGTTCTTATTTTTACTCCTATTGGGGGCTATTCTCGATATTTTCTCAGCTTTAGTGTTAGTGGTGCCCTTGATTTTGCCGGTTGCCGCCGAGTTTGGTGTGCATCCGGTTCATCTGGGTATAGTGTTTTTAGCAACCATGCAGTTGGGCTATTTGACACCACCCGTTGGTCTCAACCTATTTATTGCAAGTTATCGCTTTGATGAACCGATCGTGCGTGTGTATCTTGCAACTATGCCGTTTCTATTGTTGCTTATGGCAGCCGTTATTTTGATTACATTTTGGCCTGACCTGTCTTTATTCCTATTGGCGGAGTAGTCCCACTGCCAAGCGCAGGCTTTTACTGGAGAGTATTTATGCGTGCACGACTAAGTTTGCTTGTCCTGCTGATTGCCGCGACTGGTGTTGTCGCTGCAGATGCTCCAGCAGCTGTTGACTCGCCGTATCTGGATATTAGCCTGCCTGAAGGGTTCAATATCGAGGTTCTTGCAAGCGGCCTGAGTAATGCACGTGCCATAGTCTTGTCGGAAGACAACACACTGTTTGTTGGTACTAGGCGTAAAGGTAACGTCTATGCTGTTACCGATGTCTTCTCCGATAATCCAAGCATCTATACGATTGCGGATAAGCGCAAAGTACCTAGTGGTGTGGCGCTGCATAATGGCGATCTCTACGTTGGAGAGCTCACTCAGGTAGTGCGCTATCGTGATATTGAAAATCATCTGGAGAACCCCGGCGAG
>Ga0315322_10001763_pt1 | contig 16783 bp, 11 predicted proteins | sample M110021515metaG_FD_203461 | JGI IMG/M metagenome (GOLD analysis project Ga0315322, IMG submission 203461) | Ammonia-oxidizing marine archaeal communities from Monterey Bay, California, United States - M1 100m 21515 | ecosystem: Environmental > Aquatic > Marine > Intertidal zone | place: USA...
TTGTCGATCTTTTCGAAAAAGGTGAATTGCCTGAGCAGAACCTTGAAAAAACCTTTGAAGACATAGAGGAGGAAGTCAAGGAAGCCGAAGTTCCTGTGGAAGAACCCGAGGTCGAGCCTGAACCTGAGCCTGAGCCTGAGCCCGAGCCTATCGAGGTGCCGGCACCAGGTGCCGCTACCGAAATTCATGTAGAACGGGCAGGCACCCGGTTTGGACCCTACCTATTCAAGGAGCTCAAGGACTACCTGAAGGCAGGGAACCTCAGATTCAGTGATATGGTTTGGTTCGAAGGTGTCTCCGAGTGGGTGCCTCTTGCTCAAATCCCGGGGGTTGCCGAAGGCATCGATTCGCTTGGCTCTGCGGCACCGCCCCCACCCAAGCCTCCACCTGTGCCTACGGCGCCGGCGGCACCTCCTCCCATGCAACAAGCTGCGCCAGCCAAACCGGTAGAGGAATCGTTCGAGGATAGTGATGCCGATCCTGAAGACGGGTCGGTGCCTGATGAAACCGATGAGGGAGAAACTGCCTCTTTGTCCAGTGGATTGGCCTCCCATGGAGCCCGCATCATGGCTGCTCTTGTGGACGGATTGATTCATTTCGGAGTTCTTGGCCTATTGATGCTCCTTGTTGGTTTTGCTAGCAGCGGAGATGATAACGGGTTGGAACTGGCCCTAAGCTTCGTTATTGGATACTTTGTTCTCGGTTGGCTCTATTTTGGTCTGACCGAGTCCTCCAAGTCCGGTGGCGGTGTTGGTAAGCGAATGGCCAGGATCAAGGTCGTCAAGGCATTGGATGGTTCTGCCCCGGATTTTCTCTTGGTCAGCATGAGAAGCTTGTTGAAGCTGTGCTTGCAGCTGTGCTTGCCTATTATTGCTTTTGTCCCTCTGCTCACTCCCCGCAGGCAGGGTTTACATGATTTGGTTTGCGGAACTTTGGTCGTTCCGGTCGATGCCCCCGAGGATAACGAGAATTTGGCTTAAAACAAATTGAACAACTTAAGGAAAGGTTAACATTATGGACGGAGGAGTAGGATTCGACGAACCGGAATTGAGCTGGTCGACTCAGGATATCGAGCAAAAGATCGGCTTCAGCGGTGGACGGTATACCGATACCAACGCCTTTTTTACCTTTTTGGTGGGGTTGATCTTCTCGACCTTGTTTTTTCTCTCGTTGCACTTGGTTTTGAATGATTGGGGCTTTAAGGGCGAACTGACCCAGGCGGAACAGGATGCACGAGAAGCAGACTATTCCGAACTGAACGAAGCAACAGGGAAAGAAGAGATCAACTTACCGCTCCATATTCTGTTCGGTGACAAGTTCATTAACCGTGGCTTGGGTGGATACCTGATGGCCGCGGGAATTACCCTGCTTTTTTTCTGGGCCGTCACCATCTTGTTCATCAAGGGGAGAAAGGTAAGTTTTCAAAGGAAAATCCTAGCCTTGAACCTCATTCCACAGGACCCCAACTTCTTTCTTAACAACGCCACTGCCCGGGATGCTCTCCTCCGCATCCGGGGGCAAGTCGACGACCCCAAGCATTTCCTGCTCCTGAACCGGATCGACGTCGCCCTTTCCAACCTGCAGAACATCGGTGAAATCAGCGAGGTCGCCAGTTTGACCAATGCTCAGGCCTCCATCGACGAGGATCAAATTTCAGCTAGCTACAGCTTGATCAATGGTTTTAACTGGGCGATCCCCGTTCTAGGATTCATCGGAACGGTTTTGGGCTTGGGTTCTGCCATAGGGGAGTTCGGGAATACCATTCAGCAGTCGGCTGACGTCAATGCGATCAAGGATTCGCTTAAGGACGTGACCGGGGGGTTGGCGACAGCCTTCGACACGACTCTGCTTGGATTGGTTGGATCGATTGTGGTCCAAATGTTCATGACTTTCCGAAAGCGTCAGGAATTTCTTCTTCTGGACGAATGCAACGAATATTGCCAAACCTACGTCTTGGCCAAGTTGAAGCTGGAGAAAAGCGGTAGGGGAAGATGATAACACCCGTATTTGCCGCCAGCTTACTTGATGAACCAGATGCGTAAATAGATATTTATTGCAAATATATCTATTGTGGCTTAGTGATATTATTGATATGCTTGAGGTTTCGAAAATAACAACATACGGGATTCGTCCCTGTCTTTTCGTCGGGTAGACGTGGATTGCGATGGGTAGAAGTAGCCGCAACCAAGAAGAGAAGGTAAGTTTCTTTGCCTTTCAGGATATCATCACCGCAGTTATTGGAATCTTGGTTCTCATCGCCTTGATCCTTGCCTTACAAATAAGCCCCAAAATGGACACGGAAGGGGATAATCCTGCAAATAACACCGGTCCGGTCGAAGTACGCGAAGGACCTAATGAGGGAGGTGGCAATGCTACCATTGTCGTCGACAGCGAATTCAATGCATCCGAAGTGATCGAGGAAATTGCCCAACTGCATCAGGAAATTTCGGATGAAAAACGTGAATTCTTGGTCAAGCGTGAGGAAAAGAACAGTGAAATCGAGCAGCTGCTCGAGGAGTTGAAGCGGGTGAACATGGCTTTGCAAATCTTCAAGAAAAAGCTAGGCATTAGCGATTCCAACGAGACCAAGGACATGAACAAAGCCCTCAAGAATCTCCAACTTATTTTAGATTTGGCGAAGGTTCAGCAAAAGGAACTCGATGAGAAAAAGAAAGGGCTGGAGGACGAGGTCAATGCCCGTATCCTTAGGAACGTCCTCGACATGAGCGAGCTCGAGCTTCAGCAACTCGACTCTCAACTGAACTCTCAAATCGAGCAACTTGCCAACCAGATCGAAAATGAGGTCCGGGTCATTCCCAAGGAAAACAAAGTAGGAGAGAAGCCGGTCCTCGTCATATTGGGAGCCACTGAATTCACGATTGGTATTTTCAATGGAGCGCAGCGCACTCTTCAGGTTACGCCAGCCACTTATTACCAACAATTGGGCAGTGCTTTGACCTCCTATGACAAAAAAGAGAATTTCTTTGTATATTTTTTCCGACCATCTGCTTGTCAGACCGAAGTTACGAACGTTCCGGGGAGAGACGGGATGATCAAGAAGAATCTCTTCGCCCTTCTTTGCGACCCGAAGAACAACCTGACCCGAATGCTCGGGTTCAAATACGGATTCGAACCCATCCATGAAGAAGCGGCGGTCTTGTTTACGGACAAGACACCCGACGTATTCGAGGACCTGTTCATGACTCCCTGATGAATCGTTAGAATATGGCAAGAGAAGAAGAAGAAGGCGGAAGCTTGGATATGTTGTTGGATACCCTCTGCAATACTTTCGGGGGCATTATTCTCATAGCCCTTCTGCTTGCTCTTTGCGTAAACCCCAAGAGCGTTTTTCATTACACGAAAGTAGTCGAGACCGATGACAACAAATCCAAATTGATACGGGAAAGGGAGCAATTGAAGAATTCCCTTCTCGACTTGCAGGACGAACAGACCGTGGTTTTGGAGGATCTGGATGACGAGGCTGACCGGATGAGGGAGGAGATCGAGGACAATAAGGACAATTTGGACGACTTGAGCAGTGACGCCTCTGCGGCCGAGACATTGGCCAAGAGGGAGAAGGAAAAGCTTGAGGATCTCAAGGAACTTGAACTCAAGGAGGAGGAGGAAAGGCTTAGCCTAGAAGAAGAAGTGGCCCGACTTGAAACGATTCTCGAACATCAGGAACTGTCCCAGGAACTAAAGAAGAAACCCTACCGCAAAGTCAGCCTGCCCCAGCAAAAAGATACCAAGAAGAAACCGCTTCCCGTCATCGTCGCTCATGGCAAGATGTTCCCCATGATTCGTTTCGGCATTGGAAAAGTTGACAAAAACGAGGACGGACTGACTTGGAACCAGACACCCGATCAGCGTTTCCGGATCGAGGTCGACCCAAACAAGGGGCTCGACCCGATGAACGAACAGAATCTCGAGCAATTTCTCTCCTCTGTACGAAACGCTCACCGTAGCGTCCGACAGTCCTTCTTTCTTAACTTGTTCGTCTTCTCGGATTCCGAAAGCTTTGGTGTTTTCAACAAAATTCGGGACGAAGCGGTTTTGCGGGATTTGGACTATAATTGGGTGCCGATTTCAGAACTGCCCCTTATGCTCAAGGCAGACAACGTGCCATGGAAAGTACAGTGAATTTTGCTCAACATTGCGATTGGCCTTGCATGCGGCAATTGAATGATCGGATGTTTGAACGAACAAAACAGTCTTGTTGAGAAACTTTTCATCTTTTTTTGTCCAAAAAAAAAGACGACCGGCAGAACTATTGTAAATGACAAAGGAATCTTCAAAGCAGAGTCCACGAAACTTTTCCCACAAGCTATTTGGGCGAAGTGGCACTACCCATGGGCTCAAGACAAAAAGTCGATCGATAAGACTTTGAAATTATTTCTAATGAACTTTCTTTCCATGCGTCTTACTCTCCATGAAGCTTTTTGCTAAATTATCTGGAAAACCACCCTTTTCGGAGAAACGGAATTTATATTGAAACCCACAGATTTAACTTGTTAAAGCACAACGTTTAGACTTAATTATAACTGATGTCCAAAGAACTTTTGATTTCCCTAATTTTTGGAGCTGCCATGCTTTTGGTGCTCGCATTGGGCATTGTCTTTGTTGTAATTGACCGTGAATCTGTCGTAAGCAGCCCCATCTTTCTATTGATCGGGTGGGTATGCGTTGCGGGACAGATCGTGACGGCTCATTTGGCATTCAACCAGTACAAGAACCTTTCCACTCAAACACCTAACGAAGGACAAGAAAATGACGGAGAAGAACGATCAGAAGACGGATTCGATGACTGAAGAGGAAGAAGAAACCCTCTTGGAATCCGAAGAACAGGAAACCCAGCTTGACGCGAAGCACCGGAGGCCGGCGTTGGCCAGTTTGATTGGCGGCTATACTTTGGCACTTGCCTTCGGTTGCCTGCTTGCCATCGTTCTTAGCTCCGCGAATTCACCGGAAGACGGGGAGGTGGCAGACAAGGATTTTTCGGATCCTGAAGTGGTCAGCGAAGGGGAAGTGGTTTCGGGCCTCAACATTCTGCCCGTAGAAAGTGAAATCATTTCTCTTTCCGGTGGATCAAGCATAGCATGGCCCATCGGCAAGGAATGGGTCGACCCGGGTTACACTGCCATGATCGATGATCAGGATTTTACCCCATTTGTGGAAACCGTGTCATTCGTGGATCATAGCCAACCCGGTACCTACAAGGTTGTCTACACCGTAAGGGATCCTGACACGGAAGAAGTTCATTCGAGCGAACGCTTTGTGACGGTTAACGCAGGTGGATTCATTCACAACGCCAATACCGTTGCCTACAACGACCGCCTTGACGGTGTGGTTGTTGAGGATGAAACCATAAGAGCAGTAGTTGGTGATACTGACCGCGACCTACTTTATGTTGACAATGATGATCGTCACCTCCGTCGCGCAGGTCTTGATATTGGTCATGGTCGCGTGGAAGGTGGAGTCGGCGGAGGCGGTAATGGTGGTCGCGGTGACCGAGGCGGTCGGGTTCGTTATGACGACGACGACGTCGTTTCACTCGACGCCCGTCTGCGTGACTTGGATGAAGATTTGGTGGTCATCGAACAAGGCGACGATGACTTGGTCGCCCGCTTGGACCGCAAGGACATTGGCTTGGAGAGAGGTGGCAACGACCGTGTCGATATTGGGAATTTCGTTCCGGACGACAAGCGTGGCAATGGTGATGATGAACTTGGGGAAGTTGGAGACTTTGACAAGGACGGCAACGGTTTTGGCAAAGGGACTCTTCCCGGTGTCGGTAAAGGAGCGGAAGTATACGCTTACAATTTTCCCTCTCAAGGAGTAGGAGCCGGAGTTGGTAGTCCTGCCCTTGGAGCAGCAGCTGGATTCGCAGGCCTTGGAGCCGGGATCGGTCAGGCGGTAATGGAAGGCCAAGCTGTTCCTGCTCTTGGTGGCATAGGTACTTATGCACCTGCGGGCCCTTCAAAACCTGCTGGGCCTGACTCGGATAACGATGGAGTTCCTGATGCGATGGAACCTTCCTTCAAGACTAACCCCAACTCGAATGATACCGACAAGGACGGGGTATCCGATGCAGACGAAATCAAGGGAATGTCAAACCCTCTTGACCCACGTAGCAAGCCCGGTACTCCTGCACCTGGCGATGATGCCGATTCGGATGGGGTTCCTGCTTCCCTAGAAGCTCTTTACGGATTGAACCCGGCCTCGTCCGACAGTGACGGCGACGGATTCTCCGATGGTGAGGAACTTGCCGCCATGACCAACCCAAAGAGTCCAGAAAGTAACCCTGGTGAAATGGGTGGTCCCGCCTTGGCTGTTGCTCCTGGAGTTGCCGGTGGAGTTGCCGGGCTCGTATCGGGCGCTGGAGCGGGTTCCGCTGCAGGTCTGGTTTCCGGTCGTGTTTCTCATCCTCTCGGCCTGGGAGTCGAGTGCGAAGGTTGTGGTGACAAAGGTTGTGGTGAATGTGGTGGCGCCGGTCACGCTGGGCATGGGGATGGTCATCATGCCGGAGATGATTGGGACTACGATCACTTGCCCAAGGACGGTAACCTTTACATTATGATGCATGTGGACGGGAGTGGATCCATTCTCAGTACCCGCAAAGCATTGGAGGAAATGAAGTCGACTCTTCTCAAGGAGCGCTTGCTTCCCTACTACAAGAACGATGAAGCTCTCTACAAAAAGAGAGTTTTGATCGTAGACGGAGAAGGTGAACGCACTCTCAAGTTCTTCGCTCAAGCGGCAAAGAAGGAGAATGTTTTGGCTCTTGTTTTCCAAGACGAGGCTCAGCCCGACTATCACTTGCCAAATTTCAACCGCAAGCCCGAAGACAACTACATGGATGACTTGAAAAAGCTCAGAAGTGGCTTGAATGGCTACGGGGGACTTTATCGAGGAATTATGTTCCAAGTGGATCGTGGAAAGACCTTTGCCAAGTCCTTCAAGGAATTCGTCCAAAATGCTTGGCAGGGCGAAGGCTATTTGGGCAAACCCGGACAAAGCCTTAAACCATATTACTGGCAGGAAAACAGTAACCATATTCGTAACCGAGATGGAATTGTTTTTAGCGACGAATACCATGTGAATTCGGAAGGTGATCCGGCCTACTACATGAATCTCATTATGGAGGCATCCCGTAAGGTTGGTATTGATCTCGGTCGTTACGGCGGAGGTCAGGAAGATGGTAAGTTTAACGCAAAGATCAGCAATGCCGGCAATGCTTCTGGAAGTGCTTCCTCCCTGAATAAGATGTGTCCCATCAAGCCGGATCGCAAGGCCAACCCTTCGATAACCGCAACGAACAGCAGAGGAGAAACCGTCGCTTTTTGTTGCAAGGGCTGTAAGAACAAATTTGCATCGGCTGATTGAGCATCGCAACTTTAGAGCTTTCCCTTTTCCTTCCAGTTTGAAAAGGGAATCAAAATTTAAAAAAAGAGAGAGTATGGTATGAACACCAAGACCATACTCTCTCTTGTTTTTTCGGCGACCTTGGTTCTTGGGATACTGGTCAACCTGCTCTTCGCTAAAAAAACGCTCTTGGCCATAGTGTTGGTTTTAGCCGTATTGGGCGTTGGTGTTCTTGCCCATTTGGCTTTTTTCGAGGAGAAGAGGAAAAGAAGGCACGGAGTGGGACCAGTCCCGTGGCTTACTTTGGCCATGTCCTACGGCACTCTCTTGATGAGCTTTGTTTGGTTTTTTCTCCACTCAAATGAACCTGAAGCTCTAGAGAAAACCATAGCGAAGGCCGGTCAAGTTGCAGGAGATGAAACCGAAGGATCCAAGGTGCCTCTTAGTGATCGTACGAATGTTGATTCGGGTGGAGAGCGGGCAAAGCTTGGCAGCACTGGGCGTGGAGAAGGTGACGAGACTCTGGGTGGAGCAAACGAAAACAACCAGAACGCAATGAGGGAGGCTCAGGTACATGATCCAGATATTGCCGGCGCCAACCAAGGAGTTTCGGACAAGACGAAAGTATCGGCTCAGAACGTTCAGGAAGTCATTGACCCGGGAGAGTCTGACTTGGGGCTTGCCAACGCAACGGACAATGAAATTCAGCGGGTAGGGCAAGATGAGGAAAACAAGGACGTCGGTGATCCCAATGCCCTCCGCTTCGATGAAGATCTGGAGAATACCTTGGCTTTTGACAATACTGTCTTTCGGGGAAAAGACGAACGTCCCCTTGATTTGCCCAAGGCAAAAGGGGATGCCGTACGCAATGTCGGAGTCGCCGTAAATTCGCTCGGGATTGCCGTTCCGAAATCCATGAGTGGGCGTTGTGACAAATTGGGCCGCATAAGTCGATTGAGCCGGGCAGGCGTAAGAAAACCCGAATCCGTTGAAAGGGCCGTGGTCAAGTCGTTGGATTGGCTTACGGCCAAACAAAATGACGATGGATCCTGGGGAAAGACTTACCAAGGTGCCATGACGGGGTTTGCCCTTCTTTGCTATCTGGGTCATTGTGAATTGACGGATTCCCCCGAATATGGCGAAGCGGTGGCCAAGGGCATCAAATACTTAGTTGAGCTCGGAGACGAAAAAGACGGTTGGCTCTATGTTACGACTAACAAGCATGGAGCTGCCTATACTCAGGGAATAGCGACTTATGCCTTGGCGGAAGCGTATGGGATGACCGAAAAGGATTTTATCCTGCCCGTTCTGCAAAAAGCCATCCACCGCATTGTCGCCGGTCAAAAGGAGGACGGAGGCTGGTATTACCTGGAAACGAGGAAGGGACCGGATAACTCGAGTTTTGTTGACTTCGGCAAGAACAAAAATGCGGCAAGTGATACTTCGGTAAGCGGATGGCAGCTTCAGGCCCTGAAGGCAGCTTACAGCACGGGAGCCGTCTTTGATGGAGTGGAGCCGGCTTTGGAAGCTGCGGTAAAGAATTTTTACCGGGTTTATTCTCCCAAGAACGGTGGGTTCGGTTATCGCAAGGCCTCGGATGCGAACAATGTCAGCCACAAGCTTACCGGCGTAGGTTCGCTAGGCCTGCAGTCTTGGAAACGTGGACATCCATCGGATGAACAAAAGCAGGAAACTTTGAAGAAAGCCATGCAACATATTCTCAAGAATAATCAGGGAATGGATTACAATAGTGGGGATGCCAACCTGTACTCTTGGTATTATGATACGCAGGCCCTCTACAATTATGGCGGAGCCTACTGGTCTTCCTGGAACCGAAGGATGGAACCCATTCTTGTCAATGCACAACTTGCGGACGGTAGTTGGCCCAAGGAGGGAGATGGAAAAACTTCATCGCAGGGGAAGCAGGATGCGGAAATTTACCGTACCACGCTTTGTACCCTGATGCTTGAGGTCTATTACCGTTACGTCTATTGATGGTTTCGAGGTTTGCGACCGAATGAGCGACATGCTGAGTAAATTCATCTTATTGCTCATTGCATCCTCCTATTCCTTGATTGGTTCGGGTTTTCCGGTCCAAAAGTCGGGCGAGGCGTTTGGCATCCTGTCGTCCAAGGCAACGGCTTGGATTGAGGTCAAGGAGGACGAAGGGTTTACTCACCGGTATCTATCTCCGTGGCAAGGTGGTTCCCCCACGAACGGTGGTGGTTTTGACCCTAAGATCATGGATAAGATCGGTGAACTCGTAGTGGGCAACCGCATTTGGTTGTCCTGGTATTGGGACGGACATCTGCGGATCAAGAAAATCCGCTTGGTCAAGCCAATGCAGGAAACTGGGGTTTTTGCAGGCTATTTGCTTGAGAAGGGAGACAAATGGTTCGATGCACGGAGCGAAGGAGGTAAGATTCCATGGAGGTTTTATGTCCGGTGGCGAGGTGGATTACCTGAAAATGGTGGCGGATATGATACCGAAAGCCTGAATTTTCTCAATGATGTTGACCCGAATCTCCCCATCCGTTTTTCCTGGAGCTATGATTTCAGACCCCGCTTCGACAAATTTATCGAAGAGGACGAAGAGGAGGAATTCATTCCCTTTCACCAAGGCCGATCCCTTCGGAAATCAACGCCTCCCCCGGTTTCCCCATCACCCAAGCCCAACCCCTTCGACTCGATTAAAACGCCCGCCAGTCCCTTTGATCAAGCCCCCAAGCCTAACCCCTTCGACTCGATTAAAACGCCCGCCAGTCCCTTTGATCAAGCCCCCAAGCCCAACCCCTTCAACTCGATTAATACACCTGCCAGTCCTTTTGACCAAGCTCCTCAAGCCAACCCCTTTGATTCTGCCCCCCAAGCTCCGCAAAAACCCTTCGAGCAAACCCCCTTGCCCGGCAACCCATTCGAAAGCTTGGAAAAGGCCGGGCCTTGAAGCCGGGTACTTGTCCCAAAGTACCGCTTTAAATCTCAATCAATGGATTTTTTCCCGAATGGACATCTGGGATCCATTCGAAAGAAGCCAATGCGCCTCGCTGGCATATCCTTGATTCCATGACCGTTGGATTTTGACCCATGGCTCATTGATTCTGTCAGGCAAGGCAACGGTTTTCTCCCTCAACGGCGCCCACAAGATATCGATGATTTCACCTTTGCTACTTAGTCCGACGACTTCCGTTCCGTATTCCTCCAGTTTTTTCCGGTAAAACTGATCGTAGAAATCGGCGTATTCGATTGATCCTTCCTCCGCAAACTCTCCAGCCATTTTGTCGGCAATTCCCGAAGCGTTGTTTTCGGCCCGTATCATTGCATCGTTGAAGGATTCGTAAGTCGGGTCGAATTTTTGATCCAGCAAGTGACCTTCTTTGTTTCGGATTGCTATGCCCATAATGTGGGATGACCAAATGGGCACGATTTTATCACCCTTTTTATCAAGGGAATAAACCAAAGCCGGTTCATTGTCCAAATTCCTGTACTTCGGGATGGACAGGATGGCTTTGGCCGCCTCATCGATAGCTCGGGAAAACCCGTCTGCCGTGGGGGGGTGGGGAAGGAAGGGACGTTTGCCATCTGGAAGGATTACCACGAGGGAGCGCGTTCTTGGGTAATAAGTCAATTGATCCTTCGCAAGCAATCCATCGGCACTGAAATTGCCTTCTTCCTTGAGTAAGTCGTTTTGGGTTACGTTGAGAAAGCCCGGATTGTCGGAAACATTAAGGTCTCCCGGGTGAAAATAGGATCGGTAGGTTCCGGCAGGGTTGCCATCAAGAAAGGTAACTTTTAGGCGAAGATGATTTTTTACCGGGATTTCCCCGGGTTCTTTGCCTTCCTCGTTTAATTGTTCCTCGTAGCGCAGGACATCGTTGTTGGAGGCTGGATAGAATAAAGTAAAATTTCCGTCCAGTTCTCCATCCTTGTAGTTTTTTTTATAAACGAATTCGCCCGTCCTGCCATAAGCGGTAAATTTTCCATGCCGCCGACCCTTCCGGTAGGATCCGATCAGAAGCTTGATTCCGTTTTTCTGCCAAAAGGTAAACCTGCCGTCTCTCAATCCGTTGAGAAAACCTATCTCGAAATGTTTGTTTCCGTTTGGATAGCCGTCTACGACATAGGCTCTCTTGCCATCTCCAAAAGGGCTGTCTTCTCCAATTTTGTAAAGAGTTTCCGACCCGTTTTCATCTTCCCGGTATTCAACATCGTCGGGGTGGAGCCGTTGTTCCGCACAGGAACCGATCAACAGGCAAACCAAAAGCAAAAAAAAGGGTATGGGAGCTTCTGTCTTCAGACTATGGGTAAACTTGGTCATGCGGGAAAACCGAACAATATCTACGATAGAATGGTTTTCGCAATGGAAAACTTATTGATTTCTCGATCGGACTTGTTCTGCGATTTCATCGATGTCGTCCGCCGGAAGGGTTACGATGCTGGTCGGTCGCCCCCGATCCATCTTGTAGACCACAATGCCCAGCCAGTTAGCTTCCCTGTCGAATACCGGAGTGCCAGGGGCAGTATTTTCGATCACGAAATACTTTCGGGGTTTTTCGATGACCGCATTGACCCATCCTTTTCTCAGGGTCGATTGTCTGTAGAGGTTTCTGCCCAACTTGCCCAAAGAGACCACTTCATCCAAAGGCAGAGGGTCTTTGGTCTTTGATGAACGCGGAACATGGGAGAAAGTCCGTTCTTTATGTTTTTCGCCCTTTTCCTTGATTGGCAAAACGAAAGCCAAGTCCAAGTCGGTGTCCTTAAGCAATAACTTGGCAGGTACTTCCGTCCCGTCCTGCATGAGAAGAAGCACTTCCGTGTAGTTGACGTTTACCGAGCCTCCCGGAGTGCGTATGCGAGAAAGCAAGGTAGCGGTGGGGTCGACTCGGCTCAAGGACAGGACGGTAAGGCCGTCCTCGGCGATAATCGTGCCGAGTGCCTCGAGTTTTTGCTCCTGCGGAGGCATGCTTCTTCCGCCGGCGCTTACCTCGACCCGGACAGTTGCCGAAACCCAAGTTACGCAATTGGCATGATCCTTTAGCAAGTTTCTCCAAGTCGCTTCGCTTTTTTTGCCAAAAAGTGCCAAAGGTACCGAAAAGGCAAGCAGGACAAAGGCCGTTAATTGAAATTTCATAAAGTGAGCCGGTTAGCTGTTGTCCCAGTCGGGTTCGAGTTCAAGGAACAGAGTATGTATGCCTCTGCGTACGAAAAAAATGATTCGGTCGGCTTTTTGCTCAATGAGGCCGTTCATCTTCTTTTCGAACTTCCCCACGTCGTCTTGTTCCGCCCCGTCGATCGACAGGAGCAAGTCACCTTGTCGCAAGCCGGCCAAGGATGCCCAGCCCGCGGGCTCGACATTGTGAATCAACAACCCCGGGTGGTCGTCTTTCAACCTTATGTTGACCCGATCCCCAAAAGAAAGTTCCCGCACCGTGAATTCAAAGGTTTCCTCCTTGTATTCCGGGAGTTCGTTAGGTGGTGCGGGCCGCTTTTCGAGAGTGACGTTAAGGTCCAGGGCTTTCTTGTTCCTCAAGCCGGTAAAACGGACGGTGGCATCCGTCTTGTACTCCTTGATCATGTTGCCGAAGATTTCGGCATCTTCCGTCCGGTAGGCGTTGATGATTTGACCGTCCATTCTGAAAAGAAGGTCTCCCGCCCGAATCCCTGCCTTTTTGCCGGGAGTGTCCGGGTAAACCTGAACCACGCGGATTCCCTTGGTCATGCGGGGCAGTTCCAGAGCTTCGGACAATTCCCTGGTCAGGACTTGGGTGGAAACCCCGACCCAAGGCTTCCACGCTTGAAGGGGGCGGTTTTCTTCGGCTTCCGGTCCGATTTTCACGACCGTTAGCAAATCCGCAAGATCCCGTTCAAGGCTGACCAAAGTGGGAACGGGTTTCGTTTTCCCCTTCGTTATTTTTTGGGAAATCCTGATCAAGTCTTCCATGTTCGAAACGGATTCCCCATTGAGGGCCGTAATGACGTCGCCCGGAATGAGCCTGGGCTTGGCCCCGTAAGATGGACCGCCTCTTCCCACCGAGTGAACCTGGGCGCCTTTTTTACTCGGGCGCCTGGCCTCGAGGGAAGACATCAGGGTGAAGTTGCGCACCGTCAATCCCCAGCTCTTGAGTTCCCGTTCCTTGGCGAAAGCCGATTCCCTTGCCGCTGTCTTGAGCTTCCACTTCATGGGCTTGTCCTTGCGCAGTCCGGTAATTTTGATTTCGGTCCCAATCTTCATTCCGAAGGCCAGTTGATTGAAAACCGGAAGATCCTCGGCAATCCTTGCCTCCACCTTTTTCCCAGCATATGTCTTGATCAAGTCACCCGGCTCGATGCCCGCCCTTTCGGCAGGAGAATCCTCGATCACCCCTGCCACCAGGATGCCTGATTTCTCAGGGTCGAGAACCGGTTGACATTCCATTCCGGTCCAGCACCGCTTGACAAAACCGTTGTCCGCCAATTCCCGGGATACTTCCTTGGCCAAGTTCGAGGGAATGGCTCCCCCCAAGCTTCCTATCCCAACTTCGTTGATCCCAATGATTTCACCCCTTGCGTTGACGAGGGGACCTCCGCTGTTTCCTGGGAAAATCACCGCATCGTGACCCAACCAGCGAACCAATTCCCCGACGTTTTCCCCATCCAGCCTGAAGGAACCCGAATGGGGTGAGATCATGGCGACGTTGGCAATGATTCCCCTCGTCACGGACTGGGATAGACCGGCCGGGCTTCCCATTGCAAAACACGCATCGCCGACCTTCACCTCATCGGAATTGCCGAAGACAGCCACCGAAAGGGCAGGGCTGCCGGACGGCCTCTCCTTGGTTCGCAACCGGATGACGGCCAAGTCGGTCATGGGGTCGGCCCCGAGCAAGTCCGCGGACAATTCTTCCCCATCATACAGCCTGCAGGTTAAGCGCGTGGCCTTTCCCGCGACATGGTGGTTGGTCACGACCAATCCCTCCTTTGATATGATGACCCCGCTGCCCGTCGATCTCGCCTTCATCATCCTGCCTCCCGAACCCTTTTCCGAAACGACTTCAATGCGTACAATTGCTGGGTAGACCGAATTGACCGTCTCGCTCAGTTTTGGCTCAGGGAGCTTTTCCGTTGTCTTGGCGAAAGACCAAGGAGCGAAGAGCCCCGTCAAAAGGATAGGGAGTAAATGGAAAGGTTTCATGACGTATTCAGCGTTGCCGTACTCTTGTTTGGTTTGTTATATCCCTTTCATGAAGTTTATCCACAAGCCGCTTTCTGGGCAAAGGGGGTTGAATTCATACCTCTTTCGCAAAAGACTTGGCAAGCAAACAAAAGGAAAAGACAGATGAATGCAAATGGAGACACTTCGTCGGTTTTGTCGGATCGGCAACGCAAATTTCTCGGGTTCGTTCTCTGTTGTGCGGGAGCGCTTTTGCTTGGCGGACTGATAACCGCACTCATCTTCGTTCTCAACCTTGCCTTCGATCTCTTTTCCGGGGTCATCTGGTCACTTGCCGTCTCAGGCATGTTGGCCATCTTGTTGCGCCCCATCGTCTCCTTTTTCGAGGAAAGACTCCGTCTCGGGCGCATTGCCTCCATCCTCCTTCTTTACCTGCTCGTCGTTGCCAGTTGCGGTTCCGCAATCTTTCTTTTGGGGGGCAAGGTGATCAGTCAAACCCGTGAGTTCGTGGGCACGGCCGCCGAGTGGCCCCAGCAAATTCACGACAAAGCCAAAAATTCGGAATATGTCTCGCCGGAAAGCCTAGAAGCAATCTCCAACCAAGTCGACTCCTTCAAAAAATATTGGAAAGATCTCATCGGCTCGGGCGGCAATACCCTCGAGTTGAGCCTCTCATCTGAGGCAAAAACCATCTACGACTCTTTTTCGCCCGAAGACAGGAAGACCTTCAGGGAGGTTTGGGAAAACCTTGATCCCGAGGACCGGCAGAGCTTTCTTTCCATGGAGGAAAAGAAAAGCCAAACCGATTACCTCGCCCGCAAATCCGAGGAAATGCGCAACCGGGCCATGGAGACAATCGGCAAGCAAGGGGAGGAAATTGCCCAAAGATCAGCTGAAGTCATCAAGACCGCCTGGTCCGGCCTGCTTGGTTTTTTTGCCAAATTGACCTACCTCGCCGTCATTCCCATCTACCTGTTTTACTTCCTTAGTTCCAACCGTAACCTTCTCGACGAACTGGAAGGCGAACTTGGCTTCCTCGGCGAATCCGTCCGGGAGGACATCGTATTCTTGATACGCGAATTCGTCGGGATCATGGTAGCCTTCTTCCGGGGGCAATTGCTGATCGGTTTCCTGATGGGGGTTGGTTACGCCATTGGCTTCACCTTGTTCGGTTTGAAATTCGGGATCGCCCTTGGACTGCTCTTCGGCCTGCTCAACATCGTGCCTTACCTCGGTTCCATCGTGGGGATCGTTACCGCCTTGCTCGTTGCCTACCTGCAACCCGGCGGAATTTCCGAAACCGGAGAATGGACGGTATTGCTCGGTTGCGGGGCTTCCTTCGTAGTCGTTCAATTGATCGAGAGTTACTACCTGACCCCCAAGATCATGGGGCAACAAACGGGACTTCATCCGGTCGTGGTCATCGTATCGATCTTTTTTTGGGGATCCGCGCTCGGAGGCATTCTCGGGATGATCTTCGGTATTCCGCTGACCGCCTTCATCATCATCGCCTGGCGCCTGCTCTGCCGGAAGTACTTCAATCGTACCCTCTGCGCAACAGACTAAACGGCTCATCCCGCGGTCAGAATTGCGCAAATCTTTACCCTTGCCAAGTCACCCATAGGGTGAAGAATCGAAATTGTTCAATTATTTGAACCTGATCGGGCAATGAAATATTTCCGCATATTGTTGGTTATAGCTAGCCTTTGTACCCATTCGTGGGCATCTCCACCCGTGCCTTATTCTGGAAAGGTTGCGATCGATGGGGTAAACTTTTTTGGAACGGCCAATTTCGCATTCGAAATCCGTGACGCTCAGGGAACCGTTCACTGGCGAAACGGGGCAATCCCGAACGATACGATCTCGGTATCCGTCACCAATGGCCGCTACGTCGTCCAGCTGGGAGGGCAGGGGATGAACCCGCTTCCGCCCGAGCTCTTCCTCGCCCATGACGAGCTTTACCTCAAGGTCCGATTCGATCCCGGAGACGGCCAAGGCCTGCGCGCCCTCGGGCCCGACCAGCGCATCACCGCGACCCCCTTCGCCCTTGCCGCCGACTTGGCCCGGCTTGCCCAAGGCGTCCCGCCCGGCTCCATTACCCGCGAGATGCTGGCCAACTCCGTCCTTTCCGACCTTAACAATTCGGGTGGGGGCGGCGGAGGCTCCTCCTTTCAAGTGACCCCTGGCTCCATTACCCTCGACCTGCTCAGCCCAGCGACTCTCGCTGCCATGCAGGTCACCCCTTCGATTTCCACCCAACCCTTCGCCCGCTTC
>Ga0315322_10001765_pt1 | contig 16772 bp, 9 predicted proteins | sample M110021515metaG_FD_203461 | JGI IMG/M metagenome (GOLD analysis project Ga0315322, IMG submission 203461) | Ammonia-oxidizing marine archaeal communities from Monterey Bay, California, United States - M1 100m 21515 | ecosystem: Environmental > Aquatic > Marine > Intertidal zone | place: USA...
TCTGGGGCCGATAGCCTTGTCATGGATCTGGAAGACTATCAGGCAGTTGGAGGCATGGAGGATGCTTTATCGAGTCACGCTGATGAAGTTCTCAGTCAACTTCAGGATGAGCTGGGTGATGAGGAAACGATAGTTGAGTTGGCCGGCCGTATTTTCAAAGCATTAACGGAAAAGGGTACGGACAATCGGGGCATTCGCCGTCCAACGAGGCTTGACGTCTTAAGCGAGATTACGGCAGCGTCTAAAGAACAGGTAGCAGCAATCGTAGATGCCTATCGACGTCCCGGGCGAACCTTCCTGATGCCATTCAGTGACGTTGAATTGACAGACGATGTTGTGATTGATATTTCGCATGAAAGCCTGATGCGGGTGTGGAAACGCTTAAATGAGTGGGTCGAGCAGGAGTCTCAGTCTGTTCGTATCTACAAACGACTGTCAGAAACTGCACTCTTGTGGCAGGAAGATAAGGCTGGCCTTTATCGAGACCCTGACTTGCAAATTGCTCTTTCGTGGATGAAAACGAGTGAGCCTAACGAAGCTTGGGCAACCAGAATCAACTCTGATTATTCAGTGGCACTTAAGTTTCTGCAGTCAAGTGATCAACAACGCCATCTTGCCGAAAGGCTCGAGGAGGCAAATCGACAGCGTGAATTGAAACAGGCACGAGAACTCGCTGAATCGCAGGAAAAATTGGCTGAGGAGCAGGCTGCCTCAGCTCGAAAGTTCCGCCGGCAGTTTCAGATTTCTGGCATCATCGCATGTGTTGCAGTGGTGGCTTCCGTAGTGGCAATGTACTCGATGTGGGTTGCCAGAAAAAACGAAGCGATCGCCAATGCGGCTACCGATAAAGCCATTGTGGCAGGTAAAGAGTTGACTGCCTCGTATCGGAAAGAGAGTTTTGAGTCGGCGCGGGAAGCGTTCGAGCAGGGAGATCTCTCTACCGCTCTAAGCTTGTTGAAGGTCGGTTATCAACGAGAAGAGGTTGAATTTGGTTTTCTGCGTCGTGCAATGGACTACATCAGTCAGACCGATTTGTCGCGACTTACCTTTCGGACTGAGTTGCCTCTGCCAGCGAAGCAATATGTTCAAGATGCACATAACGATGCATTAGGGTACGTCGATCAGGACAGTGTGTTGCACGTCATGCAGACTGGACCGTCGGGCGCAGGACTGCAGGAGATTGCATCTTTTTCGGTCGAGGGACCTGTTGAAACTCTTGTCGTCAATGAGCCTTCAATCCGAATCGTTGAGAAGAGCGGACGTTTCACTCTGTTTGATCGAAACTCGGGGGAAGTGAGCTCCCTCGTTGTTGATGCGACGGATGCAGGATCAGGTCTGAATGCAACTTCACCGAATCACGTAAGTGCTGTTTACGGGAAAACGTTGCTGGTAAGTGATTCAACTGTCACGGTGGTTGAGCATACCGAAGCAGGAAATGAGATTAGTAGTTTTGAAATTCCAGATGCTCCACAAATCAGTCATGTCCAACTGTCGGATGATGGTAAGACAGCATTGCTTGTGTCTGAAACTCGGGGCTACTTGGTCTACAATTTGGAAAATACAGAGATTCCCATTCGACAGGTGCCCAAGGACTCGCCTGTACTGTTTCTGGACTACTTGCCTCTTCAGAATAAGTTCCTGACTCTCGAGTCTGATGGCCTGATGGTTCTGACCAGTGTTGATGGAGCCGATTTTGATTCGCTTTATTCGGTCTCGATGGAGGGCGTCGAGAAGGCAGCGGTCAGTCCAGAAGGGACAAGGTTGGCGGTGCTTGATGCGGCTGGGTTTCTTACCCTGTTCAGTCTCGTTGATGGTAGATCCTTGCCGATTCCAAAGCAGCTTGCTGATATACCCTTTAACAATTTTGTCTTTGATCCAATGGGGTTTCTTCTGGTTGTTGTAGATCAAAGCAATCAACTATCAGCATGTGAGTTGAGGGGCATTGATTCTCAGTTTCAAACCTTTCCGCTTCAAGTTGCGCCCGAGAGCGTGGCAGCGTCTTGGGTGTCTGCGGCGGATGACTCCGAAGATAAGTCGTTGAAAATACATTTTGTTCAACGAGTCACTGGCGTGGAAAATCCGGCCTTGTGTAGTCTGGAGATGGGTCGGACCATCGCCCCACTTGGGCGGTCGGCACCCTCCTGGAAAAATCTTGATTTAACAGACATCGAAACATCGGATGCATTGGCTCTTTTTGCCTATTTCAACCAGGTGGTGGAATTGAGACTGCCTAGTCTGGAGCCGCCATCCCATCCATCGCTGGCACCCTTCATGCGTTGGGTAAATCGCTATCACGCTGGCGATGGGACAGCGTTTGACAGTGCGTCACTTGATACTGCGTCGCTTGACATAACGCCGCAACAAACGCCCGCGGCAAGCGAGTTGTCGGGGGATGCTTTGGCGATGCACACCAGCAACTTGTTGGACTTGGCTCTGCGAAAACAACTGACGGGCAAATCGCTTTGTCAGGCGATGGTGGTTCGTTCAGAGGCGACTCCTGCTGAAGTCACAATCCGTTATCACTTGATTAAACACGTGCAGGACAAGTTTGGTATTCCGCAGACATCCGAGTTCTCTCTTGCACTCTTGCAGCAGATTTCTGCACTTCCAAATCTGCTGGAAATTCGAAGTCAGGCTTACACCGATCAGATTCAGGAGGGTCAACCCGTGAATCTGACCGCACCTGAGCTTATTCACCAGTGGGATGGTCTTTCGCATTGGTGGGATCTAACATCGCCAAGTGTTTCGTTGCAGGATAATCGCGAATGGCCTGCGACGAGGAACCAATATGTCATTTGGAGGGGCGGGCAGTTCTCTGATTATCGTCTGCAATTCGATTTGGTTGAGCTGGAGGGCAATAGCGGCATCGATGGTCGATCCATCCTGTTGGATGATTTGAATGATGTTTTTTCGGCAGATTATTTGCACCCCTATTTGCAACGTGGTTATCAAGCTGACCTTGTTGGCTCACAGGCAATGCAAAACGGAAACTTTCATGGAAAGGTGATTAACGACAACTATCGTCAGTCGCGACCACTGATACTTGCGGATCGCGGCCAGGCAATCATTGTGGGGGAAGACACGAAACCTGTACTGCTCTCAAGAGCTAGCGGTGAAGGCAGCGTCGATTTGCTCAAACAGATGAGTGAGTTTGAAAATCCGGTTCAGGTAACCATGGAATTTCGAGGAAATCAAATGATCTTTCGTTATGGAGATCTGCTGCTGAGCCGAATCTATGATTCCCAAGATGACCGGCCAGAATCTGGTGAAGTTGCAATTCAGGCCATGGGAACAGAATCGCAATTGACTTTCAGCGATTTCTCATTGGTTCCTTTGGGGCGTGACATTGCGGATGCTGAAATAGCAGACGCGAGTCAACTTGAATTGCCTGCCAAAATGGAAGCTCGTTTGATGTTGTCACGCAAGCAGTGGTATGACCTCGCTCCGTTCCTGGCAGCACAAGCCGACGAACCTTGGGTACATGAACTCAGGCGAACCATGGACCTTGAGTCTCGTCAAATGCACCGGCGACTTGCTACTGCGATGATTGCCAATGAAGCAGTAGTCGTCCAGGAAGTGATCAACGAAATAAATTCCCCCGAGTTATTGGCAGAAATTGCTACATCGCTGGTGGGCGATGCGGGGTTCGGGACTGTGTTCGGAACGCCTGTTTTAACTGGCGCGGTGCATGGTTCCACCGAGGGGATGAGGTTGCTTGCTAGTCATGGGGTCCCTATGGGGCGGCGTACTTTGGTTGCCGCATGCTTTGGGAATCAGAGGGACACTGTGGAATTTCTGCTGGAAAATGGTTGCGATCCAGACGCGGGCGACTTTGTTGGTTTTACATCGCTGCATGAAGCTGCGAAGTGGGCTGGGCCGGATGTCGTCAAGCTTCTTCTTGACGCAGGAGCTGACATGAATGTTCGAACGAATCGCGGGTTATCACCATTGGACGCGATTGCGGAAATCTCTAAAACGGCATCTCAATTTGGTGACACCAAATACGCACAGTATGCGACATCGGATCGGCGAATTAAGGTCGCACAAACATTGATTGATGCTGGGGCAGATCCCAAAGCGGTTGCCGATGAAGGAGGACGCTCGGCATTGGAGCGTGCCACTGAATTGGGTGACACAGCCTTGATTGAAGTCTTCACAAAGTGACAGTCACTCAATCGGCCAGAACGAAACTACCAGGAGTTGCTGCTCAGAATTTCGTTTTTGGTCTGACGGGGAACGACTTTGTCCGGTGTGTTGCGCGGCGTATCGTTTGAGTGTGATTGCTGGATAATCAGGGAGTGACCTTGCTGCATTCGTAACCAGCATTATCGAGTCACGCGTACGTTAACTTCCTGCTTGGCAAACAGGTCGATGCCTTTCACGTCGAGTCTTGCCTCAACATGCCAGAAGTAGTTAGTGTGTGAGTCTGATGCCGAGGCAGCCATGTTCAATAACGTTCCTATCATGCCCCCGCCCCCATGTTGGGATGAACCGCGTTGCCCTGATTCCGAAGCCGTCGGAGCGAGAATGTTAAATTGATATTCCTTGCTATTGGTGGGAGAGAAAACCTCCCTGTCTTCCAGTACTTGTTGCTTTCGGAATATCTCTTCCTGGGTGGTTTCATATTTGGTGTCACCATCATCATCATCGCCATGGCTCTGCCGTTCCTTGCGGGACTCCTCCGTACAGACAAGCGAGACGGTCAGTCTGCCTTGTAATTCTTTTTTAGCAACGACGCTGACACTTCCCTTGATTGGTTCGCCAGATGCTGCGGAGCTATTCGTTACATGCAGTTCAATCTTTCCCTTCATGAAACGTAGGATGTAGTAGCCAGCGACTGCAATTGCGATCACGACAATAGCACCAATGATTGCGTATTCCATAGCAAATTTGAATCCAATGAAGGGAAGCGAGGTTTCACGACTTATCTACATCGATAAGTCGTTGCCAATCTTCGCAGTGTTAATATTCGGAGCGTCTTTCCTGCTTGGTGAGCCATGCCAAGGGTGAAGTTTACAGTGGCTGGCCATCAAAATGTGATCCAGGTCCGTTGAATCAACAGATCCAACATGCGGGGAAATGCCATGTAAATCCTCTCGCTGGTTCCTTTGAGGTAACCCCTTTACCTGCCCTGCGAGCGATTGGTGAATCACCTGAGCAAGACATGAGGGCGATTGAAATGGTGCATTCGTGATACTTGAGCAGTGCAGCGGTGAAAGCTTTTTAGTGCATCAGTGATGTCGCTATGGAGTAGGCAGGCTTGGACTTGCGAGGTATGAGCACTGTCCCATGGTATCGCATGCGATCACGAAAAGCTTGCGGATACGTGGCTTGCTGATCAGCGATATATGGATTTTGATTGAGGATGAGACGACAACGTTTAGAGTTCTGCAGGTTTCGTTTGCTTGTGGAGGTGGGTAGGCCGTGTTTTTAGAAACGGAGCTATTTGATAAGGATTTTAAAGACACTTGACCTTGGATTTAGTGATAAATGTAGAAATTTCGATGGGTAACGTTTCATTCAATTTCGCATGAATGAATGGGTGCCGATTCGTGCATCCTGCAGCTGCTTTGGAATGCTGTGTTTTTGAATCAATCAATCTGATCAGGGGTAATCAAGTCATGACGTTAGCTTCAAGTGCACCGGTTTTTCGGTCCGCGTTGATGTTGGTCGCCGTGTTAATGGCGGCAAGTTTCAGGCCTGTATCTGCGCAAGAATCTCAGGCAAAGCCAGAGTTCCAGCTTCCTGAGTCGTGGGCTGAATTTGTTGCGTCAGCGGTTGACCTTGGTAGTTGGAGTTCGTCAGGCGTGACCGGTTCAGTATGGGAGGGTATTCCGGCGGGAGTTGAATTCACCTCCACCGGGCACTCGAAGATTGATGAGACCAAGACCCGAATTGTGCGGCACTACTCAATGCAGGCTGCGGATGGAAAAATCATTTCCAGTGGAGGGGGGCATGTTTATTGGGATGCCGACTCAGGAAAGGTGCGGAGCACGGGTTCTGGATTCGATTTTGGCAAGCCCTATCACGGTGAATCCGAGTATCTGGGGCTTGATCCACAATCGAACACTGAACACTGGAAGCACAGTGAGACGAGTCGGGGTAAGACGACGGAGTACTTGATCACCGTCAGTAAAATCGATCCGAATTTGTTGAAGCGTACAGTCGCACCAGTAGATGGAAGTGAGCCATGGGTAATGGAGTCGACGCGTTCAAATCCGCTTGCCAGCGAATTAAAGGGATTCGATCATCTTGGCACATGGGTGCAGGAAAGCGAGGGTGGTGAAATGCGGCGGGATCGTATTGAAACGATTCTTGATGGACGAGCGGTAGCAATTACCGAAGAGCATAAGAACAAAGATGGGAAGTGGATTCAGCACGCTCAGGCTGTCATTACCTGGGATCCCACAAGACGGACTTTGATTTTTCGAGGAGCCACTCGAACGGGCTTCACGTATGAGGCTATCGTGGAGTCGATCTCTTTTGATGGTCAAAAGGCAACGATGGTGACTCGCGGAGAAGGTACTGGTGCAGATGGATCTACCTTTATGGCACGACTCACTCGCGTGATCGATGGCGACACCATGACCTTCAAATTCCATAACACTCGAAGCTCGAATCGTGAGGAGGATCCGGACTGGGTTAGCGACGAGATCAAATTGACACGAATGAAGTGACAGGTAGTGCGGCGTGCGGACGTGAATGACTACCCCGCGGTCTTTGCACCAGGTTGAGTGAGAGAATTGGGGTTGGTAAAGCGGTTGTGTTGATGAAAACGATACGGAGCCTACAACGGTAGAGTCGTGGGCAACAAACCCGGCAAAGGTCATCAATATTTGGCAAAATAACCAAGTAGTTTTAGAAGCAGCAGAAAAAGCTACAGACTCTGGGCCGGTGTCATTGCCAAGGTTGTCACTGCGAATGTGTTCGGGGGTGCCGCGTACGGCGAACAGGTACTGCAACACACCCATCACATCTTGAGCGGTAAACGAACGCCCTACTTCTATCGCCAGACATTCTCGCGTGTACTCGTCGACCACCACCAGCAACCGAAGTTGACGACCGTCCTCGGTCCGATCTGTCACAAAGTCGTACGACCATACATGATTCTTGTATCGGGCACGGTGACGCACGCAACCAATCTCATCTCCGCCAGGGAACCGTCGCTTTCGATGTTGTTTCCGCGGGGCTTGCATATGTTCTCGCTTTCAAAGTCGATGAACCCGTTTCTCGTTTACCGTCCAACCTCGCTGCGTCAACAACCGATAAATGCGTCCTGATCCAAAGCGAGGGCGTTGACGAGCCAGCAAACGCATCTCGTTGAGTAGACGCGATTCATCGTCCGCCCGACGCGACTGATATCGCTGGGTGTTGCGTGGTTGACCCAGAACGCAGCAGGCACGGCGCTCCGAGACTCTTTCTGGCCTCAAACGGCTACGCACGGTAGATACTGTGCGGCGACGGCGTTCAGGGCTTACCAGTTTCCCTTGGCAGCCTCCTTGAGGACCTCCATATCGAGGGCTTGCTCGGCAACCATCTTTTTTAGCCGTGCATTCTCTTTCTCAAGAGCTTTAAGCTGCTTGGCCATCTCCGGCTTCATGCCACCATACTTCTGCCGCCAGCGGTAATAAGTCTGTTCGGTGATTTCCAGGAAACGACTTCTAGCAACTTGCAAATCTCGGGCACCTTCTTCCCCTTACCGAGTTCTATATCCGCTTTGCGCAGCTTGGCAGCAATCTGATCCACTGTGTGACGTTTCTGAGGCATTCTGAAAGTCCTTTCCGGGCAGTCCGCCCGATCAAGATTCTCTCACTCAATCTGGTGCAATTCTATGGGGGAGGGCAGTTGAGGCTTCGCTTGTGTTTTGTGCTCTACGCAGGCTACTCAAAGTATCTAGCACCCGTCGCATAATGCATTGCAAATCTGCTGGATCGCGTGCAGCACTATGTAACCCAAACAAAATGGTGACAGGAAAATCGCGGTGCCTTTTCGTTGAAAATTCCCATGCCACTGGTATGGCGGGGAACACCGACGAGTTGATTACGGTTGCCTGTGACGTGTCTTGAAGGATACCGCCGTAAGAGACTGTTATTTGTTTAGCGAATCAAATATTCTATTAACGTGATTTCGATTGCTTGGTGGTGTACAGATCTTGTACGCCGGCAGTTCAATGGCCGCGGTGTCAGCAAACGGAATGAGTTGTCCAAGTTCTCAGGAGCAGCGTACCATGGTGCGGATTTTGATCGCCGGAGTTTTTTGTGTCCTAACGCTTTCGATGGCGCGGTCGCAGCCGAACATTGTCCTCATCATGGCAGACGACGTGGGATGCGAACCGATTGGCATTTACGGTGGTCAACGTTGGGAAACACCGCATATCGATTCATTGGCGCGGGATGGAATGAGGTTCAGTCACTGCTTCAGCATGCCTGTTTGTCATCCCTCTCGGATTTGTTTGATGACGGGGAAGTATCCTTTTCGGTTTAACGCGAAGTGGGGTTCGTTTCCGCGAGACGAAGAGCCGACATCATTGGGGTCCGTGCTGAAGAGGTGTGGGTATCGCACCGCGATTGCGGGCAAATGGCAGTTGTCACTGATGAAAGATGACCGCATGCAGCCGCAGCGGATGGGGTTTGATGAATGGTGTTTGTTTGGTTGGCATGAAGGAGCCCGTTTTCACGATCCGTTGATCTACCAGAATGGGAAACTGCGCAGCAATACAGCCGGTGAATACGGACCAGAGATTTATGTTGATTTTTTAAGCGACTTCATGCAACGTAGCAAGCGTGATGAGCAGCCCTTCTTCGCTTACTATTCCATGGCATTGGCGCATGACGTAACTAATGACCTGTCAACTCAGGTGCCGTATGCTCCCGGCAAAGATCGATGGATGAATTATGGTGAAATGATTCAAAGTCTGGATGAGATGGTGGGTCGAGTGGTTCGCAAACTTGATGATTTGGGACTGCGTGAAAACACCATTATCTTGTTTACGGGGGACAATGGAACAGCGGTCCGCTCCAAGTTGCGACACCGGAAGAATGGTGAGTACGAATACGAACAGGTATTTTCCATTCAGAATGGGAAGCGTGTGCGAGGCGGTAAAGGCACCTTGTTGGATATAGGCACAAACGTACCTCTTATTGCTAATTGGCGAGGCAATATCAAACCGGGATCACAAACTGATGTGTTGGTCGACTTCAGTGATTGGCTGCCGACTCTCGTGGAAATTGCTGGTGGGCATATGGAACGGGAAGTTGATGGTCGCAGTTTTGCGGCCACGCTCTTTCATGATGAAGCGGTTCCTGCGCGAGAGTATGCGTTCGCCCAAAGTCGTAATAAAAGGGCATGGGTACGCACGCAAAAGTACAAACTTTACAACAACGGGCAGTTGTTCGACGTCGGTGTTGATCCATTCGAAAAACAGCCGCTCAAGGGAACTAAAGGCGATGCATCAGCGAACAGGAAATTTCTGGAGAATGCTTTGATGAGATTGAATCTGCCTTGGAATAAGAAATGAAGGTCGTATCTCTCATTTGTAAAATCGGAAAATACGTGGAGCGTTCCAGCGAAAAGTGGCTTTGAGCGTTCGGTCTCTCTTTCCACATTCCCGGATGCGGCTGTCCGACAGTACTTCGAAGGTGTTGCTTGGCTCACCATTTGACGCAACCGTTTTTGGGGCAGCAGTCTGCGAGTTCGTGTTGCTGTAGGTTGCGTCGTGTATAGTTGGTTGCATTGATTCATGAATCGTTTTCTTGCATCGCTGCGGTTGAAAATAGTTCTCAAGACACCCTTGGGTCGATCAGTGATCACTCATTGATGGAAGTCAAGGCAGATGAAAGTTGAAGTAAATGGTGACCGAAAACCCAAGCCCTTATCAACCACCGGGTCTGAGCGGAACTGGCGAACAGGGCTCTGATCAGAAGCCAGAACCTTCACAAATGCCTCGTACTGCCAGTCGTTTCGTGCCAATGTTTCTAGCTGCTTTTGTTGGTTCTTTGCCGCTCTTTGTTTTTTTTGTGCTTGTAAATCTGTGGTGGGATGGTGTGAATGGTTTGCCGTATTTACGCTTTTTCTCTCAGTTTGCTTTTGTCAGTTCGATAGTTTCTGCGTTGATTGTGGTGGCCTTGTGCCTGGTGAGATTTCGATCGAGTTTGGTGGCGTTTGTCCTCGGTTGTTTGTGGCCTGTTTTGCTCGTTCTTGGCCTCGTTGTGTATACCGTGGCTACGGTGAATTGAATCAATCGGTATTCCCATGGTCAGGTTGCAGTCGACGCAGTCGGAGTCCGTCAAGTGGAGGGGCAGTGCAACCAGGATCCGATAAAGTGAAAGTCTTGATTTTGTAGTGCATGCGGCTGAGCGAACGGGATCAATTGGTGCCGGGTAGTGGGCCGTTTCATTATCGAGCGATCTAATTCCAAGGCCGCGAATGATAGCGCGAAGTGCTGCGGTTGACTTACGAGAGGATTTCTCGCACCACGCGTCCATGGACGTCTGTCAGGCGAAAGTCGCGACCTGCGTGGCGGAACGTAAGACGCTCGTGATCAAGTCCTAGAAGATGCAACATTGTGGCGTGCAAGTCATGAGTGTGAACACTATCTTCAGCCGTTCGGATGCCGTATTCATCGGACTGGCCATGGACCATTCCACCTTTCACTCCACCACCAGCCATCCATGAAGAGAAGCAGTGCTTGTGGTGCTCACGACCAGCGTGGTTGGCATCTTTGTTGAAGGGGGTGCGGCCGAATTCGGTCGTCCACACGACAAGTGTGCTGTCCAACATGCCTCTTTGCTTGAGATCAGTCAGCAGGGCGGCAATCGGCTGATCGATTGCCTTGGCTAACCTCGTGTGATCGCCCATGTTTCCATGCGAGTCCCAGTTGTTGCTCGATCCGACGTCGATCAGTTCCATGAATCGCACGCCTCGTTCGGCAAGCCGACGGGCGACGAGGCATTGCCAGCCAAAGCCAGCTGTGGTGCCGCGTTCGATCCCATAAAGTTTTAAGGTCGCCTCCGTTTCGCCGGAAAAATCAAATGCCTCGGGTGCTTCTCGCTGCATCCCGAACGCTGTTTCGAACGAGCGGATTCGGGCATCAAGCGCCTGATCTGCGGCCCGCTGCTTGAGGTGCGACTGATTCAATCGATCTAGTAGCGAGAGCTCCATTTGTTGTAAGCCAGGGTCAGCGACCTGCGGCCGGACATTCGGCAATGGTTCCTTACCCGGGGTAACATGTGTGCCTTGATGGCAGGCGGGTAGGAAATCGCTTCCCCATGTTTGTGAGCCGGCGTAAGGTGCGGCCGGAGCCAGTACTACGAACGAAGGCAGGTTTTGGTTTACGGTTCCCAAGCCATAGCTTACCCATGCACCCGCACTCGGACGGGCAAACTGCGCCGAACCTGTATGAGCAGCCAGTGTTGCTTTGTCATGTCCATCGCTTTCGCAATGCATTGCATTAAGTACACAAACATCATCGATGACTGATCCGAGATTTGGAAACAGATTGCTGACCCATGTTCCACTTTGGCCATGCTGCTTGAAGGGATACCGGGGCTTGATCAGAAAGCGTTCGAAATCACCGGATTGATTAAGCCATCGAGAGGCAGTGATTGTTTTGCCATGATCGGTAGTCAATTGTGGTCGATGGTTGAAAGTATCGACATGTGAAGCCCCTCCGGTCGAGTAGATGAAGATCACGCGGTCAGCTTTAGCCGCGTGATGGCCGTCTCTCGCTGCCAAAGGATTGGTGGGACTTGCGTGAAGTTCGCTGCACAATCCAGCCAGAGCAGTTGCGCCAAAGCCGCCCGAAGCGCTTCGCAAAAATTCACGGCGCGATGTGGGAAATGTCTTCATGAATTTCTCTCAATCGACAAATAAGAACGCATTGCTTGTCAACAAGACGCGTGACAGGGCTGACCACGCCGCAACGCCGCCCTCTTGATGATTGTCGCTGCCCAGTTTTTCTCGATAAATGGAAAGGAACGCCACTGCAACATCGATAACCGCTTGCTCGGGAATTCGCCCGTGTGCCATTTCAAATGCCCACTGTATTTTTGCGAGATCGTCACCTGGCTGGTTGTTGATTCGGTTTGCAAAGCTGCCTGCCTGCTCATGTACAAAAGGCGAATTCATCAAGAACAGAGCTTGAGTGGGGGTCGTGGTGGGCTGCCGTGATGCAACGCTCAGATTGGGGTCCGCGGCATCGAATAAGGCCAGAAACGGATGCCGCCGATTTCGCTGTACCATCAAATAGACACTGCGGTGGTTTGTGTCATAGACGGCGTGGAACGGGTTGTGGATGGTAAAAGCCCAGCTATTCACATCAGGAAAAGGATGCGATTTGGGCGCCGTGCGATCAAGTCGTCCACTGACGGCAAGCATCGCGTCACGGATGGATTCTGCATCCAGGGAGCGACGTGAGTATCGCCAGTGCCACCGATTTTCCGGGTCCGCTGCCAAGTTTTTTGCGTTGTCGACGCTGGCTAGTTGATAAGTTCGCGACTTCATTATCAAGCGATGCAGCGATTTGAGCGACCAGCCAGAGTTGACGAACTCCGAGGTTAACCAGTCCAGCAATTTTGGGTGACTGGGTAGCGAACCCCGTGAACCAAAGTCACTTGCTGTATCGACCAGTCCGCTGCCAAAATGCCATTGCCAGACACGATTCACAAAAACACGAGCGGTCAGTGGGTTGGATGATCGTGTGATCCACTTTGCCAGTTCCAGTCGTCCACTTCCCAAGGAAGTCGGTGGTACCATATCGCCTCCCAGAACCTCAAGGAATCGACGTGGCACTTCGTCGCTTTTTCGATGCGGTTCGCCGCGGAGTTGAATGCGAGCGTTCACAGGCTCGGCTTCACTGACTCCGTAAGCAACTTCAGAGGCGGGTTTCGCAGTTCGTTCCTGCCGTTGTTTTGTAAGAGCATTGATCTGTTTGGTGAGTTCTGCGAGTTGATCCTTGTCTTCGGGAGTGATTGGTCGAGGCTGAACTTGCTTGCTGCCCGGGGTGTTGAATGCTTGCTCGGTGAGCCCCAGGTTGTCGAGATCGCGTGAGCAGGCAGGGCCAGCGACGTGCCCAAATCCGTCACAGATGAAGCAGTCAGCAACCCCGTCCCAGCCACGCCCCACGGCCATTTCAGAAAATTCGGTCAGGTCGTCTGCTGTTCCAACGATACCCGAGAATGTTTTCCTTGTTGGATCGATCGTGATTCGTAGCGTGTACCAAGTACCGGGCACGAGCTTCCGAATCGTTTCCCACTTGTCGCCGTTGGATACGGCAAACTCAGTCGCTGTCGCGCTGCATTGAATCGCCAGCGACTGCACCACACCACGGCCGAGATAGAACCGGAATGCTCCCTTTTCGGTTGAGCTTGCCGAGCGGAAATCGACCGTGAAATGCATGTTTCGACCCGGCGTGGCACGTAGTCCATTCTTGAAGACATGGCGAAGGCCATCTGTTGGTTGGCCGCTGCCGATCCGGACTCCCCGTTTTCCGTTGGGATGGACATGGGCGAATGGGCTTTGCGCTTCAGAAGTGACCTCGATCGGTCCGGAACTGACCCACGGATTGGCGGGAGGTTTCCCGAGTTGCTGAGCTTCGAAGTCGAGGTCCGTGCCGCCGGCTCTCCAAGTCGGGTCGAATTCTTTTCGGCGTTGGTTGAACGCTGCTAGTTTTGCATCCAGTTCCGCGAGTTCATTCGCCTTGTCTTTTTCGAGAGCAGTGAGCTGTGCTGGAGGGACGAGCGATGGAAAGTGTGCCGGTCGCTTTTGTTCTTCACCACCGGGAAACGCCCATTTTGTGCTTTGTAGAATGCCGTACAAAGCATAGTAGTCTTCGGTTGAGATCGGGTCATATTTGTGGTCATGGCATCTCGCGCATCCCACTGACAGCCCCAGCAGTGACCGCCCTACAGAGTCGATGACATCAGCAAAGTCGAGATATTGGTATTGTGGCGACGCCTTGTAACCGTAGCGTTTTCCGATCGCGAGAAATCCTGTCGCCGTGACCTGACTGGCGTACCTTTCCGGTTGGTCGATGGAATCACGGCGGGCGATGATGTCACCAGCGATCTGTTCGCTCACAAACTGATCGTAGGGCATGTCGTTATTGAACGCCTGGATCACCCAGTCGCGATACTTGTACGCTTCACGGATCGGATAGTCGGAGCCATCGCCAGCAGTGTCTGCGTAACGAGCGACATCGAGCCAGTGTCGACCCCACCGTTCTCCGTAAGCCTTGGACTCAAGCAGGCGATCCACGAGGGTGCCCAAGGCGTCAGGTGAGTTGTCTCGTACAAAGGATTCAATTTCGCTTGGTGTCGGTGGAAGTCCAGTCAGGTCAAAGGTTGCACGACGAATCAGGTTCCTGCGGTCCGTGTCAGGTACAGGTGTTAAGCCATGCGATTTCAATTGCGCGAGGACGAATGAGTCAATCGGATTGAGCGGCCATTCGTCGCCCGCATTCAGCGGGACGCTGGGACTTTTCAAACTTTGGAAAGACCAAAATGAAAGTGCGTTGTTCACATCCATTCTGACTTTGGTAACCGGTGTCGGGTCACGTCGAGGATCGGTTGCACCACGCGTTACCCACGTTTCTAGATCGGCGATCTCATTTGCTGCCAACTTCTTCGAGGGAGGCATTTGTAAGTTGGAATTATTATATTTCACAGCTTGGATCAGGAGGCTTTCATTTGGCTTGCCTGCCACGACTGCTGCCCCACCGTCGCCGCCTTTTTTCCAGCCAGTTCGTGAGTCCAATCGCAGGCCACCTTCCTGCTTCTTCGTTCCGTGGCACTGCACGCAATGTTCTACCAACACGGGCCGTACGCGAGATTCAAAGAAGTCGTTGTCACTCTCTGCAGAGCAGATGGACGTAGACAAGATTAGGCTTAACGCGGTGCTCACCATAAAGCAGCGTTGGCGTAACACGTTTAGAAAGCAAGCCAGGTCAGGCAATTTGCTTTTGTCAACGAAACGCATGTTTTTTCCTTTCGCCCATTAGTCCTTTACAGACGTAGGCCGACTTGATTTTGATTCACTTAGGGTGCAGGCAATGATGTTCGTGAGTTGAACACTTCGGATCGGCAATTACCGTGTCAATGTTAACCCGTAGCAATTGCTCATACACGAGAATTGTATCAATATTTGCTGGTTGGCTGCAGGTGGGACACCTTTCGCACGTGCTATTCACTGCGGTGTGTTATCCTTGGCAGCGTCATGTGTCTCCTTTTTTCATGCGCGGGAACCGATGCCAGACGACACACCGCAGCAGCAAGACTTGGCAGTGAGTAAGGGAGGGGGGGCTGCGAACGCTAGCGGTTGCTCAAACCCTTACGAGGTTGTGTTGGCGCGAGCCGATAAATCGCAGGCATCATTAAGCGACAGTATTCTGGCTGGGCGATCAACGCGGATCGGCTTATTCAGTATCGCCTACGGAATGTGGGTAGCGGTTATTTGTCTGGTCGGGCTGGTGTTGTCGCTTTTCAGCGATGGTGGGGAGGAAGCGATGATTGCTGACCTTTTATCGATCTTATTGATCGTATTGTCGGGTGCTTTCATTGCAATGCTTGTGTTCGGTCAGTTGGCTTGTCTTTTCGCTGCCGTAAAAGCTGGCGAATTCAAGTGGATCAGCATTGCACTGGCTGTGGAAGCCTTGAGTTTTCTGCTTTTTTACATTCGCGTTTGGATTCTCGTGGACGGCTCGCTCGCTGAAGGACTCGGGTTCATACAAGGGATGGCGAATGTTGTCGCATTAGTAGCCTTTCTGCTGCACGTCAGGCAGGTCGCGAGCAGCACATCGCAGCATGCACTCGTTGAAGAAGCAAACAAAGTAGTGCAGTTGGTGATTTTTGCTCTCGTCATGTTGGAGTGTTACAATTTCGTCGCTGTGTACTTTAAACATTTGCTTGGAATGTCTTCGGAACTGACAGCATTTTTCATGCTCATTAACTTCATTGTCTTGGTCACTGCGTTCTGTAGATACTTTAAGGTCATTTGGGACGTCGCCAGTTCAATCGGACGCGAATCGAATGAACAGGGCCGTGATGACGCTGAGTCGGGCGAGGATCAGGAGTTGTCCAGGCGTTCTGGGGAAGTCACATCATGACCCAACGTTTTCCATGCTATCGACAGCGACAGGCATGTTGGCTTGCAAAGTTCACCTGAAATGTGTCCGCAAGATTGCCTGCGAAGAAGGGTGCTTGGCAAAGGATTGGCCATGTGTCATCGCCCGGTTGGGGCAACGAATTCGCTAGGGTAGAAGAAGGTCAAAGCGATTTAGGTCGCTTTGTTGAAGCGTAGATCATCACGAATGAGTTCTTGCGATATCGCTAACATGCCTTGGGGTTTACGCGGGCACTGTTGATACGAATGGCATGCCTCGGTCGTAGTTCGTTACAGCTTACTTGCTCAGCAGTGTCACGATTTCTTCAAGGTTTCTCTCTTGGGCTAGATCAAGCGCCGTCTTTCCGTCATTGTTCTTGCTGTTCGGGTCAGCGCCCTTTGCAAGAAGGGTTTTGACCACATCTGCGTGCTGAGCTGAAAAATCACCATTTCGTCTGCGTGATCGCAAGACTGCAGTCATCAGTGGAGTGTTCCCGTTCAAGTTCCGGGCGTCAAGGTTGGCTCCTTGTTGAAGGAGGTAATCAAGCACGTCCAACTTTCCTGAGTGCGCAAGTTCGTGCACTGGCCCATTTCCATAATACTTTTTAATTTTCGCATGTCCCAGATTTTGGCAAGGCTCAAAGGATGCACCATGGCTTTTAAGAAGTTCAAGCGAT
>Ga0315322_10001771_pt1 | contig 16761 bp, 14 predicted proteins | sample M110021515metaG_FD_203461 | JGI IMG/M metagenome (GOLD analysis project Ga0315322, IMG submission 203461) | Ammonia-oxidizing marine archaeal communities from Monterey Bay, California, United States - M1 100m 21515 | ecosystem: Environmental > Aquatic > Marine > Intertidal zone | place: USA...
GCTGAGGTTGTTGTTGCTGAGGTTGTTGTTGCTGAGGTTGCTGCTGAGGTTGTTGCTGCTGAGGTTGTTGCTGCTGAGGTTGTTGCTGCTGAGGTTGTTGCTGCTGAGGTTGTTGCTGCTGAGGTTGTTGTTGCTGCTGAGGTTGTTGCTGCTGCTGCGGATAGGGTTGTTGCTGTAGCGGCTGTTGTAGGTGCTCTTGAGTTGGTAGCTCCTGAGGTGGTTGGGGGTCTAGGGATGCCGTCGGAGTGGCTGCCGTCACGACGCTAGATGCTTTGCAAGAAGGACAAACTCCTGTTTGCCCTTCAAGTTCGCTAGGCACTTCGATAGACTTCGAGCAACTTGGACATATAAAGTGGATAGTAGACATGTAAACCAATCATTTGTTAAAACTAAACTAAAAATGTTCCTTAATTATCATGACAGACATCGATACTAAAAACAATCCAGATCCTCTTTGATGGTGTGGAAATCGGGGATACTACCTAACCAAAAGTCCTGCTATTGCTCGCCCATGGAACCCCGTAATTACTACTTTGGTAATAACTGAGAGGATAATAGGGCTCAACAAGAAAAGACCAGGGGTTTACACCAAACGAATTAGCATGTCCACGAGAAATAGGAACACCCTGTCCGACGATATAAAGTATCAATGAAACGTATCCATAGGTTATGTGCCCAGGTAACTTCAGTGGTTTGCCTAACGAGCAAGGAAAGATGCCATGCCGCAATGCTAAAAACAATTATTGGCATAATGGCCCCTGCAGACCCATTTCTTGGACACCCTTGGAGATGATCATTGTGTAAGTCATTTGGATTAGGACTGATGCTAATAACACATCAAATATCCACCGCGATTGTCGCTTTCGCATCAGTAAGGCGACGCGTGCTGCAACGGCCCTGAAAGAGCGCTCCACCCCAAATCAGATAAATCCAAGAGCTTAAGCTACGAGATCATCCCTTTTGAGGTTCGGAGTAACCAACCATTATTTTCTCCCGAATGAAAAACGTCGTTACGAGGTATTTCATTCCCAATATATTTCATAACAAGAGGATAAGCGCGGCATCCTAGTAAGACCGTGGAACGCGCGGTTGTGTTCTAGGATCTATCGGTGAAAAACCTATAGCGAGTGCAGTTTCTAGAAGTACGTACTAAGAAACGAAGTTCTTGATAAGTTGGTAGGCGATAAATCCGACAATTGCTATGGTCCAAAGTTTTGGTATTTTCATACTGCTTTTTCGTGAACCTGATGATTTGTCTAAACTGGTTCGTTTTATCCTCGAGCGGTCAGGAACACCCTTGTCCTTCTCAAACGACAATTGCCCCTCCCCTTCGCGTTCAGCTAAGGAAAGGATACTTCTAAAAGATTCTGTTGCGAATCGCAATAATGGTCGGTAGGGTCGAAAGTGGTATTGCAGCGTGCCGCGCAGTACGACTGGAAAAAACTCTCCAACATCGGTAAATCTTATTCGCCTTTTTCCAACTCCAAATATTTTAAGTAATAGAAGCAGCGTCTCAAAGATTACATCGTATGTAACGGGAGGAGAGAGACCAACTAACGGTGCAACGGTTGATGCGATACGTACTGCCTGTGTCGCGATTGGGGGATGAATTGAATTATCGACGCCGGTATCAAAATTAGAGTACGGATACTGCTCTACGACATCATGCTTAGCTAGTCGCCTTACTGAAGCGGATTTAAATTCGAGATCAACGAATTCGCGATTTTTAAGTAGATTGAATTCACCAAATGGAAAGAACTTGAACGAAGTTCGCTGTTGTTCGAACATCGCTGGACTGATAACGGCATGCCAAAGTTGCGTCTGAATATTCCTTACCTGACTTACGGGTACGCTAGTTTTCAGGGCTATTAATTCACAGAAAACTTTCGATTCAACAGGACTGGTTTGATCATTTAAAATCTCTCGCTGTAGGCGATCGAATTCTGAGGCTTGGGTTCTACTAAGGCGCTTAGGCGTGCGAGTAATTGCAACTCCATCTGGGCTACGAGGTGAATTAGGTGATTGTTGTGGTTTTTTTGATAAAACAGATAGTGGTGATTTCGAGACCGCCTTCTCGGTGGCAACTTGGGAAGGTGGGGCGTCTTTACCTTGGAAATCTACAGCGCCCTGTTGTTGCATAAGAAGTTGTTTGTCGACAAAATTATGGATCGCTTCTCGTTGGATAGGTCCTTGATGTTCTGAGTTATCGTGGGCAACCACAGCCTTAACACTATCCCGCGTACCATCGGTCATGGTATCTAAGAAGGCTGCGGTATCCATATCGGGCCCGACTAATGCTGCGTTGGATGACTGAGCTTTTGTGATATCATCCGCCGCTTCGGACAGGAAGTTTTGCGATGAGATTTGCATTTTAAGTATCTCGTCAAGCAATTGATCTCCATCATCAACAGGACTAGCTGGAGTAACGACTTGATCAATATCATCTCGGCTAGATGGATGTGTGTGCTCGACGGTGTTCGTGGGATTTGAGGAAATAGCAGTTTCGCTGCCTGACGACGAGCTATCAATGTCCGACTCGTCGGCTTGTAGCCGCTGTCGAACCTCATCGTAACCGGTAACGATGATCTCGATAGAAAACTCAGCGGTTTCATCGCGTTCCATGATTGAGGTGGCGCGATCATAGTTACATCGAATGCATATCTCCGTCTTGCAACCGGCTAGGTGTAGTGTGATTGTTTTACCCTTGCGCAAACCTAGTTTTCGCACGTAGCCCGTCGTATTGTTGACTCGATATACTTCTCCACAGACGCTATACCGGTTGCCAATTAATTCAGTTAATCGAGCCTTACGGTCCCCGCTAAATCTACTAGCTGCTCGCAACTTATCAATGTGCGACACTAATTCATAGTTATTCATAGAGGTAGCTTCTAAAAGTTACGATTTTCCGGCCGACCAAAAGCGGGGGCTCTTACGTTATTTTAGTTGAAGTCAGGGAGTCGAGAACGGATAAATTCGGTTAAACTTACTAGGTTGACGCAGCATTTTAAGAGAGGACCTGACGACGCACCACGACAATTACGCTAGTATTTAAGCGTCGTTCGCACTGATTCCAATCAAATTACAATCTTTACTATGCAATATACTCAGAATTTCTCACCATTCACTGTTACGGCGATTCGAGCGTGGCAACCTCAAACACCGGGAAGCCCTAATGATTGGCGAACCTCGCTGGGGCAAATAATTGTTGAAGTTGAGCTTCAATCCGGGTTTCTGGGCGTCGGCGTTGGTGGCGGTGGTTCTGCATCCATTCACGTTATCCATAATGTGTTACGCTCAGAAATTGTAGGTAGGGAGTTCTCAACTCCAATTGACGTGCACGATCACATGTGTCGATTTACAAGTTTCTATGGCCTTAGTGGCATCGTGCCGATGGCGCTTTCTGGTATTGACATTGCAATTTGGGATGCATATGCAAAATCGAATAACGTAACAATATTAGAACTTTTGAATCCCAAACAAAATCCCAACATTAGCTGCCCCATGTATCAAACAGTTTTCGATGAAGTTGGCGCTTCGCTCGCAGTAGAGAGTGGTATGGCGGCAGTTAAATTGCATCTTGAGCGATTTGGTTGTGACCCTGATATCCGCGAGATATCTGAATTGGTTTATCGAACAAGGGAGGCGATAGGGTCTGATTGTGGATTGATGCTGGACGCATTCGGCAAGTGGGATTTGACAACTACTCGTAAGATTGCGGATGAAGTGTTCAAACATGTTATTGATTGGATTGAAGAACCATTGCTGCCACAAGAGGTCTCGTCCTACACAGAACTTTGTGACAAATCTCCCATTGCGATTGCAGGCGGGGAACATGAGTATTTAATATACGGGTTCCGCCGCCTAATGGATAATCGCGCGCACCATGTGTACCAACCCGATATAAACTGGTGCGGCGGATTATCTACCCTAATTTCTATTTACGAAATGGCGAGTCACCATAACGTACGAGTCTGCCCACATCGTGGAAGTGAGCCGTTCGCGTTACCGGCAATTATGGCACTCGACCCAGAGCCACTGGCCGAATCAGGCCGAGACTGGTTTAAAGCTTTGTATCCACCAACGAAGATCGAACGGGGTAGGGCGATCTGCAATGCGGACTTAGGATTTGGGGTTCAGTTATCGAATAGGGACGAGGCGTAAATCGCCCGACTCGGTATGCGTAAACTGTCCTTTTTATGCTTTGCGCTGTATACTACTCTTCACTAACCCAACCTTACACAGAGAAATTACTAGACAAGCACAAATGAACATTCCCCCACATTTATTAGACGACGAACAACCAGAACTTAGTTATAGCAAGTCAAATTTTACCTGGCTCGCATTAGCTGGATTCGGCTTTGCGATCGTTCCTTTTATAATGTTTTTAATAAATTTTGTAAGGCGTGTGATGAACCCGAATTTGTTGTTGGAGCATCTCGGGAGGGAAGTGCAAGGAAGTCTAAATGGCGTCGATGATATGTTAACCTACATCCTAATGCTATTTTTGGGGTTAGTCTTGTTCGGGGTACTTACGGGATTGATAGGCGTGGTCATTCTGGTAGTGCAGTATAACTCGGCGGTGGGTTTCAGGGTAATTCGAGCTGGCTGCGGTACGGCGATTAGCTGTCAAGGCATTCTTATTATTTGTGCTTTCACGGTATGGATCGCTAAAGCCCTAGCTTTATTTAATGGCGACGTGATAGACGCAGAGCTAGGCGTTCGCGTTGTTTATACGCCAAGCCGTCTTGCAGAAATGTCATCGTTAGTGTTTTTAAATACTGGAATGATTTGGGGTGTCTGGACGCTCATACTACCGGTATTTGCAATGGTTTTTTTCGCGGAAAAGGATTTGAAACGCCGCTTGCCATCGCACGTATAACATGGGATTTAAATCCGCATTATCTCATGCAGTAATCGTTTAAGGGTTATTTCGTATTTTACGATACCACGCCGGTATTGGACGCTGATTGGAACTACCAGTATTGCTACGACTGTCACTAGAAGGTCGCAAGATTGCGGAAGTTCTTACGCCAGCACCGGGTCTATAATATGCACCGTTGTTCATGTTGTAATAAAAAACTGGTCCAACTGAAGAGAACACGGGATTCAAAGTCATTCGCACATGTCGCCGATCTGGGGACACGACGGCATTAGCTGTTAAGTGAGTGCCCTGAGGTAACCAAGTAACTATAGGCATATACGCCACTTGGGGTTGGCGAAAATTCCAGGGTAGCCCGCCTATGGGCATTGCACCAAAAGCATTCTGCTGCATCCACATTTTTTGAACCAACCACTGCCGGTAAATCCAATTGTTCATTTGCCTCTGCCGTTGCCCGAGAAGCATACGCTGTTGTGGATTTAATATGTTCTGTAAGCCATTAATCTGCGCGAGGTGCATGCGATCGACCTGCCCGCACCAGTTTTCCCAGTCGACGTTATTATTAAACATCGAGCGCCCAGCTTCTTTTACGGAATGCTTTTGCAGTTGTAAATTACTTGCATCTTGTAATTGCCTAAGTAAATCGTTTGCTGCAGAAATATTATTGAGCACAAACAGTAGCATTATCGATAGACACAAGGTTCGCGAAAAGTTTCTCATACTTAAAAGTCCTGGAAGGCAGCGTTTTTTGTAAACCATAGTTGATAGGATGCATTTTTCGCGCCAAAGCTAAGTGAATTAACTAGTTTTTTAATACGGCCTACTGAAAGAGCGTATCATGTAATAACTTGTATAGTATTATTTAGAATAGACGTACACTGCGACATCGTATTGATGACACCTGTCGCGAAAGCACAACAATTGATGGTTTAGGGTCGCCGTGGGAAGTTTCAATTAGATTGTGGATCCGATCTTGGACCGTAGAAATTCTCGATTTAGTACGCCAATGTTGTCAGTGCTAATAACCTTAGGGCATGCAGCCTCACATTCGCCGTAGTTGGTACAGCTGCCGAATCCTTCGTCGTCCATGACTTCGATCATAGAAGTCACCCGTTGTTTTCGTTCGGTTTGTCCTTGCGGTAAATTAGCTAAATGAGAAACCTTGGCGGACACAAATAGCATGGCGGAAGCATTTTTGCATGCAGCGACACAAGCGCCGCACCCAATACACGCTGCGGCATCGAAGGCAGTTTCCGCATCTATTTGTGGGATTGCATTGGCATTGGCATCTGGTGCGTTTCCAGTATTTACCGACACGAAACCTCCGGCCTGAATAATACGATCGAAGCTTGATCGATCGACAACGCAATCCTTGATCACTGGAAACGCGGAAGCTCGCCAGGGCTCAATATAAATGTCCGATCCCTGCATGCTGCGCATGTGCAGTTGGCAGGTAGTGGTGGTCTCTGGTCCGTGCGCCTGACCATTTATGACCAGTGAACATGCGCCACATATTCCCTCGCGGCAATCATGGTCGAAAGCCACTGGTTCCTTGCCCTCAGTCTGCAGCGCCTCATTGAGAGCGTCTAGCATCTCAAGAAACGACATGTCATCGGAAATGTCAGTCACTCGGTGTCGTTCGACGTATCCGGGTTCATCCGGCGCCGCTTGGCGCCAAACATGGATGTTGTAATCAGACATTATTTATAACTCCGTGTCGCGAGTTCAACGGTATCAAATGTTAGTTCTTCTTGGTGTCTAGTCGGTACCTCGCCGTCAGCAACGTATTCCCAAACGGCGGAGTGGCAAAAATCCTGATCATTGCGTAACGCTTCTCCTTCCGACGTTTGATATTCGGCGCGGAAATGACCACCTGCTGATTCACGGCGTGCACAAGCATCACGACACATTAGCTCTCCGAATTCTAAAAAATCCGCTACGCGACCAGCCTTTTCAAGTGCCATATTTAAATTTTGGCCTCCGCCTGTAACATTCACGTTATTCCAAAACTCGTTCCGCAACTCAGGTATCTTGTCGATTGCTTTAGTTAATCCTTCTTCCGTACGGGTCATACCGCAATATTCCCACATAATTCTACCTAGTTCGCGATGGAATGAGTCCGGCGTGCGGGTGCCTTTGATATTTAGCAATCGTTGTATACTGTCACTACAATTGTTTTCAGCCTCTATAAAGCACTCCGCATTTATCTCCGTTCGGTTTGGAGCGGCGCCCATTTGGCCAAAGTAATTAGAAATCGTCTGTGGTAGAACAAAATATCCATCCGCAAGCCCTTGCATTAAAGCGCTGGCACCCAAGCGGTTGGCACCGTGATCAGAAAAATTGGCTTCACCGATGACAAACAAACCGTTGACTGTGCTCATCAGATTATAATCCACCCACAATCCACCCATTGTGTAATGCGGAGCTGGATAAATTCGCATTGGCACTTCGTAAGGATTTTCGGCCGTGATACGCTGATACATTTCAAAAAGATTACCGTAACGCGCGGAAATAGCATCTTTGCCTAGTCGCTTGATGGCATCGCGGAAATCTAAATAAACGCCAAGTCCCGTGGCGCCGACACCGCGACCGTCGTCACACACCTCCTTAGCACTGCGTGACGCAATATCACGTGGTGCCAGATTGCCGAAGCTGGGGTATTTTCGCTCTAAATAATAATCTCGTTCGTTTTCAGGAATGTCACCAGCGGCTCGCGTGTCTTCGCTAGCCGTGGGAACCCATACCCTGCCGTCATTTCGCAATGACTCTGACATGAGTGTCAATTTGGACTGATGGTCTCCACTAACTGGTATGCAAGTTGGGTGGATTTGTGTGTAACAAGGGTTAGCAAAACCGGCACCCTTCTTAAATGCGCGATACGCTGCGGTTACGTTACAGCCGACGGCATTAGTTGACAGATAAAATACGTTCGAATATCCGCCCGTTGCTAACACTACGGCATCAGCGTTATGACTTTCAATTTGCCCACTAACTAGGTCGCGTGTGACGATTCCACAGGCCGCATTATCTTGGATGACGATGTCAAGCATCTCCGTTCGCGTATGCATTGTGACAGTACCCGCGCCAATTTGCCTACTCAAGGCCTGATAAGCGCCAATTAATAATTGCTGTCCAGTTTGTCCTCTCGCATAAAAGGTCCGAGAGACTTGGGCGCCTCCAAACGAGCGGTTTGCTAGCAAACCGCCATATTCACGCGCGAACGGTACACCTTGAGCGACACAATGGTCAATAATCTCATTGCTCACCTCTGCAAGTCGATGTACGTTAGCTTCTCGTGAGCGGAAATCGCCACCCTTAACAGTGTCATAGAATAGTCGGTGAATACTGTCACCGTCGCCAGGGTAGTTTTTTGCGGCGTTGATACCACCCTGCGCAGCTATACTATGAGCTCGGCGGGGGCTATCCTGGAAACAAAAACATTCAACCTGATACCCCATTTCCCCCAGCGTGGCAGCAGCGGATGCACCAGCTAACCCCGCACCAACGATGATCACCTTAAATTTGCGCTTATTCGCTGGATTGACGAGCTTAAGTGTTTTTTTGTGAATCGACCACAAATCTTCTACCGGTCCGTCTGGTATTTTCGCATCGAGTTTCATCGCGTTAATTCATTGTTATGGAATATGTGATCTATTTAATCGAAACAGGGGTTGTCCCGAAACGTCCTAAGTGCGTTTATATCCAATGCAGCCATACCGCTATGGGTATGGAAATATTGCCGGCGGTTATCAGTCCAGCCAGTGTAATACCACCGAGGTTAATGGGTTTTTTGGAAATCTGAATCCGAAATCCTAAGGTTTGCAACGCACTAGATGCTCCATGATAAATATGCAATCCTAAAACTAACTGGAAGCTGATGTAAGTTACACTAATCCAAGGATTACGAAAGCCTTGAACGACCATATTAAAAACATCGAGTTCTTGCTCTGCGGTTAGTTTAGGTGGCTCACCAAATTGGTGAAATGTGAAATGTGCTAAGTGATAGACAACAAATAACAAGATTAATAATCCCGTGAGAAGCATAAATCTTGAACTCGCAGTTGCGGAGTTATATTTATAGGGGTAGCTATACCGTTCGCCGACTAAACTGGCCACGGGTGAATCGGAAGTCGCGGCGCCGCGAGCTGCGTAGTTAGAACGCGATAGTTTAACCGTTAGGACTATATGCAAAACGAAAACGGCTAACAAGCCAATGCGCGCAACCCAAAGGAGAGGCCCTAGCGACTTTAGTTTTACCGCATAACTATTAAGTGCGTCCGCCCCCACAAAGATCTGTAAGTTTCCTAGCATATGCGCAATGACAAACAATATAAGCGCAACGCCGGTGATTGCCACAACCATTTTTGTACCAACAGATGTTAATACGAGCGGATTATTCGATGATTCTTTTGTCACAAAATCGATTCATTGTTAGTCGGAACGGCTTTAAATATTTGGATATTACGGTTTTAGATGCAATTGGATTTGGGAGAAATTCCACCATCGTCGTTACGCTTCAATATAATCAATACTAGCCTGTCGTACACTAGCAATGTACCCACGAAACCAACAAACACATTGGGACAAGTCACAATTTTTAAGGATATTGTGAGTTCAACCTACTTGCTCGGCTGACTTCGTTTTTATAGCACGATAAGGCCCGTAAATAAAAAATGCTAAAAGTAGGTTCAGTCTTGTTCGTATTCCTTCAAATATCCCCGGAAAAGTACTAGGTGTTCCTCTTCGTCCGCAAGTAGGCGAATGCATAGATCTTGCGTTACGTAATCTGTGCCATCCGTAGCTTTTATAATAGCGTTGTACATCGCACACGCCCGAAGTTCAGTGTCAATGACACCTTTAATCACGCCGATCACGTCGCAGGTATCCTCAGGTGGTTGAATCTGCGTACCAAGAGTTAACGCTTTTGAACCAGGCACCAAGCCCCCAATTTGCTTGATTCGCATTGCTAGTTGTTGTGCATGAAGTAATTCCTCCGCAATATCAGCTGCTAAGGCTTTTTTTATTTCTTCCGCGCGAATCCCATCTAGGTTGATACTGTTGGCGATGAAATTAGTAACAGTTTCAATTTCTAAGCAATACGCTTGGGTCAGTAAATCTATTATTTCTTGGTTGCGATTTTCCATCTAATAAACTCTTTTAAAACAAAGTTGCTGTCGCCCAGACCACCACCAGCATTTATTCAATATTGCCATGCGGTTAGTAATTGACGTTAACCTACACTATTAGCGCCAATGGTAAACCCCTTTTTCATTCATGACTCGGAGACATCTGGGAAAAACTATGGTATTCTTGGTTTCACAACGAAAATATGAATATAACTAGTTATAACAATGAACACAGCGTCATCTCGAGTAACACACCAAGACCATATAGGACTTTATAATGCCACGAAGTAAAATATATACCAGCGCCATACAGACTATGGGGGACACTCCTCTTATCCAACTGAACCGTGTTGTACCTGAGGGCGGCGCTACGGTGTTGGTTAAATCTGAGTTTTTTAATCCACTCAATAGTGTTAAGGACCGCATTGGCGTGGCAATGATCGAGGCCGGTGAACGTGATGGCGTACTTAATCCTGATACGCACGTGGTGGAACCCACAAGTGGTAATACAGGTATAGCACTTGCGTTCGTCTGCGCGGCGAAAGGTTATCGCTTAACACTTACGATGCCCGAATCCATGTCAGTGGAGCGGCGGGCGTTGTTGCGTCAGTTAGGCGCCAAGTTGGTACTGACACCAGCGGCCGAGGGAATGAAAGGTGCTATCAGTGAAGCATCGCAAATTGTCGCATCTGAAGAAAACGCTTGGATGCCGCAACAGTTCGAAAACCCTGCGAACCCCGCGGTACACGAAGCCACCACCGGACCAGAAATCTGGGACGATACTAACGGTAATGTCGCTGCTGTTATCGCTGGCGTTGGAACCGGAGGAACGATTACCGGCACGTCGCGATATCTTAAATCTAAAAATCCGGATATTCGGTCCTTTGCGGTGGAACCGGACACTTCTGCTGTTATTAGTGGCGAGGGGCCGGGTAAACATCAAATTCAAGGAATCGGCGCTGGATTTATTCCTAGTAACCTCGATACAACAATTATTGATGAAACGATCACTGTAAGTAGTGAGGAGTCATTTCAGTGGGCACGTCGACTTGCGAAGGAAGAGGGGATAATGGCTGGGATTAGTAGCGGTGCAAATGTTTGTGCTGCGGCTAAAATTGCAGCACGGCCTGAATTCGCAGGTAAGACGATAGTGACGTTCCTGCCGAGCCTTGGCGAAAGGTATTTGTCAACTCCCCTGTTCGGCGAAAATTCCTAATCGTACACAATCATATATTTGGAATAATTTTCACTTTATCTCGGTACTACTTATTAGGGTAACAACGCTCGGCGGTGCGGGGCTTAAGAACTATCGGCTCATTTATGCATCTCTACATCGAAGAATTAGCTCAAAATGCAGATACATGGATTTTAGTAGTGTCGACAGCAATAAGCATTGCGGTCCTCGGTTTTAGTGCTGACATCCTTGTTGATAATGCCGTCAAAATTTCTATCAAAACGGGCCTCCCCAAAGTTATCGTAGGAGCGACAATAGTCTCTATCGGGACCACGTTTCCAGAAGCCGTGGTCTCCGTGATGGCCGCAGTAGGCGGCAATCCGGACTTTGCGTTGGGTAACGCAGTGGGCTCGATTCTTTGTGATACAGGCCTAATTCTAGGTGTGGCTTGTCTCATGGCACCATTGAAACTCGACTTTAAACTAGTAAATCGGCAGGGTTGGGTGCAATTTGGAACGGCTGTTTTACTTGTTGCTTTGTGTTTGCCTTATGGCCGCCTTAACGAACTCTTCGCACAGCCGGCGATTTTAAGCCAATCGTCGGGGTTTTTACTAGTCGCGCTTCTTGTCGTCTATTTAATCTGGTCGGTTCGCCTAGCGAGGCTTGCCGAACCAGTCGAGGAAAATCTTGAAACCGCAAATGATATAGCAATGGTTTCTTGTTTAGTTATTTTGTCTGTCGCATGTGCCTTCGTTATATTTTCAAGCATCGGACTGATTGAATCAACCAAAGTGTTAGCGAGCCGAGCGGGAGTGTCTAACGCAGTCATCGCCGCGACTGTTGTAGCCTTCGGAACGAGTTTACCTGAGCTGGTTACTGCGATTACTGCTGTCCGCAAGGGCCATGGCGAATTAGCTATTGGGAATGTAATCGGTGCTGATATTCTTAACGTATTGTTCGTCGCTGGCTTAGCTGCTGCCGTGACTCCAAAGGGGTTATTCGCGGATCAAGTGTTTTTTAGTCTGCAATTCCCAGCAATGCTACTCATTTTACTCTGTTTTCGCATCGGGATCAAAACAGCGAAAAATGGTTATCTCGGACGACGCACGGGATTTATTTTGTTAGGTACATATATCGTCTATATAGCAATAATAATTGCAAAATAAAGTTGTAGATATTAAATGTGAGGGATTGTTAAATTCCGATACCGCAACATATTGTAAACCATCGAACAATGTTGAATTTTCAATCATTAGTTCTTAATATTAGTTGCTTGATCCGAGTTGTCGAACTTGCTACTAATATGTGTGATTTAGCTTGTTTAAGTTCCGTTTTTTAGGGAGCGAGACTGCGTCATGTCTTTACGCCAATCTTATGTTTGTCCAGATTGCTTTTTGACCGTCCGAGGTGAGGAAGGCTCAACGCTCACTTGTGGTGGGTGTAGCCGTCAGTTCACGGCCGCTAGCGTAACGCCGATAGACGAAGATGAGTTAACATTGGCTCCCATCGATGCGGATCTAGAATCCCTCTCCACGATCGAGCTCCCGGGATTGGCAGTTGGGGATCGTGATTTGCAATTGCAGGTCGAGGTTGCTCCTCCAGATCAATCGTGTAAACAATGCCTTATGACTTTTGGCGCCAACGAACTGGAGTGTCCTAACTGCGGTTGTAATGCCACACTTGGTCGACAATTTGACCCCGCAGAGCTAGACCCTTACCACGGTGCATTTGGCTTCGATCGCTATTTAATGCGACACACACAAGATAGTAATACTAGCGGTCTAATGTTGTGGTTTCATGTATTTTTAAGCTTCATCGGAATCGTGATAATGTTGATTTTTTCCGTTTGGTCTTACGTTGTAGTTATTGGTTTGGCTGTTTTGTATACCGCATATCGTTTACATGCAAACAGCACTAATGCTTTCCGGCGTGGAAAGGGATTAATCCCAAAAGTACTGTTGCTCTATAACCGGCTTACATCATGGAAAGGATTTCTGTCCAGCGATAACCAGACACAAAGCATAATTTCAATGCGGTCTCCCCGATTCAACGATAATTCCATCGCTTCGATCAACCCTGCCGATTTAATCGAAATATTAGACGTCGCTGGTTCATCTATCACGGACACTGGCGTGCGATATTTGGCGACGTTTGCCAACTTACGGGTTCTCGTAGTTCAGGGCTGTACCGTAGGTGAAGATGCTCTCGACGAATTACAATTAGCCTTGCCATGTATTTGCATTTGGCGTCCGTGAGGATCACTTAGTGTCCAGTCGCAGTGTCTCAAGAACCATAGACATATCTCGTGGTATCGGCGCTGTTATTTTCATTCGTTCGCAGGTCGTAGGGTGGTCGAATTCTATTGATTCCGCATGCAGTGCTTGCCGATTCAGTAATATATCTCGCTGTGATTCTGCCAAAGTATCACGTCCAGTTGTTAGGAAGCTGGTACTAACACTCGACATCGAACCATACAAGCGATCACAAAGTACTGGATTACCGATATGCGCCAAATGCACACGTATCTGATGGGTGCGCCCTGTAAGTGGGTGGACTCTGACGTAAGAAACTCGCTGAAATCGGTCAATCACTTCATAAAAGGTAGTTGCGGATTTAGCATTCCCGCCCTCCTGCCGAACCGTCATTTTTACTCGATTGTATGGGTGTTGCCCAATGGGGAGTTCAATGGTGTCACGATCTCGGTCGATACGTCCTAAGCAGAGGCATAAGTATTGTTTTTTTAGGGTTCTATTCTCAAATTGCTTTGCAACCTTTCGGTGTGCGTCATCCGTCTTTGCGATGATAATCGCGCCCGTAGTGTCTCGATCTAAACGATGCACGATTCCGGGACGCACGGACCCACCAATAGTACTTAATTCGTTGAAATGAGCCGCTAATCCGCTAACTAGAGTTCCCTGCCAATGTCCCTTGGCTGGATGAACCACCATTGCTGGTGGTTTATCAATGACTGCCAATGCGTCGTCCTCGTAGAGGATGGATAGATCCATTGGCTCAGGCTTGGGACCAGCATTCTGTTTAGATTGAAATTGACAAGAGATTTGCTGATTAAGAACAAGGCGATAAGCGGGTTTTGCCCGTTTACCATTGACTAGGACATTTCCAGCTGTTATTTCGCGGCGTATTTGAGTTCGGCTCAGTAAATCACAGTGGTCCGTTAAACATACGTCGAGCCTCGCACCGTGATGCCGCTCACTAACAGAAACCTCCAAGCTAACTGGTTCAATAACGTTCATCCTTCCATTCCCGACAGTATGCAGTGAGCGCAGAACGCCTACTATTGGATTGCCGGTCCCTACGGATTCTCGACTTCCGTAGAAGGCGAGGTGTCTTCCGCGTCCTTAGTTTTGAGATTAATATCAATTCCTGGCAACGAGGACTCGCGTGCCTCGTCCGTTCCACCTTCGGAATCCGCGCGTGGGTCTTTAGTGTTTGCTGGGTTCAAGGGATCATTTTCTGGATCTAAAGTCGGCGTTGGATCGTTTTTGGACAGCCATGAAAAGAACTTTTCTTCTGTTAAGGCATCGCCTTCACTCCAATCTTCGATCGACATAGATTGAACCGCTTGAAAATGGTTGTCAATTAACTTGACGAGCCCGTCGCTCACGGCACCATCGCTAATGCTCTGTAGCGTTAATTTCCATGCTTCCAATGCATTCAGTTTGCGAGCCGCGAAATCTTTGGGATCTCCGACAATCATGAGTGCTTCTTCACAATAAGCAATTCCATAATAGGCGCGAAATCTAGCCATTTTATCAAGTAGAGTCTCGTCCCCATCATTGGTGGCAGTTACGACGTCGTTGAAAGCGATTATCGCCAGTTCAAGATTATTTCGGCGTAGATCCAGATTTCCGGATAATAAGGAGGGCTTGTTATTTGCACCGGGATTAAGTGGGTTTTGTGGTGCTGAAGTATCTGGCATTAAGGCCTTATTGAGAAGTAAATTAGCTTTGAATAACCGCGCCCATGGAAGCGAGCCGTCAGCAACCATATCAGTTTCATAGGTTGATATGACTCCGGCGATTTCTTCCGCGGTGTCTAACTGTAGATTTGTAAATTTAGCTACGATATGATCGTTATAAGCAGACCACCCCTTAGACGAATTAACGTCGTTGCTGCTGCTGTCGACATACGCCCACACTATCGCGATTACAATCATAGCAATAAGGACGGTGCCCCAGACTTGTGGTTTAGCAAACAGTTGAGCTAACTCGTCCGTAACGTCAGATTCAGTAGCGTCTTTTGACGCGCGTCTCGTAAGCGTCGAGGCCTCAGTTCGGCCTGAATCTTCGTGGTCTTTCGGATCTTGGGGTTGAGTTGGTAACAATTCACCTTCATCTGATGGGTCGTGTGGATGTTCTTCGTTCATTGCGATCTAACAATTCCATTGGGTTTGGGGCGTTTTTCGTGACCGGCATATTAATGCCTCAGAAATATGTTATCTTCTTACTAGATGAGCGTGTATACCCCGATTTAATAAATCAAATTCCTTTTTACTAAAAAACTGACTAAAACGCCAGATTTGAATGATTTTGCATGGATGCTACATTAAATGACGCGCAACGCGAGGCGGTTAACACACTTGCCGGTCCCCTGCTAGTACTTGCAGGCGCTGGTAGCGGAAAAACTCGCGTCGTAACAGTACGAATTGCGAAGTTGATTGATGCAGGTATTTTGCCGCATCGTATATTGGCGATGACTTTTACTAATAAAGCCGCAAAGGAAATGCAAACTAGAATCGCGGGCATAATTTCAAAGCGAGGCGAAGATCATCCTGAGATTTCAACGTTCCATTCGTTATGCGTTCGGATTCTTCGCCGACAAATTTCACGCTTAGGCTATCCATCTAACTTCACCATTCTGGATGTGTCTGATCAAACGTCAATTAGTAGAAAAGTCTTACGAGAAATACGCATCTCAAACGAGAGTCTTAAACCCCGCGATCTGCTCTATCAAATTAGCCGCTGGAAGACTCAGGGAACCTCACCAAAAATAGCTACACAAACAGCAGTAACTGATAAGGAACATCTAGCAGCTGTAGCGTTCAGGCGATATCAGGATGAACTATTTCGTTGCGGCACAGTTGATTTTGATGACCTATTGCTTCTGACTAACGCTATCTTGCGTGATTTTCCAGAGGTGCGTAAAGTCGAGGCGTCAAGGTTTGATCATATTTTAGTAGATGAATATCAGGATACGAACGATATTCAGTATAACATCGTAAAAGCGCTGGCGCAAGATCATCGTAATCTTTGTGTGGTGGGCGACGACGATCAAAGCATTTACGGTTTTCGTGGTAGCGATGTACGGCATATCCTCAATTTTTCGCGTGATTGGAGCGAGGCAAAAACAATATGCCTTGAATCCAACTACCGGTCGACTGAGGCGATTCTCGAAATTGCAAATCGGCTAATTACCTTTAATGCCAATCGTCATCAAAAAGTACTTAGGGCTTGGCGTCGAGGCGGCCAAAAACCTCGCATTGAGCAGTTTGGGGACGAAGAGCACGAGTCCAAGCAGATCATCACCAGCATTCGTCGAGACATTGAGACTAACGGCCGCGA
>Ga0315322_10001772_pt1 | contig 16758 bp, 12 predicted proteins | sample M110021515metaG_FD_203461 | JGI IMG/M metagenome (GOLD analysis project Ga0315322, IMG submission 203461) | Ammonia-oxidizing marine archaeal communities from Monterey Bay, California, United States - M1 100m 21515 | ecosystem: Environmental > Aquatic > Marine > Intertidal zone | place: USA...
GTCTGGTCTCTCGATTTGGATGGGGGCTGACCGCGGCAATTGAACCACCAGAATTAGAAACCAGTGTCGCCATATTAATGACCAAGGCAGAACTTGAAAACGTTGTGCTTCCGCAGGAAGTCGCGTTTTTTATTGCTCAACGAATCCGTTCAAATGTGCGCGAACTTGAAGGCGCGCTCCGACGATTGGTTGCAAATTCTGCGTTTACCGGAGAGCCCATTACCCTTGGTTTTGCTAAAGATGCGCTGCATGACCTCCTGGTTGTGCAGAATAAAATGGTCACGATGGCTACCATTCAAAAAACAGTAATGGAATACTTCAAAATTAGAATGGCTGACCTTCTCGGTAAAAGTCGAAGAAGGTCTGTTGCGCGGCCAAGGCAAATTGCTATGGCGTTAACCAAAGAATTAACGAATCATAGCCTGCCTGAAATCGGTGATGCATTTGGTTCAAGGGATCACACTACGGTATTGCATGCCTGTCGTCGCATTGACGATTTACGCAATACAGATGTTCGTGTTGGTGAAGACTATAAAAACCTGTTACGACTGCTGTCGACATAGGTTTTTGCGGAGGCTGCGGCTTTATTAATAAGCTGTTAAGAAGCCTTGGGATTAAATCAGTATAAGGTGTGGATAAAAATACTCGGCAATTAAGTGCACAGGTTATCCACAGATGGTTCAAGTGTTGTACGTGGTGGTATACAGTGGAAAAGCCATTTTAAATTATTGATAAATATAGGTTTTATTTTTTTATCAACAGTTTTTTGGCTGCTTAATAATAACAATAATACTTAAATAATAAACCTTAATATATTAGACAAGCGGGTAGTCGAATGAAACTGAGCGCATCCAGAGAAGAATTATTAAAGCCTTTGCAGGCCGTTATTGGTGTTGTGGAACGAAAACAAACGATGCCAATTTTAGCCAACGTCCTTTTGGTTGCTGAAGGGGATTACCTCACTATCACCGCTACAGACCTTGAAGTTGAATTGGTGGCTAAAGGTGAATTGGAAAAATTAGACGTGCCGGGTCAAATTACCGTGCCAGGAAGAAAACTGTTCGATATTTGTAAGGCCTTGCCAAGTCAATCTGAGGTGAAGCTTTCACTAACCGGGGAAAGGCTTACCGTTCAGTCAGGTCGAAGTAAGTTTGTATTATCAACGTTATCAGCAACGGATTTTCCAGTGGTTGATGAAATAGATGGGAGTCAGGTTATTCGCGTCAGTCAAAACGCCTTGCATCATTTATTGGAAAAAACCAATTTTTGTATGGCGCAACAAGATGTTCGTTATTACCTGAACGGGTTGTTATTTGAGACCGACGGCGCGGTGCTGCGAGGCGTTGCCACTGACGGGCATCGGCTGGCGTTGTGCGAAATAGATCTGGATGGGCAGTCCCCTTTGAAGCAACAAGTGATTGTTCCCCGCAAAGGCGTTCTTGAGTTACAGCGTCTCCTGGCCGAAGAAGGGGAAGTGGAGGTAGCCATTGGCACAAATCATATTCGTGCAGAGCTGGGGGATATTCGATTTACATCCAAACTGATCGACGGCCGTTTCCCGGACTACAGTCGTGTGGTTCCGGAGCTGACGGATACGCCTATTTTGGGTAATCGGGATATGATTCGGCAAGCGTTGCAGCGCGCAGCGATTTTGTCGAATGAAAAGTATCGCGGGGTCAGGCTGGAGCTTTTGGAAGGCCAGATCAAAATTGAGGCAAACAACCCGGATCAGGAAACGGCGCAGGACGAGGTTGAGGTGGACTATACCGGTATGAGCATGGAGATAGGCTTCAACGTCAATTATTTGATGGACGCGCTTGCGGCGGTGGACAGTGAGCAGGTGGAGTTGAATTTATCCGACCCCAATAGCAGTTGCTTAATCCGAGTTCCTGGCATCGATTCAACGAAGTACGTCGTTATGCCCATGAGGCTTTAGCGTCTCGCTATGGTGCTCGACAGTGACACTGTCAAAAATTCAGATTCGCAACTTTCGATGCCTCCAGGGGGCAGAGCTTTCCGCCGACCCTGATCTTAATTTAATCGTTGGAAACAACGCCGCCGGCAAGACCAGCCTTCTTGAAGCGGTTTATTATTTGGGTCGCGGGCGATCCTTTCGGGGCGGCGGCAATGCGGAGCTTATTAAGACCGGTGCCGATGGCTTCACCTTATTTGCTGAGGTTTCTCCGGCTGATGTGTCCCCGGGCCCGTCAGCCAAAATAGGGTGTGAGGTTTCACGTGGAACCAAAACCATTCGGATGAACGGGGCTTCTGCCAAGACCACAGATCTGGCGTCCGCGCTTCCGGTCCAGGCGATTGACCCGGAGATACATGAGTTAATCCAAGGCGGACCAGAACAACGGCGCAGATTTCTCGATTGGGGGGTGTTTCACGTGGAACACGATTACATCACCACATGGCGAGCGTACAAGACAGCGCTAAAACAGCGCAATGCCGCATTAAAGGGTCAGCTGCCTAATGCCACTGTCGAGGCCTGGGATAGCACCCTGATAAAAAACGCTATATCCCTTGATCTTCAGCGAAAAACGTTTATATCCGATTTTAAGAGCCAATTGTCGCTGATATTATCCGAAATTTTCCCATTTTCGCTGAATATAAGATATTCTCAGGGTTGGAAAGAAGGGGGCGATTTTAAAGAGGCGCTTGCCGCCAGTTTTCCCCGTGACCGAGCAATGGGGGCGACCCAGGTGGGCCCGCACCGGGCTGACCTGAAGTTGCACATTGACGGCCAGGCTGCTCGGCATCGCCTTTCGCGCGGCCAGCAGAAACTGTTAGGCGCCGCTTTAATCCTTGCACAAACGCATTTTGTGGCCAATGCCGTATCAAGCCGGGTGGTTCTGTTGGTTGACGACCCAGCAGCCGAGCTTGATGAAGAGCATCAGGAGCATCTTTTTTGTTTGCTTCAGACCGTTCCGGCTCAGCTGTTTATTACCCGCCTCGACTCCTCAGGAGTGAGCTGGCAAAACAACGGAAAAACCTTCGCTATAGAGGCCGGAAACATCAGTCCTCTGGTATAATAACGGATTGATTCAAAGGCCTCCTGCATGTCTGATAATTCAACCTATACCTCCAGTAACATTAAAGTCCTTAAGGGGCTTGATGCCGTCCGCAAGCGTCCGGGAATGTACATCGGTGATACCGATGACGGCTCCGGCCTGCATCACATGGTGTTTGAGGTTGTCGATAACTCAATTGATGAGGCGCTTGCTGGCCATTGCAGCGAAATTTCGGTCACTATCCACGCCGATCATTCCGTCACGGTCACGGATAACGGTCGCGGCATACCGGTTGAAATGCACGCTGAAGAGGGTCGATCAGCCGCTGAAGTCATTATGACGGTGCTTCATGCTGGCGGTAAGTTTGATGATGATTCGTATAAAGTTTCTGGCGGCCTTCATGGCGTTGGCGTGTCTGTTGTTAATGCCCTTTCAGAACAATTAACGCTCACAATTCACCGTGATGGCGCAATACACCAACAAGACTACGCGCTGGGTGAGCCACAAGCACCTTTGCGGGCAACTGGAAATACCGAGGTTACCGGCACGACCGTACGCTTTAAGCCCAGTGATACCATCTTCACTAACATCGAGTTCAGTTACGACATCCTGGCAAACCGATTACGCGAATTGTCATTCCTGAATTCAGGCGTGCGGATTATCCTCCGCGACGACCGCGATGATAAAGAAGATTTGTTTGAATATGAGGGCGGCATTCGAGCGTTTGTTGACCATCTGAATAGAACCAAGACCGCAATTCACCCGAGTGTTTTTCATTTTACAGCGGAGCTGGAGGGCGTTGTTGTGGAGGTCGCCATTCAGTGGAACGACAGTTATCAGGAGCGGATGTACTGCTTCACGAATAACATTCCACAAAAAGACGGTGGCACCCATTTAGCAGGCTTCCGTGCAGCATTAACGCGCACGTTAAATAACTATATAGAGAACGAGGTCGCCGCCAAGAAAGATCGCGCTAACCTCAGTGGTGACGATTCTCGAGAAGGCCTCACCGCGGTTCTCTCCGTTAAAGTTCCAGATCCAAAATTCTCTTCACAAACCAAGGACAAGCTGGTTTCCTCTGAGGTCCGCGGCATCGTTGAAACGAAGATGTCTGAAAATCTAGATACTTTTTTGCTTGAGAATCCTCAGGATTCAAAGATTATCGCCGGCAAGATTATCGATGCCTCTCGGGCTCGTGAAGCAGCCCGCAAAGCCCGTGAAATGACCCGCCGCAAAGGCGCTCTTGATATTGCAGGCTTGCCAGGAAAGCTGGCAGATTGCCAAGAAAAAGATCCGGCTTTGTCCGAAATATTTCTCGTCGAGGGCGACTCTGCGGGCGGCTCAGCAAAACAAGGCCGTGACCGTCACACGCAGGCCGTGCTTCCCCTTAAGGGCAAAATCCTAAACGTCGAGAAAGCCCGGTTTGATAAAATGCTGCAATCCGCCGAAGTGGGCACCTTAATTACAGCCCTTGGTTGTGGAATTGGTAAGGATGACTTTAATCCTGAAAAATTGCGTTACCACAAAATCATTATCATGACTGATGCGGATGTCGATGGGTCGCACATTCGCACCCTGCTGCTGACGTTTTTCTATCGCCAAATGCGCGAGTTAATCGAACGCGGCCACATTTATATTGCGCAACCACCGCTGTACAAAGTTAAGCGCGGTAAGCAGGAAATGTACGTTAAAGACGATGCTGAACTATTCAGTTATCTGATGACTGTCGCTCTCGATGGTGCGGGCTTGCAGGTGAGCAATGATGCCCCGCCGATTACTGGCACAGCGCTTGAAACGCTGGCGCGCCAATACCAGGAAGTCACGTCTATTATTCAGCGCCTCAGCAGTCGATACGATCCGCATATTATCGAAACACTGGTCCATATTGACCCGTTGAGCAGTGATAATATTAATGAAAATCAACAGGTTACAGAATGGCTTAAGAGTTTGGAGACGGCCGTAAACGAAGACTCAGGAACGTCAGGTCCGCGGTATACCATTCGACTTGAGACTCCCGAGGGCGCCGATTCATACGTGGTTGTTACGCGGGTGCGCCATGCAATCGAACAGCGCACTAAAATATCGCTTAAGTTTTTTGAATCCTCAGAGTATAGGGCGATTCGTTCATTGGGCTCTGAGCTGTCCGGATTGATTCAGAGCGGTGCGAAAGTTATTCGTGGTGAGAAATCGAAAGAGATTAATGATTTTCCAGAAGCCATTGAATGGTTATTATCAGAGGCTCGCCGCGGCCAATATATTCAGCGTTACAAAGGCCTTGGTGAAATGAATCCCGATCAACTATGGGAAACAACAGTCAATCCCGAGAGTCGTAATTTAATGCAGGTTCGTATTGATGATGCGATGGGCGCTGACGATATATTCAGCACGTTGATGGGTGATGAGGTAGAGCCTCGTCGAGAGTTTATTGAAACCAACGCACTAACCGCGTCAAATATTGATATCTGACAGGGCGTATTTAGCTGCGCGGCACACGCTCAGTTATCGCCGGTTAGCGGTTCGCCGCGTTTTTAGCCTTGCTGTGAGCGGGTCCGGGCGTTAGCTTGGCCGTTTCTGTATCGACCCACAACCTTAGTGAATCCGCCAGTTCCCGCGGATCTTTGTTTTGTGCGCTCATCGCCGGACCAATCACAAATTCAACGTGACCGGGGTAAATTTTCCAGCCATCTCTGGGCCAGAAGTACCCGGAGTTGTGCGCGACCGGAACAACGTCAACGCACGCCTCTTGTGCAAGAAGAATGCCCGATATTCCCCAGCGCTTCGTTTCGCCAGCGGGCACACGTGTCCCCTCAGGAAAGATCGTTACCCAACTGCCCTGCTCCAAACGCTCTTTTCCACGCATGATAACTTTCGCAGAGGCATTTTTGCCTGCTCTGCGATCGATTGGAATCGCACCCAGAGCCATTAATGCCCACCCAAAGAACGGGCTCCAAACCAGCGCTTTTTTTAGCACCCAAACCTGCTGCGGAAAGATAACGAGTTGTGCGAGAGTTTCGAAAGCACTCGAGTGCTTAATCAGCGCAACAGAAGCCGAATTAGGAATGTTTTCCCAACCTCGAACGCTAAACGATAACCCGCAAATCACTTTCAATAAAAATAATTCTATTCGTCCCCAGCTCTGACCAATTAACCAAGGAATTCGTCTGCCGCTAATGCGGCTGAGTGTTGCCGCGGTGCCAAATATAACCAGCAGCGCACAGGAGAGCAGTATCCATACCCACGTGCGAATTCCGGCGATCACAGCCGAGTCTCCGCCGTGATCAGGGCGCTCACGGCCGCAGCCAGATCATCAAACACCGGAACGCCCCCAGCCCGGCGAAGCGACGTCTTCACAAGCCCTGCTTCGGTATTGCGACCGTTGCCAGTTCGGACCAACATAGGGCTGCATCCAGCAGCTACAGCCGCCTCAAGGTCGCGGCGTGAATCGCCGATAGCAACCACCCCGTCAATTGACCGGGCAGCGCGAGCAGCGATTTGCCTGAAAAGTCCGGGCTTAGGTTTCCTGCAGTCACAGTCATCGTCTGGCGTATGCGGGCAATAAAATACCGCCGTAATGTTCCCGCCACCAGCGCGAACGGTATTTATCATTTTATCGTTGATAGCCTGATAATCCTCGAGACTAAAAAGACCTCTGCCGATGCCCGATTGATTGGTCGCAACATAGACGCCGTAGCCATGTTGATGAAGCGTGCAGATGGCCTCTATGGCGCCCGGCAGTGGCTGCCATTCGGCGGCGCACTTAATATAATCCGCATGATCGGCGTTAATGACACCATCGCGATCGAGAATAATCATTTTGCTTGGGCGCTCACTCATTTGCGCGATTACAGGCCCGACAAATCGGCAACATCAAGAAATAATCTCCGCAACCGCAATAACAATGCCAAGCGGTTGGCCTTAATAGCAGCATCGTCAGCATTGACCATTACATTATCAAAGAAGCGATCAACCGGTGCGCGTAATTCGGCAAGCTGACTCAGCGCCTTACCGTAGTCTTGCCGTAAAACAGCATCTGCATGGTTATCGGCAATTGCTGTAAGCGCGTCAAATAGGGCGATCTCTGCCGGCTCAGTTAACAAAGCTGCGTCTATTTGCTCAGTACCGCTTAGCTTGGCTGCCTTGAGTATATTAGCAATACGCTTGTTTGCAGCAGCGAGACTTTCGCCTTCGGGCAACTGAGCAAACCCGGCCACGGCGTTCAAACGATGATGAAAATCGAGAGGAGAAACAGGCATCCGTTGGCGCACCGCTTCAAACTGTTCCGCCGTAATAGCGCCTTGCTTGAGCAGCGGGTTTTGCCCATCGAGATAATAGTTCTTCAGCCGGTCTACAATAAAATCATAGATATCATCGACAATACTCGCCTCACTTTTTACCGGCTGCAGTTCAAGCGATTGCTGTATGCATTGCTTAAGGTCAAGGTCAATTTGCCCCTCGATCAAAATACGCACCAGGCCTAAAGCGAGCCGTCTTAGCGCAAAGGGGTCTTTGTTGCCGCTGGGGCGTTTACCCAATGCAAAGATGCCGGTCAGCGTATCCAGTCGATCAGCAATGCTCACTGCCTGCCCGGTCGACGTCACCGGCAGCCCGTCGCCAGCGAACCGGGGCAGGTAGTGCTCACCAATGGCGATGGCCACGTCATTTGGTTCGCCATCTAATTTTGCATAGTAATGACCCATGACGCCCTGCAGCTCGGGGAATTCTCCAACCATCTCGGTTAAAAGATCAGCCTTAGCGAGCTGTCCGGCGCTAATTGCGTCGGCGGGGTTGTTGCCAAGGGCCTCGGCAATGGCGCCCGCCAGTTTTGCGACGCGCTGGGATTTGTCATGAATGCTGCCAAGCCCTTTTTGGTACACAACGTCAGATAGCTTGTGGGCCCTGTCCCTAAGCGAGAGCTTAAGGTCTTGCTGCCAAAAGAATGCGGCATCCGCAAGCCGGGGTTTAACCACCTTCTCGTTACCCAGTCGCACCTGATCAGGCGCTGTGCTGGCGATATTGCTGATGGTGATGAATTGGTTGCTGAGGCCGCCGCCAGCCTTATGCACGGGGAAATAGCGCTGGTGCTCCTCCAGCGTTGAGATTAACACCTCATCCGGCAGCTGCAAAAACCCGTCATCAAACGAACCAACCACAGGTATCGGCCACTCCACGAGCGCGGTTACTTCGCTCAATAACGCATCAGGAACATGCACCTTGCCGTTATGGGCTTTAGCGGCATCCTGCGCCAGCGAGAGAATTTGTGCTTTGCGGGCCAGGAACCCCGCAACAACCTTGCCGACATCCTCCAGCTTTGCGGGATACTCTTCGGCACGCTCAAGGCAGATCGCCTCGGGCGCATGAAAGCGATGACCAAACGTTATATTGCCCGTTTGCTGCCCCAAAATATTCGCATCTATTATTGATGTCCCGGCCATAAGCACAACCCAGTGTACCGGCCTGACAAATTCAATATCGTTACTGCCCCAGCGCATGCGTCTTGGTATGGGCAACTCATTGAGTGCCAGCTTAACAATGTCGGGAACCAAGTCTTCAAGCGTGCGACCTGCCTCAATGCCCCGGTGCACAAGGTAGGCGCCTTTATCAGTCTCAAGGGTTTCGAGTCTATCCAAGGCAATGTTATTGCTGTTGGCAAATTTAACCGCAGCTTTTGTGGGGCTCCCGGACGCATCGAACGCAATTTTTGTTGGCGGCCCCCGGCGTTCAACGCGCTGGTCAGGTTGTTTTAAAGACAGCTTATGCACCCGCACCGCAAGGCGCCTGGGCGTAGCGAATGATTGAACGTCAGAAAAATGCAAACGCGCATCAGAGAGTTGTCGCGAAATACTATCGGCAAAAGCCAGCTCCAGGCCCCGCAATGCTATGGGCGGGAGCTCTTCGGTGCCGATTTCAACGAGTAATTCGGTATGTTGCTGCGTCATTCCTGTGTTCCGGTAAGCAAGTGTCGCAATGAACTAAGGGTTGGTTTTAAGCATCGGAAAACCCAGAGCCTCGCGACTTTCCAGGTAGCTGTTTGCTACAGCACGAGCGAGGGTGCGTACCCGCAAAATATAGCGCTGCCGTTCTGAAACAGAAATGGCTTTGCGCGCATCCAACAGATTAAAACTGTGCGAGGCTTCGAGCACTTGCTCGTAGGCTGGCAGCGTCAGCGTCTGTTCAATCAGATAACCACACATCCGTTCGGCTTCATCAAACCGCTCAAACAGTTTTTCGATGTTGGCATGTTCAAAATTATACCGCGACTGTTCAACTTCGTTTTGATGAAAAACATCGCGGTAGGTAATGGTGCCGTTAGGGCCTTTTGTCCAAACAAGATCGTAAACGCTATCGACGTTCTGAAGATACATCGCAATTCGTTCAAGGCCATAGGTGATTTCTCCGGTTACGGGCTTGCAGTCAATACCGCCGACCTGCTGGAAGTAGGTGAACTGGGTCACCTCCATGCCGTTTAACCAAACCTCCCAACCCAGCCCCCAGGCGCCCAACGTCGGTGACTCCCAGTTGTCTTCGACAAAACGAATATCGTGAATGAGGGGATCAACACCCAATGCCCGCAAAGAGTTTAGGTACAGCTCCTGTATGTTGTCCGGTGAAGGCTTTATCACCACCTGAAACTGATAGTACTGCTGCAAGCGGAACGGATTGTCTCCGTAGCGCCCGTCGGTTGGCCGGCGGCTGGGCTGCACATAGGCCGCAGACCAAGGCTCCGGTCCAATGGCTCGGAGAAAGGTGGCGGAATGAAATGTGCCCGCGCCCATAGGCATATCATAGGGCTGGAGTACTGCACAGCCTTGTTCGGCCCAATAGTGCTGCAATGCAAGAATTAGTTGCTGAAAAGTCACGGTGTTGAGTGTATCTGCCAGTTTTGGAGTGGTTATGCGGCAGCAAGTATAGCGCTCTTTTGCGGCCAAGGAGCAGATGCTAAAAACAGGCCCGCCCCCTGAGCGGCGCAAACCCCAAATAAGCGCACCAAATAAGCGCACTTTGTCCTGCCGATGCACTAAACTAGTGCAGCAACAGCTGCTGCTGCTGCAAACAACCTCAACAAAACGAGGGAGTTGGTCGGCGCGCTAAGCTGGCACGGTTTGTGCATTATAAAATCAGCCGACCTGAATCAGACCGTTCGTCAGGCTTTTCTGCAGCAACCACCTGCGCCTATGGGCACCGCCAGCGTTTTGCGGCGTTGGCTTATGTGCCGGGCACCTGCAGAGCCGATTTGATAATATTGTCCGGTTAGTGCTTCGCCTCCCCGGGGCGTGATTTTAGGTTTTTGTGTATTTAGTAATCTTCGAAGGAGAAGGTAATGACCACCGCTGCTGACGTACTCAGCCTTTTAAAGGACAAAGAAGTTAAATTCGTTGACCTGCGCTTCACCGACACCAAAGGTAAAGAGCAGCACGTCACCGTTCCGGCCCACACTGTTGATGACAGCTTTTTCGAAGACGGTAAAATGTTTGACGGCTCTTCAATTTCGGGCTGGAAGAGCATCAATGAATCAGACATGATTTTGATGCCGGATGCTGCATCGTTGGTGACGGATATTTTCAGCGAAGACCTTACGGTGAACATTCGTTGCGATGTTGTTGAGCCTTCGACAATGCAGGGTTACAACCGTTGTCCGCGATCCACTGCGATTCGCGCTGAACAGTATCTGAAGTCTACAGGCATTGCCGACACGGCCTTCTTCGGCCCGGAAAACGAATATTTCGTTTTTGATAATGTGAAGTTTAATCAGTCAGTAAACAGCGCGTCCTATGAGGTTGATTCGAGCGAAGGCGAGTGGAATTCTGACCGAAGCTATGACGAAGGCAATATCGGTCACCGCCCTCGCGTAAAAGGCGGATACTTCCCTGTGCCACCGGTCGATTCGCTGCATGATGTGCGGTCTGCAATGTGTCTTGCGCTTGAGGATATGGGCGTTACAACCGAAGTCCATCACCATGAAGTTGCTACGGCTGGTCAGTGTGAAATTGGCGCTGCGTTCAACTCATTAACCCGCAAGGCGGATGAAGTTCAGATCCTGAAATACGTTATTCAGAATGTTGCTCACGCGTATGGTAAAACTGCAACCTTTATGCCGAAGCCATTGGTTGGTGATAATGGCAGCGGCATGCACGTTCATATGTCGCTGGCAAAAGATGGCAAGAACCTGTTCTCCGGCGATGGCTATGGCGGCCTTTCTGAAACGGCCTTGTATTATATCGGCGGCGTGATTAAGCATGCGCGAGCATTGAATGCGTTTACTAACCCGTCTACCAACAGCTATAAGCGTTTGGTCCCTGGTTTTGAAGCGCCCTGTATTCTTGCGTACTCGGCTAAAAACCGCTCCGCGTCTATTCGTATTCCGTTTGTTCCGAGCCCGAAAGCGCGTCGTATAGAAGTTCGTTTCCCCGACAACACGGCTAATCCATACTTTGCCTTTTCTGCGCTGATGATGGCGGGTCTTGATGGCATTCAGAACAAGATTCATCCAGGCGAGGCGATGGATAAAGATCTTTATGATCTCCCGCCGGAAGAAGAGAAGGAGTTGCTGACCGTTGCCCATTCGCTCGATCAGGCTCTTGAAGCGCTTGATGCTGATCGTGAGTTCTTGCTGAAAGGCGATGTGTTCTCAAACGACCTCATTGATGCATTTATCGCCATGAAGCAGGATGAAGTGAACCGTCTGCGGATGGCGACTCACCCTATTGAGTTCGAGATGTACTACAGCCTGTAAGACGTTTTGTTGTGTTATGTCAGGCGGGGCAGCGGCTGCCCCGCCTGACAACAATAATTGGCTGAACTGACCAGAGCAGGTTATGCTTGGCACATGCCACAGATTAAATACTGTTTATGCGTTTTGGTCGCTTTGCCGCTGGCATTGTCTGCCACCACTGAGGGTATCTATAGCTGGGTCGATGACAATGGCGAGCGTCATTTTTCCGATACGCCCGTGGAAGGCGCTCAGCCCTTTGAGCTGGGTCCGATTAATACGTTCAATGCACCAGATTCAGCGTCTGCTCCTGCTGCCGCACCTGTTTCGCCACCTGCAGCAAGCGATCAAGAGCAGAGTGATGAACCAGCCTACAACGATTTTCAAATCTCCTCTCCTGCCCCGGACGATGTGCTGTGGAACACCGGCGGCGTAGTTTCGGTAACATTGACGCTGAGTCCTCGCCTGAAGGGTGGGGACAAGATTCGTTTGCTGTTAGACGGCGCGGAGGTGAAGAGCTACCCCGGGCGATCCCTGAGCCATCAGATCACCGAGGTCGACAGGGGAACGCACTCATTGCGGGCGGTCATCGTCGCCCGTTCGGGCAAACAGCTTGCAGCAACCCAGGCCGTGACGTTTACGGTTCAACAGAACTCCGTGCTGAATCAGAACAATCCGAACAACTTTCCGGTTCCGCGCGGCGGGCTTTAAGCACCCCGGTGGCCGGCTCTATTGATCCCGGTGCGATCCTCCATAATGTAACGACCGGCGTTCTGGTTCTCGCCGGCGATGATGCTGTAGCATTTATAAACACCGCAGCCGAAGAATTGCTCGGCATTAGCGCCCGCCAAGCCGTGGGTGAGCGCCTTTATCGATTACGCCCCGGGATCGACGAATTGCGCGACATGCTGTCCCAGGTTCGGGATCAGGGTGTTGGGCATTCGCGTGAGCTTAAATTGTGGTCGCCAGAGCGCGAGTCTCAGGATGTGATGGTTCGTGTCACGCCGACCGATAAAGACCCAATGTCGTTGGTGGTTGAGCTAACTGACGCGACGCAGCGACATCAGATCGATCGTGAGGCCAGACTCATGAATCAGCATGGCGTGAGTCGGCAGATCATTCGCCAATTAGCCCATGAAATCCGGAATCCTCTGGGTGGTTTGCGGGGCGCTGCTCAGCTGCTGGAGCGTGAGTTGCCCACGCCCGAGTTAAAAGAATTTACCGGCATTATTATTCGTGAGGCCGACAGGCTGGCCGGCCTGATGAATAACCTTTTGGGACCGCTTCAACTGCCGCGCAAAGATCCGATTAACGTGCACGAGGTGCTTGAACACGTCGCTGCGTTAATTCAAAACGAAGCCTTCGATCATGACCTTACCCTGGTGCGAGATTACGACCCCAGTCTGCCAATTTTGATGTTGGATCGGGATCAAATGATTCAGGCGGTGCTTAATATTGCCCGAAATGCGGCGCAATCGATGGAGCGCGGGGGCGAGCTGATCCTCCGCACGCGCGCCCTGACCAACGTGATGTTAGGCAAAGAGCGCAAGAAGCTAGTCGCCAGCATTGAGGTCGAAGATAACGGCTCCGGCGTGCCCGAAGACATTCAGGATTCGTTGTTTTTCCCCTTGGTCAGCGGGCGTGTCGGGGGCTCCGGGCTTGGCCTCCCCCTGGCTCAGGATTTGGTGAGCAGGCATAACGGCTTAATTGAATTCACATCGAAGCCTGGCCGGACCATTTTCATGCTGCGCCTGCCAGTAGAGAGTGCTTAATATGGCATTGGCGCCCCTCACCGCTTGGGTTGTTGACGACGACGATTCGGTGCGTTGGGTTATGGAGCGTGCGTTATCCCAGGATGGCATAAAAGTGCGCTGTTTCGAACGTGCTGAGCCCATGTTCAAGGCCCTTGAACAGGGCCGCCCCGATGTGCTGATTACGGATATCCGGATGCCGGGTATCGATGGGCTTGATGTGGTTCATCAGCTTGAATCGAAGGGCATTAACCTGCCAGTCATTGTTATTACGGCGCATTCTGATCTTGATAACGCGGTTGCAGCCTACCAGGCTGGCGCCTTTGAGTATTTGCCTAAGCCATTTGATGTTGATGAGGCCGTTGCGCTAGTTCGACGTGCAGCGGATTTTCAGCATGATGCAAACAACGAGACCGATGATCCGGAGGCAATGTCGGCAATGGTCGGGAAGGCGCCGGCTATGCAGGAGGTGTTTCGCCTAATTGGTCGCCTGTCAAAATCAAGCATGACGGTTTTGATTACGGGTGAGTCCGGCACCGGGAAAGAGTTAGTTGCCCGCGCATTGCACGAGAACAGCCCTCGTGCACATGCACCATTGGTGGCGTTAAACACCACCGCTATCGCTGCCGACTTGCTTGAGTCGGAGCTGTTCGGGCACGAGAAGGGCTCGTTTACTGGGGCTGATCAGCGCAGGATCGGACGGTTTGAGCAGGCGGATGGGGGCACGTTGTTTCTTGATGAAATTGGTGACATGTCGCCGGATTTGCAAACCCGCCTATTGCGCGTTTTGGCGGAAGGCGAGTTCTATCGTGTTGGTGGTCAAACCCCCATTAAGGTTGACACGAGAATTATTGCAGCGACCAATCAGAACCTCAAACAGGCGGTTATCGAAAATCGTTTTCGTGATGATCTGTATCACCGGCTGAACGTTATCAGCATTGTTACGCCACCCTTGCGTGCGCGGCGCGACGATATTCCGGCATTAATGACCCATTATCTGGCAAAGTCTGCTGTTGAGCTGGGGGTGGATCCCAAGTCGGTAAGCCCTTCGGCATTGGAAGCTTTACAGGCATTCAGTTGGCCCGGCAATGTGCGCCAGCTGGTTAATGCGTGCAGCAAACTCACGGTGTTGGCCCCGGGCGCCGAGATTCGGATTGATGATATTCCTGATGAGCTTGGCGGTCGTGCTTTAGGGGGTTCGGCGCAAAGCGACTGGCTGGCAGCATTGCAGCGATGGGCCGAAGGCCGGATTAACGATGCGTCTGCTGAGCCCCTGTTAACAGAAGCAGCGCCGGAGTTTGAAAAGGTGCTGATTCAAACCGCGTTGAATCATGCCCGGGGCAGAAAGCAGGAGGCGTCAAGGCTACTGGGTTGGGGGCGGAATACGCTGGCCCGCAAGATAAAAGACCTGGGCATTAGAGACGAGTAGCTCGTCTGCGGGCTTGTTTTAGTGGGTCCGCCCCGTGTCTAGTTAGTCTTCCCGGCATCTGGCAAACCCGCTCTGCTGCGCGCCTTGCTTGAAAAGTTTCGACCGCGCTGAATATGAAAATTCATCCGGTCCTGCAGAAACCCGGTTTCTGAATGAGGCGCATCACTGAACAACATTACAGTGCCATCCGGGCCAAGGTATTCTTTCCACGGTGGCAGGTCAGGATGGTTTGGGTTGCCGGTGCGTGCAAATTGTACCCAATAGCTGCTCATTAAATTGCTCATTGCTAAGTCATCTGCCGTTGGGTTATCGAGCTCGGTATCGAGCGAGCGCATGACAAAAGCGATGTCATCGGCATGGGCAACGCCGGGCTGACTGTCGCGACGATCTGCAGCCACATAGCTCATGTTGTAATGCCAGACCGGCGAACTAATGTTGCTCCAGTTATCACTGACATAGCGCGCCTGACTGAGAATAATTAGGTCACCGAAAATGGCATCTTCAAGGGCCTCGCCCTCTAATCCGGGATACAAAAACTGCTTGTCTGCCTCCGGAATCAGGCGGGCTGACATTGCGGGGGAAAACCCGCCACCGATTAAGCGACCTAAGCTTGCCTCCCAGCTGACACCGCCGGTGATATAGGGCACGTTATGTTGTTCGCCGGCAGCAAAAATCTCGGAAGAGAAGTCAGTGAGTGCGACGCCATCAATGACAGGGATAAAGCGCCACGTAGGCTCTATTACCGCGACTATGTCCTCTGCAGGCAGCGCTCTGAGTGCCGCCAGTGGATCAGGGGTCTCCTCAAGGCCAAGTGCGGCCACCAGCTTTTCGCCCATGGCCTCGCCGGACAATAGAAACCCGCTGCGCTGATCGAGCATGGCATCCGGAGCCAGACCGAGCGCAGAGCTTTGGCTGATGGCTTTATGAAACAGGCCTTCAGATAATGGGCTTACCAGCAGGTTATTCACCATGGCACCGCCGGCTGATTCGCCAAACACGGTAATATTATCGGGGTCGCCGCCAAAACCGCTAATGTTTTCCTGCACCCACTGCAGCGACGCTATGGCATCCAGGAACCCAAAGTTGGCATGGGCTTCATTGGCTTGTGCCTCGCTTAAGTCGGGGTGAGCAAAAAAGCCGAAAGCGTTTAGTCGGTAGTTAATTGTTACCAGCACAACACCAGCACCAGCAAAAGCCGGGCTGTTGAGCCGCGGGATATTTCCCGAGCCCTGCATGTAACCGCCACCGTGTATCCATACCATAACAGGCAGTTTTGCGGCGCTGCCAACTGCCGTTGTCCAGACATTCAGCGTCAGGCAGTCTTCACTGCTGGAGGTGAGTTCAAACCACAACAGCGATGTGTTTGGCTGAGCGCAAAACTTGCCGTACTGGTCGGCCAGCATGAGCTGTTGACGTTTTAGCGGCGGCTCGGGAGCCCGCCAACGCAGTTCGCCAATAGGCGGGGCCGCAAATGGAATCCCCTTAAAGGAAATAACACCGCCTTCCTTGGTGCCCTGCACCGGACCTTCGCTGGTATCAACTTGCAGCTCGGGGACAGCCGTGCGCGAGCACCCTGCGGCACCAAGCGCAATGGAGGCGGACAAAATAAGCGCCAGGGTTATGGTTCTTGGACGAACATTCATGCCCTTATTCTGCCTTACTGCGGGGAGAAAAGGACCTCTTTTTGCAGAACGGGAAGGCGCATTGCTTTGTGCAACGCAGGGCTAATGTGAGGCCTCTTCGGGGTGCCATAGGTGCTTGTGCAGATCGACAGTGCCATCGCTGCGGAAGCTGACGCCCTCTTCTTCGAGCAACATGCGCTGTATTTCGACGGCGCCCGCTTTGGCACGCGGGCTG
>Ga0315322_10001773_pt1 | contig 16754 bp, 10 predicted proteins | sample M110021515metaG_FD_203461 | JGI IMG/M metagenome (GOLD analysis project Ga0315322, IMG submission 203461) | Ammonia-oxidizing marine archaeal communities from Monterey Bay, California, United States - M1 100m 21515 | ecosystem: Environmental > Aquatic > Marine > Intertidal zone | place: USA...
GTTGGTATCCTGGTCTGAGTGATAATGTTCGTTGGAGTCGTTGGGAACGTTGATTTCGACGGACAGGTAGAAGCCATTTGGGTCTTCGTGCAGGTAGTTTTCTATAGAAAAACTGTGTTCGGGGGTGGCTCCTGAATACGTGTCGATGTCGCCGTCTGGTTCGATCCCGGAGGCAAGAGTGAATTGATGGCGCCAGACGGGAAGGATGTCCACGCGTCGGCGTTCATTTCCGTCCCATTCGAAAGATTCTGAAAAGGCGCTTTCTTCCGAGACGAAGAAGGTTTCAATCAGGGCGCCGACGGATGATTCGGCCCAGATTGCGATCTGAGGACGAGCGCCTGAAAAGGGAGTAGGGAACTCCGCTACTGGATCGAAGGCGGATCCCCAATCGATTTCGACGAGGACGGAAGCATCTTGGCTGGTATTGCGTTTAAGTTGGGTTCGATTGTCTATCGATCTGATAGAAGCACCGCTTTCGGCACGAAAAATGGTAGCTCGGTTTTTAGATTCGTAACCGATGGAGAGCAGTTGAGGTACGGGCCACCAGTTTGATAGGCAGGCGGAAAGCAGGTAGGCGCAAACGACGATAGGGAGGAGGAGTAATCGGATGGAGTTGGGGGATGAAAATGGTTTTCGCGGGCGCTGCTTGAGCATCTTTGCGAAGTATCCCAATCGAGATGAAAGGTGTAGTCCGACGAGAATTAGAATGAGCGAACCGAAAACGATATGTATTCGCGTGACTGCTAAACTAAACGGTTGAAAAAACCGTAACGCCGCGCTCGTCGCCAAGACGAGGAATGCAATGAGCAATGCAAAATTGACGAAGTGCTTCATTCTGTAAATTAATGAAGCTTATCGTATCGGACTGATCAATACAATTTTCCTGGCGATCGGGGTGAGCGATGCGATTGTTCAGGTGTCTTGATGGAAAATGCCAATCGGAGATCTGTCGCGACCTTCGAAGAGCCTCTCAGGTGGAGTATCCGCAGAGGGTTCTTAGCTCGGTTATGTACTTTTCTCCGATATTAGCGGGGTCAGCCTTGTGCTTGATGCAGAGCGCCGCTCCGAAGCCGGTTGCTACGCCCATTTGACCGCAGGTGTTCATTACGCGTGGACCACCCAGGCCGATATGCGTGCAACTGAAGCAACGTCCAGCCATTTGTAGGTTGGGCACGTCGCGGGAGTAGAGAGAACGATAGGGAATATAGTAGTAGGTGTTCTTGATTTTTTGAAAGATCGCTTCGGAAAGGAAGTCCACTGGACGGCCAAGTAATTTTTCTTGGTAGTGGACGTCGATTTTACGTTTTTCGGTAACGACGGTATCAGGAAACTCGATGGAGTCGCGGGCATCTATACCGGTGAAAATGTGGGCACCTATGATTCGTCGTGATTCGCGTTTACCGACGAGGAAAGAAATCCAGTCTAGCTCCATATTGGCATTTTGGCGATGCTTGATGGCGTTCGAATAGGAACCGTAAATCGCTCGAAACATATGGTCGCGAATCGTTTCGGCATCGTGGATCTGGTGGAGGTCGTTGTGGGAATATTCCCACTGCCATTCGCCTTCTGTAGCGACATGATTGTTGGCCACTGGCTTTGCCCACGGCACGGTCGGGAAGTCTACGCGCCGATCGGTTTTGCGGGTGTACCACATAACGCTCGATCCCATGACGCGATTATCGGGCTTTTCTGGAGACCAAAGCTCGCCGTGCTCATCCCATCCTTCGTTAAATTCGTGTTTCGATTCGCGGCCGTAACGGAATTCGGCACCGGCCATATAGCCAACCCATCCGTCACCGCTGCTGTCGATGAATTGATCGGCGGTGAAACGTTTAAGAGTACCATTCGCGGTTTCAATTGCATTGACCGCGTGGATACGTCCCTCCTGCATTTCAACGGAGACCATCGTGTGGCTGAGGAAGTAGTCGACGTTGCGCAAGGAGGCCATGTTGCTCATTCGATTAATGTCGGCGTCTAGGGCTAGGGGGTCGGAGTTCGGGTAGTGAGGCGTATCGATCTTTTCGAGGATATCGCCGGCTTGACCATGAATGCCTTCGGTGTGAACGCGAATTTCGCTGCTGGCGTTTCCGCCGAGTACCGGGCGGTTGTGGATGACGGCTACTTTCGTTCCTTGGGAATCTGCTGCGATGGCAGCCGCGCAGCCGGCAATTCCGCCGCCGACGATGATGAGGTCGAAGTGTCCTTGGTCGACTGCGCTTGAGGGTAGGCCTACTTTTTCTCTCCTCCAGCGTGGTAGCGTCTTGCTGTCGATCGGGGGAGTGTCGTTGGAGTCTAGGCTGAAATAGATTGCCGAGCAGCGACCTTCGAATCCGGTTAGGTCTTGCAGGGAGATCGAGTTTGAGAGCTGGTCTTTTCCAACGTCTACGGTTCCTCCTGATTGCCAAGTCCAGTCGGTTTCGGTTCCTAGGGTTTCCGGAAGCGGCTTGTCTCCGAGAAGTACTTTGAATTGCCCGGGCGATTCCCATTCGCCAGGGCACCAGTCTTTGGTCAAAACCCAAGCGTGGTAGCGTCCTGTTTTCGGGAAGACTATATTAGCGCTGGCGTTTTCGACTGGATTGCCGAGTCCGTGAGCTAGGAGGTAGCTGAATCCGAGGTGGTTTTCGAATTGGTTGTCGAGCATCCAGCCGCCGAGTTTCTTAAAATGGGCGGTCTCGACGAGGACCGAGGAGCGGTCGTTCGACTTAGCAGTCTTACCGAAAAGAGGATGGGTGGCCAGTAGCGAAACCGATGCTAGACTGAGTTGGCTGATGAAATTTCTGCGTGGTAGTGTCATGATGATCTTTCCGTTTTTGGAGGCGATTAGTTAGAAAGGGTTTATCGTCCTGTAATAGCCGACCTGATTTAGTAGACTCCCGTTAATTAGGGAAGTTTCGAGGGCTTTTCGAGTCAATAGTTGACCTGTAGTCGGTTTAATTGCGTGGGGTTTTACGAGCTATGCGGATTGAGAAAATGGGAATTTGGGGATCGAAGGGATTGATTCCGTTGGGATACGAGTGAAAAAGCCAGCTACCTGCTAAGTGGCGACTGAACAAATTAGTCAGATCCTAATCGGGAATGAGATTGTTTGGCTTTGGTTACGCGGGTTGGCGATTTCTGAGTTTTAGCTTTCCAATACACCCGGTTTGTGAAAAACAAACACGTGTAAGTTTTTTTGAAGATTCTCTTCCTCTTAATCCCGTATTCTTGTTTTTCTATGGATAGAAGCATATCCTTTTTTTCACTTGGCGCTTTAGTGGGTGCGCTTTCGGCCACGTTTGTTTTTTCTTATCTCGCTGCCGATAGAGTTGAGGGCGATGACGCTGCTAAAGTGTTGAAACTCGCGCATGGTTTGGACACGGGTCATCCAGTGCATTTGGGAATGGAGCGAATGCAGGAGCGGGTGGCCGACTTGTCTGGAGGGCGACTGAAAATCGATATTTACCCGAGTGGCGTGCTGGGGTCGGAGGTTCAGTGCATTGAGCAGTTGCAGAGCGGCGAGCTCGCTATGACGAAGACGTCGACCGCCGCGATGGAGACCTTTATTCCGGCGCTTGGCGTATTTGGCGTTCCGTATCTTTTTGATAACGAGGGGCATTATTGGAATGTCATCAATGGTGAAATCGGCAGTGATTTGCTGGCGATCGGTAAAGAGTCTGGTCTGTTCGGGCTTTGCTTTTACGATGCTGGCAGTCGTAATTTCTATAGTACGGATAAGCCGATACGCAGCCCTGCTGATTTGAAGGGTATGAAGATTCGGGTGCAAAATAGTCGCATGGCGATCGCCATGGTCGAGGCCTTGGGTGGCTCGCCTACGCCGATCGCTTGGGGCGAACTTTACTCGGCACTCGCGCAGGGAGTCGTTGATGGTGCGGAGAATAACCCGCCGAGTTTCGAGAGTAACCGTCACTATGAGGAATGCCGTTACTTTACTCCCGATGCTCATACGCGCGTTCCGGATCTACTGATGATAAGTACTCCGGTATGGGAATCGCTCAGCGCTCAGGAGCGTGAGTGGCTTCAAGAGGCTGCGGACGAATCGTCCTCGTATCAGCGGGAACTGTGGACGGAGAAAACGAAGGAATCGATTGCCAAGGTGATTGCGGCGGGCGTCGAAATCGTGGACTGCGATCCGAGCGCTTTTCAGGAAGCCTGCGCTTCAATTGCGGATACGCTCGTTGGGACTCCTGTCGAGCCATGGTTTAAGAAAATTAAATCGGCCAATTAGGAATGACTGTAGTAAATAATTCACTATTGGCTCGAGCAAAAGCGTTTCGGCATGGGTTGACCGCATTCTTGAAATGGGTGGTTATCGCGCTGATGTTTCTGTTGGTCGTCGATGTGCTGTGGGGAGTGATTTCTCGGTACGCTTTTGGGCAGCAGGCGAAGTGGAGCGAGGAGCTAGCGAGGATGCTACTCGTATGGGTGTCGCTCTTCGGGGCGAGTGTCGCGTTTGGAATGAAGGCGCATTTAGGTTTGGATTATTTTGCGGAAAAGCTTCATCCGGATGCCGGAAAATTGAATCGCGTGATCGGCGCGGTGATTTGCTTGGCATTCGCTGTAGTGGTTTTTCTGATTGGCGGTTTGAACTTGGTTCGGAATACGATTGATTCAGGCCAGACGATGGTGGCTCTGCCGATTGCAAAATGGTGGGAGTATGCGGCTTTGCCGGTGAGCGGTTGTTTTATGGTGGTATTCTTGATCGAGCAATTAATCGAGGTAGTCATGATTCCGGTCGATTCAGGAAAGGAGGGCACGAAATGATCGAAGTAATATTCGTACTGGTCGTCGTTTTCATGATTCTCCTAGTCATGAATGTTCCGATTGCTGTTGCGATCGCCGTGGCTTCGATGTTGGCAATGCTACTCGAAGGTTATGATTCGAGCTTAATGGTGGCTTCTAAAATGGCGAATGGGATCGATAGTTTCGCTCTGCTGGCAATTCCGTTTTTCATTCTGTCGGGAGTGTTGATGGGAAGAGGTGGGATGGCCCGACGATTGATGGATCTCGCGGCGACTTTGGTAGGGCGTTTTCCGGGTGGTCTGGGATATGTAAATACGCTTACTTGCATGCTCTTTGGGTCGATCTCGGGGTCGGCTGCGGCTGCGGTTACCTCGATAGGCGGATTCATGCTGCCGGAAATGAAAGCCAAGGGTTATAACAACGAGTTTAGCGTGGCGATCACAACTACGGCAGCGACTACTGGACTCCTTATTCCTCCGAGCAATATTATGATCGTCTACGCGGTTGCTTCGGGGTCCGTTTCGATCGCGGCCATGTTCATGGCGGGAGTTTTGCCGGGAATATTGATTGGCCTGCTGTTGATGGCGGTTTGTTTTATCATTGCGAAGCGTACTCATCTCGAAGCGGGCGATCGTTCGACGATAGGTGAAATCTGGACAGCGTTTCGACGGGCCTTTTTTAGTATGCTTCTGCTCGTAATCGTGATCGGCGGTATATTGAAAGGCGTATTCACCGCGACCGAGGCTTCGGCTATCGCCGTGGCTTATGCGTTCATGCTCTCGGTTGTTTTCTATCGGGAGGTTAAGCTAACGGAACTTCCGGAAATATTGTTGCAGACAGGGGTGACTACGGCGGTGATTATGCTCCTGATAGGAGCGAGTTCGGGAATGTCGTGGATCATGACAATTACGAATATTCCACAAACAGTTTCTGCGACCCTGCTTGGATTGTCGGACAATCCATTGGTTATCATGTTAATGATCAATTTGCTTTTGTTGTTCGTCGGTACGTTCATGGATATGACCCCAGCTGTCTTGATTTTTACGCCTATTTTTCTGCCGATTGCGGAAGTGCTCGGGATAGATCCGGTTCATTTCGGGATTATTCTGATTGCGAATCTGTGTATCGGTTTGTGCACGCCACCGGTGGGAACTTGCTTGTTCCTTGGTTGCGGAGTGGGGAAGACGACGATTGCTCGGGTAACGCCGTTCATGATACCGTTCTTCATCGCAATGTTTATCGGGCTGATGCTTATCTCGTATGTTCCAGCTTTATCAATGTGGCTGCCTCGCGTATTCGGACTTTGATTATGTTTAGCTCTGGCAATCGTTTCTAATGAGTAGATAGCGAAATGTTGGTTGGACCTGGGAGTAGTGCTAGCGAGAGCTAGAAAGAGGTAGAGTTAGATACTTTTTATGTATCATCAAAGTGTCCATAGTGAGTTTGGTTTCTGTAATTTAGATATATGAAAATTCATTCTTTTTTTGGTCTGTTTGCGGTTGTTTTTTCGAGTTGGTCTCATGGGGAAGCGTTAAGGAATAAGGCAGAGGCTTCTTTGCTGAAGGGCGTGGCGTTTTTCTATTCGATCAATGTTCATGGCGGTTATGTCTATCATGAGACGCCGGACCGTTCTCTTCGTTGGGGCGAGGGGCCAGTCGGTGCCGATACGGTCGAAGTGCAGCCGCCAGGAACACCGGCGGTGGGGCAATCGTTTTTGAGAGCTTATCAGACAACGGGGAATAATCGGGCTCTGGCTGCGGCTAAGGACGCGGCCTATGCTTTAATTCGCGGGCAAAATCAGTATGGCGGATGGAATCATACGATCAACTTTGCGGATCTAAGCGATGAGACGGTTAGTTTTGACGATAACCAATCGCAATCGGCAGTCAGCTTCTTGATCGCATTGAATCAGGAAGTTAACGATCGGCGCATAGCGGCAGGGACAAAACGAGCGGTTGAAATGATGGTAGAGACTCAGTTGGACAATGGAGGGTGGCCTCATAAATATCCGGAACAGGGAAATTATCATGATTACGCGACTTTCAATGATGGCGGTATTAATGACTGCATTCGCGTTATGATTGAGGCGTATCAATATTACGATGACGATGAGATTGAGAAAAGTCTCCGCAAAGCGGCTCGTTTTCTAATGATTTCCCAGCTTGCTCCGCCTCAGCCTGGGTGGGCACAGCAGTATAATGAGTTTCTTCAGCCCGCTTGGGCTCGTACATTCGAGCCGCCTTCGGTTTGCCCGTCGGTTACGATCAAGAATATCGATACATTGATCGATTTGTACTTGGTTCTGGGTAATAGCGATTACTTGGAGCCTATTCCCGATTCCTTGAGATGGCTCCATGATATACGGATGGAAAATGGAAACTGGGCGCGTTTCGTCGAGATTGGAACGAATAAGGCTCTTTACTATGATCGCGATCGGATTCGAGTGGATGGTGTGGCAGAGCTTCATCCTGAGCGTCGCAATGGATACGCATACGAGACGGATATTTCATCTCGAGTAGAAATGGGGGAGAAACGCTATCGGAAGGCGATGGACCTTGGACGTAAGGAATTGATGGCGGAGGAACGACCGGAGCTATCAAAAAAGAAAATTGCAAAACGCCTGAATTCTCTTTCAGTATCCGTGGAGAAGATACTTGGGAGCCAGGAATCCTCAGGAGCCTGGATGACGCTTGGCGATCGTTTTAAAAAGAAGATGCCAGAAGGCGTTCGCTGGAACGGCCAATACGAAATCATGGACCGAATTAGCAGTTCGGTTTTCAATCGGAACGTTGCGGTTCTATGTGAGTACATTGAACTGAGCGAGCAGTTAAGCGCTCGCTAGCGGATTAATACGCCCGGTTTATTCCCTCCGGGTAAATACCTTTAAGCTTGTCGCCGATCTTGAGCCTGTCGAAGGGCTTCGTTGCTACCTTTGAAATACCTTGGGGCTTGCCCCGGGGATGCTTTATTTTTCCACCGCAAATAGCGTGGGTGAATTAAAAATAATCATGCCTGTATTTGTTCGCTTTCTGAAAAGCATCCCCATGAACGATTGACTTCGATTTATGGTGATGGGGTAATGGAAGGTAGGATAGTCAATCCCTTACCCGCTTCGTCCACATGTTACGACCCGCTTTATCAGCCATAGCCTTGATTGTGTCTCTGCTTCCAGGGGCGCTTGCTGGGGCGATTGAGACGATTGATTTCAATCGTGATATTAGGCCGATTCTGTCTGAGAAGTGTTTCCATTGCCATGGTCCCGATCCGAGCGAGCGTAAGGGGGGGCTTCGGGATTCCGGGGGACTGCGTCTGGATACGGAGGAAGGTTCTCGGATGGACCTCGGCGGTTTCGCGGCCTTGGTCCCCGGAGATCTGGAGCAAAGCGAACTCGTAGCTCGGATCAAGGATATCGAGGATCCGATGCCTCCTGAGGAATCGCACAAGGCGCTTAGCCTGGAGGAGGTGAATTTGCTCGAGCGATGGATCGTAGAGGGAGCGGAATATTCGGCTCCCTGGACCTACGAACGGCCGATTAAAACCGAACTGCCGCGGGTTGCCGATGAGGCGTGGCCAATCAATCCCGTCGATCGCTTCGTCTTGGCTCGATTGGAAAACGAAGGACTGGCTCCCTCCCCGGAAACCGAACCGGTTACGTTGATCCGTCGGCTCTATTTCGATTTAACTGGGCTACCGCCCACGCCCGATAAGGCGGCTGCGTTCGTCAATGGCGAAGCGACCTTGGAGCAGGTGGTCGATGACCTATTGGAATCGCCGCATTTTGGCGAACGCATGGCGATGTACTGGCTGGATCTGGTGCGCTATGCGGATACGGTCGGCTATCATGGCGACCAAGACCACAACATCTCTCCCTATCGAGATTATGTGATTCGTTCGTTCAACGAGAATCTACCTTTCGACCAATTCACTCGCGAGCAGCTGGCGGGAGATTTGCTCGAAGCGCCGACGAAATGGCAGAATGTTGCCTCGGGCTACAATCGACTGCTGCAAACGTCCCATGAAGGGGGTATCCAAGAAAAGGAATACAATGCGATTTACGCTGCTGATCGCGTTCGCAATGTTTCGGCGGTATGGATGGGGGGGACTTTGGGCTGCGCTCAATGCCACGACCACAAGTTCGATCCCTACACGACGAAGGATCATTATTCGATGGCCGCGTTCTTTGCGGATATTCACGATGCGGGTTATAATGGCAATTCACTGCCGACGAATCGGCCCCCGGAGATGTTGTTCCTTTCGGATGCCCAAGAGCTCGAGCTCAAGCGAATTCGAGACGCCAAGAAGTTGCTGGCTGGGAAGGATACATGGGGACGTATCGAGGGCTTGGAGGCTGAAAAAGCTGATCTAGAAGCAGCTCTCAAAATCGGTAAGCAGTCTAAAAAAGAGGTTCTCGAAGCAATCGCGGTTTTAGAGGAAGAAATGACAGAATGCATTTCCAAAGCGAAGCGGGACAATTGGAATGCTTTGGTTGAACGGGAAAAAACGCATTTGAAGCACGGTCGTTGGACGATGATCACGGAGGCCCAAGAGCCGAGAACAATGCGGGTGTTGCCGCGTGGCAATTGGCAAGACGACAGTGGCGAGATTGTTTCGGCAGCCATCCCCGAGTTTCTGGGTAACATCGATATACCAGAGAATCAGTTTGCGACACGTCTCGATTTAGCTAACTGGCTGACCGATGCTGAAGGAGGCGTTGGCGGGTTGACAGCTCGGGTATTCGCGAATCGTTTCTGGTACCTATTATTCGGTAGCGGGATTTCTTCTTCCCTGGCTGATTTTGGCGGACAGGGCCAGCCGCCAGCCAATCCTGAATTATTGGACTACTTGGCGGTGTCATTCTACGAGAATGACTGGGATTTAAAACGCTTTATTCGTTTGCTGGCAACGAGCCGTGCCTACCGGCAATCCTCGATTGCCTCGGAGGAACTACTCGAACGCGATCCCTATAATCAGCTCGTGGCCCGGCAGTCTCGGTATCGGCTGCCCGCCGAAATGGTGCGAGACAATGCTCTAGCGGTGAGCGGCTTGCTGGTAACCGAACTCGGAGGTGACAGCGTGAAGCCGTATCAGCCGGAAGAATACTACCGGCATCTGAATTTTCCTGAACGTAGCTATACGTCGCACGAAGATGCGCGGCAGTGGCGCCGAGGGGTCTATGTTCATTGGCAGCGTATGTTTCTCCACCCGACCATGAAAACGCTTGATGCGCCGAGCCGCGAAGAGTGCGTTGCCGAGCGCTCGCGTTCGAATACGCCCAATGCGGCGCTCGCTCTGCTCAATGATCCAACCTTCGTCGAGGCCGCACGCGTATTTGCCGAACGGATTCTCGAGGAAGGCGGCGCTTCGATAGAAGAGCGTATGGAATTTGCCTTTAAACTCGCCTTGACGCGTAGACCTGATTCCGACGAACGAGCGGTTTTCCGATCCTTGTTGGAATCGACGGAGGCGATTTACCGGACAGATCCGGCCGCGGCCGCTGCGCTGATTGAAACGGGTCGGGCGCCTCGCTCGATGAATCTTTCGAATCTCGAGCTAGCGTCATGGACGTCGGTGGCTCGAGGCCTGCTCAATCTCAATGAAGCGATAACGCGCAACTGAACGAATCGCTATGAACCCTTTAACGCGACGCGCATTTCTCGGTCAGACCGGACTAGGACTCGGATCTGCGGCCCTCGGATCTCTCATGGGGTCGACGTCTTTTGGCGCGAGCGCATCCAACATCCAACTACCTCGGTTTGCCGCCAAGGCCAAGCGGGTTATCTTTCTCTGCATGGCGGGAGGTCCCTCCCATCTCGAGACTTTCGATTATAAGCCGGACCTTAACAAGCTCGATGGAAAACCTATGCCGGAGTCATTTACCCGCGGTCAGCCCATAGCCCAGCTTCAGGGGCAAGAGCTTAAGGTGCTCGGGCACCAGACCGAGTTTAATCGGTACGGAAAAAGCGGTCAGTTGATCAGCGACTACCTTCCCTGGACGGCTAAGATGGCGGATGATATCGCGATTATTCGTTCCATGGTGACCGAGCAAATCAATCACGATCCCGCTCATACGTTCATGAATACAGGCACCGCTATTAGCGGTCGGCCATCGATGGGTTCTTGGGTCAATTACGGTCTAGGATCGGAGTCGGAGGATTTGCCAGGGTTCGTCGTGCTGACGAGCGTCGGCGGCCGCAATCCTCAGCCGATCGCCTCGCGCCAGTGGTCTTCGGGATTTCTTCCAAGCCGTTTTCAAGGTGTGGAGTTTAATGCTTCGGGCGACCCAGTACACTACGTTAGCAATCCGAAAGGCGTATCTCAGAAGCAGCAGGCTGCATTGGTTGATGCGATCGGCCAGCTGGATCGCAAGCGCAACCTAATGGTTCGAAACCCGGAGATCGAAACCCGTATTGCGGCCTACGAAATGGCCTATCGCATGCAGACCTCGGTTCCTGGATTAATGGATGTGTCGGACGAACCTCAGAGCGCCCTCGATCTCTACGGAGCGACCCCAGGCGATGGCTCCTACGCGTCCAATTGCCTTTTGGCACGGCGCTTGGCCGAACGAGGCGTTCGCTTTATACAACTTTATCATCGCGGTTGGGATCATCACGGCGACCTCAAGAAATACATGGATATCTGTTGTGGTCTGACAGATAGGCCGACTTGGGCTCTGCTGACCGACCTAAAACGGCGCGGCATGCTCGAGGATACGCTGGTCGTCTGGGGAGGCGAATTTGGACGCACACCCATGTTCCAGGGCAAAGGCGATGCGGGCCGCGATCACCATATAAAAGGATTTTCCATGTGGATGGCAGGCGGCGGAGTCAAAGGTGGAATCAGCTACGGCTCGACGGATGAACTTGGATATAGTGCGATCGAGGATGTTGTGCACGTACGCGACTTGCACGCAACCATGCTGCACCAACTTGGGATCGACGCCAAACGATTCGCCTATCCCTTTCAGGGCTTGGATATGAAGCTCACTGGGGTGGAAGCCGCAAATGTGATTAGGCCGATTTTGGCATAGCGAGTGTCTTGAACAATTGAATAAAACGTTTCTTGAAATGCAGCCCTTGTATTCGTGTCGGAGTGACGGTCGTGTTTCGCTTTTCCGTTTTGCTTGGAGTGTCGATAGTGTTGTTGCTTGCTAGTTGGTTGCTCTGTATCTTTGATTCGAACCTACCTCTGAAATATGGTCCCCATTGCTATTAAAATCGATCCTGCGGACAATGTAGCTATCATTGCCAATGATGGTGGGTTGCAAGCGGGGACGGAAGTTTTAGGAAGCGTTGTTCTGAAGGATTTTATTCCACAGGGGCACAAGGTTACGCTTTTGGATATCGAAGCGGGGGAAGGGGTTGTTCGTTATGGGGAGGTGATTGGGCAAGCGATAGAAAGTCTCTCTGCGGGCTCATGGCTGCATGATCGTCATATTCGTATCCCTGAAGCACCTGCTTTGGAGGACCTGCCTTTGGCGACGAGAGAAGCGAAGAATCGTCCTGCCCTTGAGGGGTATACATTTGAAGGATACAGGAACGCGGATGGTTCTGTCGGGACGAGAAACGTTCTCGGGATAATGACGAGCGTTCAGTGTGTGACCGGGGTTGCGGATCATGTGGTTCGCAAGGTTAAATCCGAACTGCTTCAAAAATATCCGAATGTTGATGATGTGATTGCGATTACGCATTCGTATGGGTGTGGGGTCGCCATTCAGGCGCCCAATGCGGCGATACCGATTCGTACGTTGATGAACTTGGCTAAAAACCCGAACCTCGGTGGAGAGGTATTGGTGGTGGGTTTGGGGTGTGAAAAGCTTCAGCCCGGACGCTTGGTTCCCAAGGGGAGCGATGTGGAGGCTAACGTGGTTTGCTTGCAGGATATCCATGAGGATGGCTTCGAAGGAATGATCGCCCGCATTATGGAAATGGTTGAGACTCGGCTTGCGCGTTTAGACAAACGTAGTCGGGAGACCTGTCCGGTTAGCGATCTTGTGATCGGCGTTCAGTGCGGAGGGAGTGATGCATTTTCGGGTATTACGGCAAACCCGGTTGTAGGTTTCGCTACCGATATGATCGTCCGTTCGGGAGGGACTGTTTTGTTTTCCGAAGTAACGGAAGTACGCGATGCGGTTCATTTACTGACCCCTCGGGCGGTGAACGTAGAGGTAGCGAAAACGCTTCTCGAAGAGATGTCATGGTACGACAACTACTTGGAGGAGGGGAATTCTGACCGTACGGCGAACCCTACTCCCGGCAACAAGCTCGGCGGTCTTTCGAATATCGTCGAGAAAGCATTGGGCTCGATTATAAAATCGGGAACGAGTCCGATTTCGGATGTGCTTGGTCATGGAGAACAAGTGAAGAAGAAGGGACTGGTTTTCGCGGCAACGCCAGCGAGTGATTTCGTATGCGGAACGCAGCAGTTAGCCTCTGGGATCGCGCTTCAGGTTTTCACGACAGGCAGAGGCACGCCGTACGGATTGGCGATGGCTCCAGTAGTGAAAGTTTCGAGTCGGACAGCTTTGAGCAAACGATGGTTCGATTTAATCGATCTAGACGCTGGAAGGATAGCGACGGGCGAGGCTGACATCGAGACGGTTGGCGAAGAGCTGTTTCGAATGATCCTAGACATCGCGAGTGGAAGGATCCAAACCGCTGCTGATAAATTGGGTTTGGCCAACGATCTTGTCGTATTCAATCCGGCTCCGATTACGTGACAAGTAGGTTAAGCGACTAATTCGTAGAGTCGACTTCGGTTCGCCAACCATCGTGTAGGCGTCGGAGTTGTTGGACGATTTCTGGATAATGAGCCGCTACGTTTTTGGTTTCGCCCGGGTCTTCGACTAAGTTGTAGAGATGTACCCCTTGGGCAACATAGAGGGCTTCCTTTTTTGCCAGATTGGCAGCCTTGGCTTCATCCTCGGTTACCATGAGTTTCCAATTTCCGGACCTGACCGACCATTGGAACCCGAGGTCCCAATGAAGGATCCGATCGCTATTCGATTTGGTTCGTTTCCCACTTAAGGCATCGACTTGAGTGACTCCATCGAAGGCATCGTTTTCGTAAGGAATGCCGCACCATTCGAGCACCGTGGGTGCGATGTCGAGGTGAGAGAAGATTAGATCGTTGTTGGTCTTTCCGGCTGACACGTGATTTGGGTAGCGCACGAGGGTCATGGTGCGTGTGCCGCCTTCGAATAGATGATACTTACTGCCTTCGAGCGGACCGTTTTCCGCCCAGTCGGATGTGCAGCCACCGTTATCGACCGTGTAGATAACGATGGTGTTGTCTTCCATTGAAGTGCGTTTCAAGTGGTCGAGAATCCTTCCGATCGCAGCGTCCATGAGTTCGAGCTGAGCGAGGTACCAACCGCGACCCTCCGGTAGAGTATGGCGATGGACGCCATCGTACCATTCGTTGTAGATTTTGGTGGCTTCAGCTTTGCTTAGTCCCTCTGGGTGTTTGAGATCTTCCAATACCGGCAGGCCGCGTTTTTCCAATTCTTCGGGTGGAAGTTGCCAAGCGAAGTTGTGAACGGCGTTGTATGCCATTTGTACGAAGAATGGCTTATCTGAAGGTTCAGCTATAAAGTCGATTGCTTCGTTGGTCCAATCGTCGGTGGTGAAACCTTCCCAGTCTTTGAGGGCTCGGTCGTTGTCCCACATCGTTTCCATCGCCATGCGTTGGCTATGTTCGGCACGCTTTGACTCGGAATGATAGAGATAGTGGATGCGCCCTCCAATTGAACCGAAGAAGCGATCGTATCCTAGGCCGAGGGGAAAATCGTGCTGGCTCGGTTTGGATCCGCGGTTGCCGACAAAATGGTGTTTTCCTATGTGCGCGGTTCGGTAGCCTGCTTGTTGGAGTCGAGCAGGGAGGGTTTTCGTAACCTCGACCTCGTTCATTCCACGACCACCTCCGTAGTGAAACGCGCCGAAACGAGCTTGGTGAAGTCCGCTCGTCAGTCCCATGCGGGAGGGGCTGCAAATTGCGCTGGTAGCATAGGCGTTCGTAAGCGTTGTGCCTTCGGATGCAATACGATCGAGTACGGGAGTCTTGATGTCGTCGCGAAGTCCTCTAAAGCCGAAATCGACGTATCCTTGGTCGTCAGCAACGATGAGAAGTATGTTTGGCTGCTTTGCGGCTGCGGCTACCTGTGTGATTGCAAGAAGGCCTAAGATTAAGATCGATTTTCTGATTAGATTGATTGTCATGGGGAAAGAGTGTCTAGGACTAACCATTAGAGCTGGATACCTTATTGGGCTAGAAAAAACCTTTTATTGGAGTTCGTTCCTTCGCTGTGTGGATCGGTCAACTCTGATTTTATAGAGCTAGATGAAAGAGTGACGTTGCAGCCAAATTTTCTCATGCACCACAAAAAAATGAAATACCTTCTTCTTTTAATCGTAGCTTTGCCGCTTGGCGCTGCTGATCAACGTCCCAATATTGTTTGGATCTTCACGGAAGATATGAACGATTGGATGGGTTGCTATGGCGACTCTACAGTACCTACTCCGAATATCGATCAGCTCGCGGCAGAAGGTATGCGTTTCGATCGAGCGTACATGCCAGCGGGCGTTTGTTCGGCAACGCGGTCGGCGATCGCTTATGGCGCCATGCAGACGAGTTTGGGCGTTCATAATCATCGCAGTTCGCGTCAGCGAGTTCCGGGCGAGGTGATTGATCTGCCCGAGAAGTACCGCACCGTTTATCAGCAATTGCGAGACAGCGGCTACTATGTCGTTAACAATGGTCCTAAGAACGATTTTAATTTCACGTGGGCAGTTGAAAAGGGCACTGATGGAGCCGCGAAGCAGATGAAACGCTTCAAGACTGGGTATGGCACGGGTGCCCGCCTGACAGAGGACAAGAGCGAGCTTCTCTATGATGTAAACATAGAGACTTGGGCTCCGTCTGGACCGGTGTTCAAAAACCGTCCTAAGGATAAGCCGTTTTTCGTTCAGTTTCAATTGGCTGGTGGAAAAAATAACGGCAACTACACCGGCGTTGAGAAATTAAAAAAAGGTAGTGGTAAAACGCATACGGATCAGTCGAAGATTGAAGTGATGCCCTATTATCCCGATATTCCGTCAATTCGCAGAGAGATCGCTCATCACTATGATACCATTCGCCAAACGGACGAGGAAGTCGGAAAAATTGTCGATATGCTTAAACGGGAGAGGGTTTATGATAATACAGTCATTTTCTTTTGGACCGATCATGGGATGAAGCTATATCGCGACAAGCAATGGCTGTATGAAGGCGGTATTCGTGTACCGATGATAGCAGTCGGTCCGGGCGTAGAAAAAGGCGCGGTACGGAAGGACCTTGTGAGCGGTATTGATATTTCGGCGACAACGTTGGTTTTAGGCGGAATTGAAAAACCGGTCTGGGTTGAAGGTGAGGATCTGTTCGCTGAAGGATTTAAGCGGAACTATGTGATTTCCGCTAGGGATCGTTGCGATTTCACGATCGATCGCGTTCGGGCGGTGACGACTCAACGTTTCAAGTATTTGAAGAACTTTATGACGGATCGTCCGTTTATGCAGGCTCAGTATCGTGATGGAAGCGATTATTTGGTCGATGCCCGCAAGTCTTACAATGAAGGGAAAATGAATGCGGCCCAGCGCTTTTCGTGGGCTCCGAAGCGCGTTGCGGAAGAGCTTTACGATCTCAAAAACGATCCATTCGAGATTAACAACTTAGCCGATGACCCGAAGTACGCGAAGCACCTTGAAAGACATAGGAAGATATTAATGCGTTGGATGAAGAAAACGGATGACAAAGGGCAGTACCCTGAAACGGTTGTCGCCCTAAAGGGTGTGCTTGAGCAGTGGGGTGATCAGGCAGTGAATCCTGAATACGAAAGAGCGAGAAATTGAAGTGGGTTAGGTTAGTCTGCCCATCTGCAATCGTTAGGTTTGTCCGTCCCGATCAACCCTATCGGTTGATACAACTTATGCGGCTGCTTGAGAACAAGCAGCCGCTGAGGTCCTTCGATGTTAGGTAAGTGA
>Ga0315322_10001774_pt1 | contig 16752 bp, 12 predicted proteins | sample M110021515metaG_FD_203461 | JGI IMG/M metagenome (GOLD analysis project Ga0315322, IMG submission 203461) | Ammonia-oxidizing marine archaeal communities from Monterey Bay, California, United States - M1 100m 21515 | ecosystem: Environmental > Aquatic > Marine > Intertidal zone | place: USA...
CCCGAGCTGGGCTCGAACCAGCGACCCAATGATTAACAGTCATTTGCTCTACCAACTGAGCTATCGGGGAATAATGTAATTATAACGTGTCGAAACTAAGCGTATAATATTTTTTGTAAAATAATGATAAAGAAATTCAATATAGTTTCGGATTATAAACCTGCTGGAGATCAACCCAAAGCAATAAGTGAAATTGTTGCAGGTATTAATGCTGGCCTTTTAAATCAAACCCTTCTCGGAGTGACTGGCTCAGGTAAAACATTTGCAATGGCCAATGTTATTGAGGAACTGCAAAGGCCGGCTATAGTCATGGCCCACAACAAAACATTAGCTGCTCAACTTTATGGCGAATTCAAAGAGTATTTTCCTAATAATGCCGTTGAATATTTTGTTTCTTATTATGACTACTACCAACCAGAAGCTTACGTACCTTCAACTGATATATATATAGAAAAGGACGCTTCCATAAATGAGCACATTGAGCAAATGAGGTTGTCTGCAACTAAAGCCATCATGGAAAGAAGAGATGTGATTATTGTAGCTTCCGTTTCAGCAATATACGGATTAGGAGATCCTAAGTCTTACCTCCTAATGGTCTTACACCTCGACAGGGGAGATGAAGTAGATCAGAGAACTCTATTAAGAAGGTTGGCAGAATTGCAGTACCAAAGAAATGAAGTTGAATTTAAACGTTCAATGTACAGAGTAAGAGGAGATGTGATAGATGTATTTCCTGCAGATTCAGAAAAGGAAGCTTTGAGAATTGAGTTATTTGGAAATGAAATAGATTCTTTAAAAATTTTTGATCCTCTAACGGGAGAAATAATAAGGGAAGTTCCAAGAATTACCATTTACCCTAAATCTCATTACGTAACAAGACGTGAAAGAATCTTACAAGCCATAGAATTTATAAAAGAAGAATTGGTAGACAGATTGGCGTATCTAAGGAAAGAGAATAAATTAGTTGAAGCGCAAAGGCTTGAAGAAAGAACTAAGTACGATATAGAGATGTTAAAAGAATTAGGTTTTTGCTCTGGCATAGAGAATTATTCAAGATTTTTATCAGACCGCCAACCTGGAGAAGCACCTCCGACACTTTATGAATACTTGCCTGAAGACGCTTTAGTTTTTGTTGATGAGTCTCATGTTTCTTTACCTCAATTGGGCGGTATGTATAGAGGGGATAGGTCTAGAAAACAGACACTGGTTGACTACGGTTTTAGACTTCCAGTTGCTTTGGATAATAGACCATTAAGGTTTGATGAATGGGAAAAGTTATCTGGTCAAAGGATTTTTCTTTCTGCAACGCCATCAAAATATGAATTAGAAAATTCAGGCAATGTAGTTGAGTTGGTAGCTAGACCAACAGGTTTAACAGATCCGGAAGTTGAAGTTAGGCCTGCAACGCATCAGGTAGATGATTTACAAGCAGAAATAATTAAATGCGTTGATAAAGGAGATAGAGTATTAGTAACCGTACTTACAAAAAGAATGGCAGAAGATTTAACTGAATACCTAGATGAGAATGGCACAAGAGTTAGATATTTACATTCAGATATAGAAACAGTGGAAAGGGTGGAGATCATTCGAGATTTAAGGCTAGGAGCATTTGATGTATTAGTTGGTATAAATTTACTTAGAGAAGGTTTGGACATACCCGAAGTTGCCTTAGTAGCAGTTTTAGATGCCGACAAAGAAGGGTTCTTAAGATCTGAAAGTTCTTTAATTCAAACCATCGGTAGGGCAGCAAGACATATAAATGGTAAAGCCATTCTTTATGCTGATAAGAAAACTGGATCAATGGATAGAGCCATTACTGAAACCGATAGAAGAAGAAAAATACAAGAGGAATTTAACCAAAAAAATTCGATTAAACCAAAGGGCATAAAAAAAGGTATCAGTGACATTATGGAAGGTGCTCGTTCAGTCAAAGGCAAGAACAAGTCAAAAAGAAAACTGGATAAGATAAAAAATATTGATTTTGAACCCATCGAGATTTTTAATAATCCAGATAAACTCAAGAAGGAGATTATTCGCCTAGAAGATCAAATGTATAAATATGCTAAGAATCTAGAGTTTGAAGAGGCTGCGGCTTATCGAGATAGGGTGGAGGACTTAAAACTAAAGCTAATTAACAGCTAGCAGAAGCATTTCCTTTTCCCTATTGAGAATAGAGAGAGTTTGATAATACAGTTGGACTCTTTCGACATACTCAATTGCTTGTAAATTCTTTTCAAATTCATTTTCTTCTTTGGCATACCTTTCTATTAGGACTATTGGAAGGTAAAGAGAAACATCAGACCATAGATTAGCGTTACCTCCACTTTCTGATGTAAGTTCTCTGGCTAAATTAATATTGACGAAACCTAAATTATAACCGGCAAGAGCCATCCACATTCTATCCAGTTTAGGCATTTCTTCTGGAAGTCTGCTTAAGTTTTTCTGAAAATAGTTAGCTCCTCCAAGGATACTTTGTTCGGCATTGGTTCTTTTTTTAATGCCCATTTCTTTTGCAGTTTTTTGGGTTAGCATCATCATACCTCTAACGCCAGTATCTGATATAGCTTTTGGATTCCAGTGAGATTCTTGATAACTGATGGCAGCTATTAAAGTCCAGTGGACATCTAAATTTACTGAAGATTGTTTAAAAGATTGTTCAAAATTAGGCAATCTATTTTTTGTTCTTTCAAGAAAAATTGAAAGACCCACTGGATCATTCTCCCAAAGAGATTCAATTTCTTCAGTAAAAATATTTATATTTTGTTGAGAGTAGGAGGCTAAAACTGGAGCCTCTAAACCTACTACGGCTAACAAAGCAATGAATGAAAATAAAGAATGTTTTAAGCTTTTCTTCAATTTTACTCCAAGAAGTATTCTTGGAACTTTATTGTACTAAAAAACAGACTTTTTACTACATATAGTGTCCATTCTTATTTATAACCACTATATAAAGTGTTTACTTAGTTAAACCATTTATTACAATACCCTCTTCAACACTAATGAAGTCAGTAATTAAGGTCTCTTCAAAAGTAATAGCAATTAAGGGCTCTGCACGATTAACAGATTTCAGGATTGCATCTTATAAAGAGAAATTTCAACCTTCAACTTCTATAGATTTAAAAGAACTTAATTGTAACGAAATTTATTTCGCCAGTTTAAGCGATCCTAATAAAGCAAAAGACCATAAGTCTATGGATGACTTACGTAATATTTTATCTGCTGAAGAATCATCTAACTATTTACAAGAAGATCATTTATTCGTTATTCCAAGAATAGGAACTATTTCTCCTTGGTCTTCTAAGGCCACTGAGATATTACATAATTGTGGAATAAATTGGGTCGATAGAATAGAAAGAGGGTTTTGCTTTCATTTAGGTGAGCAAAGAGCAGAAAATAAGAAAGAACTTCAAAATCTAGGTAAGCTTCTATCAGACAGAATGACCCAAGAAGTGATAGTTGACGTAAAAGAAACTTCTTCTATCTTTTCATCACAAAAACCAGAGCCTTTTAAAGAAATTGATATATTTTCTTCAGGACTGAAAGAGCTTGAAGAAGCTAATACAAATTTAGGCCTAGCATTAAATAGAGATGAGATTCAGTATCTTTATGAGAATTATAGAGAAACAAACGCTAACCCTACAGACGCTGAATTAATGATGTTTGCCCAAGCAAACTCTGAGCATTGCAGGCACAAGATATTTAATGCAGATTGGAGTATTGATGGAAGTTCCGTTCCAAATAGTTTATTTGAAATGATAAGAAATACTCATAAGGTAAATCCTTCTGGTGTCTTATCTGCTTATGAAGATAATGCTGCAATATTAGAAGGTCATGAAAGCATCAGGTTTTATCCTAAAAATGGTAAGTATCAAGCCTTTCAAGAAAAGAATCACCTAGTTATAAAAGTTGAAACCCATAACCACCCCACAGCAATTTCTCCCTTTTCTGGTGCAGCTACTGGATCCGGTGGAGAGATAAGAGATGAAGGGGCTACGGGGGTTGGTGCCAAACCCAAAGCTGGTTTAAGTGGCTTTACTGTTTCCAATTTAAGAATCCCAAATTTACTTGAGGATTGGGAAAAGGATGAAGATTCTCCGAACAGGATAGCAACCCCATTAGAGATTATGATTGAGGCGCCTATCGGTTCAGCTGCTTTCAATAATGAATTTGGGAGACCAAATATTTTAGGGTATTTCAGATCTTTTGAGATGGAACTTCTACATGAAGGCAAGAATATAAAATTTGGTTACCACAAGCCAATAATGCTTGCTGGTGGACTAGGAAATATAAAAAGTGAACACGTTAACAAATCTGATGTACCCGTAGGTTCAAGGTTGGTTGTTTTGGGTGGGCCAGCCATGTTGATTGGTTTAGGAGGAGGGTCTGCTTCATCTCTTTCTTCAGGTGAAGGAGACACTGATTTAGATTTTGCTTCTGTGCAAAGAGAGAACCCAGAAATGGAAAGAAGATGCCAAGAAGTTTTAGATAGATGTTGGCAAGAAGAAAATAATAACCCTATATTGTTTATTCATGATGTTGGAGCAGGTGGACTCTCAAATGCTATACCGGAATTGGTTAAAGACAGTGGTCATGGAGGTTTAATCAATTTAAGAGATATCCCCAATGCAGAGCCAGGCATGACCCCGATGGAAATATGGTGTAATGAATCTCAAGAAAGATATGTCTTAGCTATAGCTGAAGAGTCAATAGAAATGTTTTCAAATTTTTGTCTTAGAGAAAGATGCCCTTTCTCAATAGTTGGGGAGATAACAAAAGGAAGTCTATTAGAAGTTTATGACGAACATTTCAATAATTACCCAATTAGCTTATCTTTGGATATTTTATTTGGAAAGCCTCCAAAAAGTTCTAGATCTTTCTCTTTTAAGAAAAAAGAGTTTAGCAAATTAAAAATACCTGATAATGATCTTGAAAGTTTATTATTTAAAGTTTTAAGGCATCCTACTGTAGCAAGTAAAAATTTTCTTATAAGTATAGGTGATAGAACCGTAACAGGTTTAATTAGCAGGGATCAGCTTGTCGGTCCTTGGCAAGTACCTGTATCAGATTACGCAATGACTAGATCGGGTTTTTCCGGCGCTTCTGGAGAAGCAATGTCCATAGGAGAACGAACTCCTACAGCAATAATAAACCCTGCTGCTGCTGCTAGAATATCTGTAGCAGAAGCGGTTACGAATATATTACCCTCAGGAATTTCTAAGTTATCTGATATAAAACTTTCAGCAAATTGGATGGGTTCGCCTGAAAAGCTAGATGGTAATCAAGATCTTTATGAGGCAGTGGAAGCAATAGGCATGGGTCTTTGTCCTAAATGGGAGATAGCTATTCCTGTAGGTAAAGATTCTCTTTCTATGTCCACTGAATGGGAAGATAAAGGAAAGAATAAATCTGTAACTTCTCCTCTCTCTTTGATTATTTCAGCTTTTACAGCAATTAAAGATATAAATTTAGCTGTAACACCTCAATTAATTGATAAAGAATCTAAATTAATCTTTATAGATTTATCAAAAGGTAGTCGCAGACTTGGTTCAAGTATAGCCTCGCAAGTAAGTTCTTTATTCGGAGGCGATGTTCCTGATGTTGAATGTATAAAAGAGATGCCAAATTTTGTTAATACGATTCACTGTTTATTAAAGGATAAAAAAATACTTTCTTATCATGACAGATCTGACGGTGGCCTTATTACTACATCTATAGAAATGGCTTTTGCTGGAAGATTAGGAGTAGATATAAAGCTAGATCTTTTACCATCAAATGCAGAAGACGTTTTGGCAGATTTATTTAATGAAGAACTTGGAGTTGTTATTCAAGTAACTAAGGAAGATGAAGAATTGGTTATGAGAGCATTAGATTCTTGCTCTTTAAAAGAACATTCTTATGCTTTTGGAGTCTTGAATAAAGATAAAGATATTAAGTTAATTTCTAATAATAAAATTATCCATCAATGGCCTTTAAAGGTTCTCTTAAAAGAATGGCATAAAGTTAGCTATGAAATACAATCCTTACGAGACAACCCCGAAACCGCTAAGTCTGAATACTTATATGATATTGATTCAGAAAGAGAAGGAATAAAACCCTCTCTTTCTTTTAAGATCCCTTCTACTTTTTCTATTAGTAAAACCAAACCTAGTTTAGCTATACTCAGAGAGCAAGGCATCAACGGACAAGTTGAGATGGCAGCAGCCTTTGATCGGGTAGGATTTGATTGCATAGATGTCCACATGACGGATCTTATATCCGGTGATTCTCGTTTAGATGAATTTCAAGGACTCGTGGCTTGTGGAGGTTTTTCTTATGGGGATGTACTTGGAGCTGGAGGAGGATGGGCTACTAATATTCTTTATAACCTAGCTCTTAGAGATCAATTCCAAGAATTCTTTTCTAATGAAGAAGTTTTTTCTCTAGGTATATGCAACGGATGTCAAACTATATCTTTATTATCTAGTCTAATTCCAGGAACTGAAGCATGGCCAAAATTTAAACGAAATAATTCTGAGAAATTTGAAGCTAGATTGAGCCAAGTCTTGATCCAGGAATCACCATCAATTTTTTTCAAAGACATGGCAGGATCTATAATGCCTATACCCGTAGCCCATGGTGAAGGAAGGGCTGAATTGAGTGAGGAAGATTTTTCAGAGTTAATTTTAGGAAACCTAAACACTATGGTTTATTCTGATGATCAAGGTAAATCTACTGAAAGCTATCCTGAGAATCCTAATGGCTCGCCTTCTGGCATAGCTGGAGTTACAAATAAGTCAGGACGCGTGACCATCATGATGCCACATCCTGAGAGGGCTTTTTTAACTTCCCAGTATTCTTGGCACCCTAAAGATTGGGAAGAGTATGGACCTTGGATAAAGTTTTTTAATAATGCAAAAGATTTTGTTAGCTAAACTCTAGGGGGTCTTTCTATAATTTGTGTTGTTAGAGGGTATTCATCTCTTTTACGATCTTTAAAATAATTTTTTAAAGTCGTTGGAACAAACGGGAAGGCCAATTCATCCCAAGGAATATCATTTTCACCAAAAAATTCTACTTCGAGACTTTCTGAAGTTTTACTGTAATCTTCATTTACTACCTCAGCTAAATGAAGCATATACACTTGATTAATTTGAGGGATATTAAATATTGCATAAAGGCTTCCCATTTTTACTTCAGTATTAGTTTCTTCTTTTGTCTCTCTAAAGGCTCCTTCTTCAATGGTTTCACCGTTCTCGAGAAAACCAGCCGGTAAAGTCCACAAACCATATCTAGGTTGAATAGCTCTTTTACAGAGAAGAACTTTATTACCTTTAATAGGAACAGTTCCAACTATAACTTTTGGGTTTGAATAATGAATGGAATTACACTTAATGCAACAATCTCGTTCAAGATTATCTCCTTCCGGAATTCTTTTTTCTACTTTTGATCCGCAGTCACTGCAAAATTTCATTTATATTTCTTTATTTCGATTTAGGGCGCTAGAAGTATAAACTATCTACCTTAAACAGAATTAAATAAATAATGCTTAATCAGATAACAAGTAAGTTAAAGGTATATGAAGGAAACCCTCCTGTCGAAGACCTAAGGAAAGCGGCCGTTCTTATTGGAATTGTAGATTGCGATGATCCTGAATTAATTTATACCTTAAGGTCAAATAAAGTAGGCTCTCACGGGGGAGAGGTATCTTTTCCAGGAGGCATGCATGAGAAAGATGATGCTTCTTTAGAAATAACTGCTTTAAGGGAATCTGAAGAGGAAACAGGTTTAAATAGGGAACAGGTTCATATTGTAGGTTCTACTGATACGGTAGTTTCTAGATATAATGTAAGTGTAACTCCTTATGTAGGCATTGTTCCTCCTAATATCAAGTTAAATAATGATTCTGAAGAGATAGAGGCTTGCTTTAGAGTGCCTATAAGTTTTCTTTTAGAGGACAAAAGGCTCAGGAATGACCATATTAGGAAGAATGGGGAATCATTTTTTATGCCCGCTTATAAATTTGAATCTTTTATAATATGGGGATTGACAGCAATGATGACTGTAGATTTTTTGAATATTACGTTAGATGCTGGAATAGATTTAAAAACGAAAGGGAATTGATTAGGAAAATAAATGTTATACAAATTAGGTAAAGACCAGCCAATTTTAGAAGGTGATTATTACGTGGCCGATAATGCAACAGTTTTAGGGAAAGTAAGACTCTGTAAGGATTCTAGTGTTTGGTTTGGGGCAATTCTAAGAGGCGATACAGAGCTGATCACTGTTGGAGAAAGAAGTAATGTTCAAGATGGTTCAGTTCTCCATACTGATCTTGGATTTCCTTTAGACATAGGTAAAGATGTGACCATTGGACATAAAGTTATGTTGCATGGCTGTACCATTGGAGATGGAAGCCTTATTGGAATAAATTCTGTAGTGTTAAACGGAGCAAAAATAGGAAAGGGTTGCTTAATTGGAGCTAACACTTTGATAACTGAAGGTACAGAGATACCAGATGGGTCCCTTGTTATGGGCTCTCCAGGCAAGGTTAAGGGAGAGCTGAACGAAGATCAAAAGAATGGTTTGATACTTTCAGCTCATCATTATGTCGACAATTCTAAGCGCTTTAAGAGCGAATTAGAGAAATTATAGGAGAAGATTATGAAAACAGAAGTTATCACTTATCAATACGAAAACAGAGATTACTCAGGTTATGTTGCATACCCAGAAAAAGACGTAGCACCTTTAGTGCTTATAGCTCATACCTGGGCTGGTAGAGATTCTTTTGTAGAAGAAAGAGCCAAAGATCTTGCAGGGCTTGGTTATGTGGCTATGGCAGTTGACATGTATGGAGATGGCAAAGTAGGTTCTAGTACTGAAGAGAATCAATCTTTAATGACACCTCTTGTTGAAAATAGGGATAAGTTAAAAGGGGTAATTAATGCCGCTTTAAATAGTGGTAAATCTTTAAAGGGAGTTGATGTAAGCAATATAGCAGCTATCGGTTATTGTTTTGGAGGCATGGTAGTTTTAGATTTGGCAAGGTCTGGAACTCAACTTAATGGTGTGGTTAGTTTTCACGGACTTTTAATGGGGTCTGAGATAGCTGAGGCAGGAATAAAGTCAAAAATATTAGTTTTACATGGAGAGAGAGATCCGATGGTTCCATTAGATATGGTGGATGGCTTCCAAAAAGAAATGACGGAAGCTAATGCCGACTGGCAATTACATAGTTATGGAAACACCTACCATGCATTTACGAACCCTGAAGCAAATGATCCTTCATTAGGGACTGCATTTAATGAAGATTCAAACAACAGATCTTGGCATTCTATGATAAATTTCTTTGATGAGATATTTTCTTAAGTAAATGAGAAAAAACCTTACTACTAATGAAATTAGAAATATTTACCTAGAATATTTTCAGGAAAATGGGCATGAGTTAGTAGAAAGTGCTTCTTTAATTCCACATAACGACCCATCCTTATTGTTTACTAATGCGGGCATGGTTCCTTTTAAGGATTTACTCCTAGGAGTAGAAAAAAGAGGCTATACAAGAGCAACAAGTTCCCAAAGATGTCTAAGAGTTGGAGGAAAACATAATGATTTAGATAACGTTGGTTATACAGCAAGACACCACACATTTTTTGAGATGTTAGGTAATTTTAGTTTTGGAGATTACTTTAAAGAAGAAGCAATAGCATTCGCTTGGGAACTTTTAACTGAGAGGTATGACATACCACCAGAAAAATTATGGATAACCGTTCATAAGGATGATGATGAATCAGAGCAAATATGGATAGAAAAGATAGGAGTTGACCCTGGGAGAATCTCTAGACTGGATGATGATGAGAATTTTTGGACCATGGGTGATACAGGTCCTTGTGGACCTTGTAGTGAAATTTATTATGATCATGGAGATCATATAGAAGGAGAGCCGCCCACAATGGATAGTGATCCTGGAGATAGGTTTATAGAAATTTGGAATTTAGTTTTTACACAATTTGATAGATCAAAAGATGGTACTTTGAGCCCTTTACCCAATCCATGTGTAGACACAGGTATGGGCTTAGAAAGAATGGCTGCTGTTCTTCAGGAGGAACACAATAATTACAATATAGATCTATTTAGTAAACTCGTTAGCAAGGCTGGCGAGCTTACTCAAGTAAATGATCATGAGAATCCTTCATTAAGAGTAATTGCCGATCATTTAAGGGCTAGTTCATTTTTAATTGCTGATGGAATTGTGCCTAGCAATGAAGGAAGAGGTTATGTTCTAAGGCGGATAATTAGAAGAGCCTTAAGGCATGCAAATAAATTGGACATGAAAGGAACGCTATTAGCTTCGATGGTTCCTACTTTAATTGAAGAAATGGGAGATGCTCACCCTCTACTAAAAAAGGAATCTAAAATTATAGAAGCTAATTTATTGCAAGAAGAGCAACAGTTTTCTGAAACACTTAATCAGGGGATGTCATTGTTAAAGAGTGAGATCGAAGATCTCGATGGGAAATTTATACCTGGAGAAACTATATTTAAGCTATATGATACTTTTGGATTTCCAGTCGATATGACTGCAGATTTTGCAAGAGAAAATGGTTTAGAGGTAGATTTAGTTGAATATGATGAGTTAATGCTTCAGCAGAAAGAAAGAGGACGATCTTCGAGTTCTTTTAACTCTGTTATACCTGAATCATTATCTATAGAAGGTTCAACTGAATTCATTGGGTATGAGTATAAGAATGCAAATACTAAGATTGTAGAATTAATTAGTTCTACGAAAGAGATTAAAAGTGAAACTTTGGTTGAAGATGAAGAAGGTGTAGTCATTCTTGAAGAAACACCTTTCTATGCTGAATCAGGTGGTCAAATAGGAGATAGAGGAACGATAAGCGGAAAGGGTTTTGTATTTGATGTATTAGATACCCAGAAGATAGGTGATCACCATGGTCATTTTGGTGTAGTAAGGGAAGGTAATTTAAAAATAGATACAAAAGTAAAAGCGCACATAGACGAAAGCTTTAGAGAAAAGATTGTACCTAATCATTCAGCAACACACTTACTGCAAGCCGCTTTAAAGAAAATACTCGGAGATCATATTGAGCAAAAAGGTTCATTAGTTGGGGAAAATCGTCTACGTTTTGATTTTTCGCATTCAGAACAAGTTAACTCAGAGCAAATAGTAGATATTGAAGATTTAGTTAATTTACAGATAGAAAAAAATAGTAAATCTGTAACTGAAGTAATGACAATAGAAGAAGCTACTAAGAAAGGCGCCATAGCATTTTTTGGAGAAAAGTATGGCGAAGAGGTTAGAGTTCTTGATTTAGGAGAAGGTTTCTCTGTTGAGCTGTGTGGAGGGACGCACGTAAAGACAACGGGCGAAATAGGCTTAATGAAAATCGTAAGTGAATCGGGTATATCTGCTGGAGTGAGAAGAATTGAAGCAGTGACAGGAATTGGAGCAACTCTTCTTTTACAAGAACTTGAACAAAATATCACTTCTATTTGTGATGCGCTCTTAGTCGATCTTCAACCTATTAATAATAAAGATCAAAATAATTTAGATTTAATAAGAGACCTTCAATCTCAATTAAATTTGCTGGCAAAAGAATTAAATACCTCTCAAGATCAGATTCTTAAGAGAATAATCGACATGAAAGAGAGCATTGCTTCTTTGGAAAACAAGTTGGGAAGTAAGTCAGAAATAAAGCCTTCTTCTAGTAATCTTATAGATGCCGTTAAAGAACTAAAGATTTTAAGTAAATCTCTCGAAGATAGAAGTAAGAAGAAAGAACGCGAAGGAATAAGCACTTCAGTATCAGACCTAAAAGAAGAATTTATTGAAGTTGAAGGTTATAAATTAATAACGAAAAGTTTTGAGAATACTGACTCAAATAGTTTAAGAGAGTTAGCCGATCAACTCCGAAATAAGGAAACAAATACTATTGTTACTTTGATATCTGTCTCAGGAGATAAGATACCTCTAATTGTTGCCTGTTCTAAAGAAGTAGAAATTGATGCAAGAGAAATTATGAAACATCTAGTGAATCAATTGGGTGGAAGTGGCGGAGGTAGACCTGATTTTGCCCAAGGAGGTGCTGATAGTTCTGAGGATCTGGAGCTTGCTCTTGATTCTGTTGCTGATTTAGTTGTTTCTTTAACCAATCAGTAATATAGAATGCTTCCTCTTTTTTTAATCTAATGAGTAAACTTATAGTCAAGAAGTTTGGCGGGACTTCAGTAGCTAATGCTGAAAGGATAGAAGCAGTAGCCGACATTGTTGAACAAACAATCAAAGAAGGCAATAGAGTAACTGTTGTCCTTTCTGCTATGGGCAATAACACTGACAAACTTATTAAGTTAGCAAAAGAAATCAACCCTGAACCAGATCTCAGAGAATATGACGCTTTGGTGTCTACAGGAGAGCAGGTTTCAGTAGCTCTTTTGGCTATGGCACTATTAAAAAGGGGTATTCAAGGAAAGTCTTATACAGCTTATCAATTGGGTATTAAAACTAACTCTACCCATAGTCGAGCCAGAATATTAGATGTAGATGTGAATAAGATAACAAAAGAACTAGGAGAAGGAGTTGTTCCTGTGATTACAGGGTTTCAAGGAATGAATGATCTTGGTGATATAACAACTCTAGGAAGAGGAGGTTCGGACACTACTGGAGTAGCTTTAGCAGTTGCTCTCAATGCGGATGAATGTCAGATCTATACTGATGTAGATGGCGTGTTTACTACAGATCCTAGGGTTTATGAAAAAGCTAAACTCTTAAAGAATGTTAGCTTTGAAGAAATGTTAGAGTTGTCTAGCATGGGAGCTAAAGTTCTTCAACTTCGTGCAGTAGAATACGCAAGTAAATTTAATATGCCCATAAGAGTACTTTCTAGTTTTAACCATGGCGAGGGCACTTTAGTTCAAGAGGAGAAAAATATCATGGAAAGACCAATTGTTTCGGGAATTAGCAGCATAGACACTGAAGCTAAATTAACCATTAGGGGAGTACCTGATATTCCAGGTGTTGCAGCAAAGATATTAGGTCCTATTAGTGATGCTGGTATAGATGTAGATGTGATTGTTCAGAACATAGGCGCGGACAATACGACTGATTTTACTTTTACTGTAGATAAATCTAATTTTACTAAAGCAGAGGATATTCTAAAAGAAACATCAAGTTCTCTTGGTGGAGGCCAGGTGGAGGCGGATGACGATATAGCTAAAATTAGCATAGTAGGAAGAGGCATGCGAGCAAACGCAGGCGTCGCAAGTAAGATGTTTCAGGCGTTAGCAGATAATGAGATCAATATCTTGATGATTACGACTTCAGAGATAAAGATTTCAGTTGTTATTAAGAAAGGAGAGATGGAAGAGGCTATAAAAGCTCTTCACGATGCCTTTGATCTAGATAAAGAGTTAGACGGATAATGGAAGTATTAATTGAATTGATGGACTTGGAGCAGGGCATGCTAAGAGGCTTTGTCTTTGGTGTGGTTCATGTAGGAATATTAATTATCGGCTACTACTCTGGTTGGAGCATCAATAGATTGCTTAAGAAAACATCAAATGGACATATAGCTGGAATTATTGGAGCCGTAATAGCTCATATACTTGCAGATATTATTGCATCTTTGCTTGATCCCACTATGCGATCAGCTGCTTTAGGAATACTTTTAGGGGGACTTCTTCCTCTTTTATTTATTCCCCTTCTTGAAAAGTACGTAACAAAGAGTGAAACGCACATTATGGTCGGAGACCATGAAGATATAGAGCAAGATCTAAAAGACCACAAGCATTAGTATTCTTTTCTTTCTCTAAATCTTCTATTTTTTCATAAAAGATACCTTGTAAATAATAATCATTCTCATCTATAATGATAACGCTTCTCATTATGAGAATGAATATTATTATTACTAAACAAGATAAAACTATGAAAAAACTTTTTTTAATAGCGCTTACATCTTTATCTTTTTCAATATTTGCTGCAGAAGTAGAAATTGAAACAATAGAGATTATTGGCTCTAAAGATGATGTAAAAGAAGTTGCAGGTTCAGCTTCAGTTATAACTGAAGAAGATCTTAAAACTTATGAATATACTGATATCCATAAAATCTTATCTAATGTCCCAGGTGTTAATTTTAGACCTGAAGAGGGCTATGGCTTAAGACCCAATATCAGTATTAGAGGTACTTATGCGGACAGGTCAGGAAAAATCACTCTTATGGAAGATGGTGTGCTTATTGCTCCAGGTCCATATTCTGCTTCTTCTGCTTACTATTTTCCTACTGCAGGAAGAATAGCGGGAGTTGAGGTCCTTAAAGGACCTGCTGCTATTTCTCAAGGCCCATACACTATTGGAGGAGCTATTAATTTACTTAGCACCCCTATAGCAGATGAAACTGGCGGTTTGATAAATCAAGAGTTTGGAGAAGATGGAACTTCTAGAACACATATTCATTATAGTTTTGTAGGAGACAATGGAGCTATGTTTGTTGAGTCTCATCAGTGGGAAACTGATGGTTTTGATTCAATTAAAGGATATGGCGAAGATACAGGATTTGATAAGGATGATATCGTTGTTAAATTAAGATTAAATTCTGATGCTGATGCTGAAGTTTACCAAGAATTAAACTTCAAATATCAAGACTCGGATGAACTATCTGAACAAACTTATGTTGGTTTAGCGAATGCTGATTTTAGAAGAGATGCACATCAACGTTACGGTTTAACTGCCCTAGATAATATGGATAACAGCCATGAAACAAATCAGTTCAGTTTCTTAGCAGATTTTGGAAACTTAGAATTTACTGCAACTGTCTATGAAAATGATTTCGCAAGAAATTGGTTTAAAGTAGATAAAATCGATAATCAGAAGGTTTACGGTCATGGAAATGGCATAAACAACATTATTGCAGCAGCTAATGCAGGTGAAGCGACAGCCATAGCTATATTAAATGGAACTAACGCAGACCCTGTTGAAATTAAGTTAAAAAACAATAACCGTGCTTACACCAATGAAGGAACTGATCTTAAATTCCAATTTAACGGTGAAGTGCACACTTTAACTTTCGGGTATAGAGACACTGAAGATTCTGAAGATAGATTTCAGGTTTACGCTACAACACCATGGTCTGGAGGAAAGCTAGGTGCTTTAAATATAGGCTCTAATCCAGGTTATAGCTCAAATAACAGATTAACTACTGCTGAAGCTGAAGCAATTTATCTTAATGATGAATTTTCGATGGGAGCGTTAACAGTAAATATTGGATTCCGTTCTGAGGATTGGACCATTGTTCAAGAGCGTTATGTAGATTCAGCTAGATCAGCTATCAATACAGAGAAAGGGTATCCGAAAACATTATCAGATAATGACAATTCATTAATGGGATTCGGTGCAACTTATGACATGAATGATAATACTCAATTATTCTTTGGTTTTCATGAAGGCTTTACACCAACTGGTGGAGGAGCAGATCCTGAAGAGGCTGATAATCTAGAGATGGGAGTTAGATACAGTAAAGATAACACTTACATGGAAGCTGTTTATTTTGATACAGATTATCAAAACATGTTTGGTGAATGTACTGCCTCAGGTGGAGCTACAGGTTCTTGCGAGATCGGAGATACTTTTAATGCTGGAGAGGCATCTATTAGCGGGCTTGAGTTAGTAGTTCAAACAGAAATGACTTCTTCTTCTGGTGTTAAATACCCTTTAAGTGCAATTTATACTTCTACTGATGCAGAATTCGATAACACTTTTGATAGTGATTTCTGGGGTTCTGTTTCTGCAGGAATGGAAATCCCGGATCTTCCTGATAGCCAATTAGCTCTTCAGGCAGGTTTTGAAACTGAAAATGGCTTAAGTGGAAGTGCAACATTCTACTCTTACGGTAGCACATGTTCAGTAGCAAGTTGTGCTGCTGGAACGGAAATTGATTCTTATAACGTTATAGATGCTTCTCTAACTAAAGCACTTAATGAAGCAATGGATGTCTACATGATAGTTTCTAATATAACTGACGAGACAGACGTTATAGCGAGAGCGCCCAAGAACGGAGCCAGAGCGCAAATGCCTCGTTCTATACTAGTCGGAATTCGTTACAGACTTTAAATAAGTACGAATATCAATCCTCCCCAATGGTTGATGGTTACCGAAGGGCCTAGAACCCTCTTCTAGGCCTTTCATCTTTTAGATATCTTATTTAAAGCCTCTACCCAATCTTTCCTTGAGTTTAAACAAGGTATGTAATTAAATTCTTCTCCTCCAGCAGCTAAGAAATCTTGCCTACCTTCTATGTTTATTTCTTCCAAGGTTTCTAAATTATCTATGATGAAACTAGGACTAATTACATCTACTCTCTTTATTCCTTCACCTGGAAGCATATTAAGCTCTTTATCAGTAAAAGGTTTTAACCAACCTGGACCTACCCTAGACTGAAAGGATACTTTCCATTGATCTTTTGGAATATTCAATTTCTCCGCACATAATCTAGAAGTCTCATACACTTGATGCCTGTAACAAAATTCTTTTGATATACATTCTGATTTTTTACAAAGTTGGTAATCGTGTTTTTTGTTAGGGTTAGCTTTTCTTAAGTGCCTTATCGGTATTCCGTGGTAACTAAATAGAAGCAGATCGGAGTCTTCTTTTCTGTACTCTTTAATTAAAGAACATAAAGAATCAATATATTCTGGGTTGTTGTAGAAGGGCTCTACGAAATTAACATCCACTTTCTTATCAAGATCTTTTGTTGCTTCTATTACTTT
>Ga0315322_10001776_pt1 | contig 16737 bp, 14 predicted proteins | sample M110021515metaG_FD_203461 | JGI IMG/M metagenome (GOLD analysis project Ga0315322, IMG submission 203461) | Ammonia-oxidizing marine archaeal communities from Monterey Bay, California, United States - M1 100m 21515 | ecosystem: Environmental > Aquatic > Marine > Intertidal zone | place: USA...
TGCCGACATTGGTCGCGAAAAGATGGGTCTGTTAATCATCACGCATCACGACAAATTACTAGTTCACAATCCGCCGGAATTTACGCATGTCATGCTTGGAGGCAGACTGGTTGAAACCGGGGGATCGGAGTTGGCGGAAGAACTACATGCCGATGGCTATGAACGGATTCGAGCGGCCTACCCAGAAGCTGAGGCTGAAAACCTGGCAATGGCTGGCGAATAAGCACCGAACAAAAAATTTGCGGGTAACTTTTAGACTAAACCCAAAGCGTCCCCGATAAGGGAAGAAAGCTAAGATAATGGCTACGGATATTACTCCTAAAAAAAATGCAGAAGCAGAGTCCCTGGGCGAAATCAATAAATATGATTTCCGTACGGAGACGGAAGCCGTGTTTAAGTCACAGAAGGGCTTAAACGAAGAAATCGTCCGCCAGATCTCCGCGATGAAAGATGAACCCGAGTGGATGCTTGAATTCCGCTTAAAGGCGCTGGAAATTTTTGAAAGTAAGCCTATGCCCGAATGGGGAGGTGATATAGATATCAACTTTCAGGATATCTATTACTACCTGAAGCCAACGGATGGTCAGGAAAAGAGTTGGGATGATGTCCCTGAAGAGATTAAGGAAACTTTTGATCGTCTGGGGATTCCTGAAGCCGAAAGGAAGTTTCTCGCCGGTGTGAAAGCGCAGTTTGAAAGTGAAGTCGTTTACGGAAGTCTTGCTGAGGATCTTGAGAAACAGGGAGTGATCTTCACAGATACTGACACGGCATTGAAAGAACACCCTGAATTATTCCGAGAATATTTTGGAACAATCATCCCGTCTGAAGACAACAAGTTCTCTGCACTGAATTCAGCAGTTTGGTCCGGTGGTTCATTTATTTATATTCCTCCGGGAGTTAAAATTGAGTTTCCCATGCAGGCATATTTCCGTATTAATGCTCAGAACATGGGGCAATTCGAACGTACTTTGATCATTGTAGATGAAGGCGCTGAGATCCATTACGTGGAAGGCTGTACAGCTCCTATGTACAGTAGCGATAGTCTTCACTCGGCAGTGGTGGAAGTGATCGTGAAGAAAAACGGTCGTTGTCGATACACGACAATTCAGAATTGGGCTAACAATATTTATAACCTGGTGACCAAGCGGGCCGTTTGCTATCAGGATGCGACGATGGAATGGGTCGATGGAAACCTAGGTAGTCGGCTGACGATGAAGTATCCGGCGGTTTATATGATGGAACCTGGTGCTCACGGAGAAATTCTGTCGATCGCCTTTTCAGGTAAAGGACAACATCAGGATGCCGGTGCCAAGCTCGTTCACGTCGCTCCTAACACCACAGGACAGATTATTTCCAAGTCCATTTCCAAGAATGGTGGTCGCAGTAGTTATCGCGGATTAGTTCGAGTCGAAGAGGGCGCTACCCATGCGAAGAACAATGTCGTGTGTGACGCTTTGATTCTTGATCCGGAAAGTCGTAGTGATACCTATCCGTATATTGAAATCATGGAGCAAGACGTTTCAATCGGCCATGAAGCAAGTGTTTCACGTATTGGTGAAGAACAGCTTTTCTATCTAACTAGCCGTGGGCTTTCTGAAACAGAAGCTAGTGCCATGATTGTTAATGGTTTCATTGAGCCGCTGGTCAAAGAGCTGCCAATGGAATATGCCGTTGAGCTGAATCGACTTATTCAGCTTCAGATGGAAGGCTCCGTTGGTTAAAGTCATTTTCGTACCCGGCAAGCGGTATATAACTAATCACTCAAATAGAACCAACGCTCCAATCTGAGCGAAACCGGTTCGATTAAGAATAAATAAAGTAGTTTCGTGACGCAATTAGGTTTTAACACCGAAGATTTCCAGACGTATCAGGCAGCCAGGCAAGAGCCCGCATGGGTGACGGCCCAGCGTAATGCTGCATGGCAACAGTTTTCAGAGCAGCAGTGGCCGACCCGACGAGAAGAGGAGTGGATGCGTACAGATATCCGTCTCTTCAATCTCGATAAATTCCTAATTCCATCCGAGGAAAACTCGGATGGGATCGATTCGATTGTCCCACTGCTTTCAGAAGGTGTTGAGCTAAGTGGTGCTGTCCATTCTCATAACGGAATCTGTGTTGCAGATACGATGGATAAAGAATTGAAACAGCAGGGAGTTATCTTTGGAAGTTTGGATTCGCTGGTTCTTGAACACGGTGAACTTCTTGAGAAAGTCCTGTTCCAAAAGGCATTTGACCGCGAAGATCGATTTGCGGCATTACATGCCGCCTGTTGGAGTGGCGGTCAGTTTTTGTATGTGCCACGGGGCATTCATGTTGAGCAACCATTTCATGTTCTCTCGTCATTGTCAGATGGTGGTGTCGATCTTGGACACACGATTGTTATTTTGGAAGATGGGGCCAGCGCGACGTTGTTGGCTGAAACGGCAAGTACTTCGGAAGAGGCCGAAAGCCTGCATTGTGGTGCGATTGAACTCATTGTCGGCGATCGCGCAAATCTTCGTTACGTGAACCTTCAGAACTGGGGGCAACGTGTCTGGCACTTTGCTCGCCAAAAAGCTATTGTCGGACGTGATGCTGACCTGCAGTGGACTAGTGCCGCAATTGGCTCCCGACTCTCGAAGGTAAACCAGCATGTTGTGCTTGATGGTCAAGGTGCCAAGTCTCAGATGAATGGTGTTTTGTTCACAGAGAACAAGCAACACCTTTCCTATCATACGCAGCAATATCACAAACAAGCCAATTGTTACAGCGATTTTCTGTATAAGGCCGCGTTGCAAGATAAATCCCATACTGTTTGGCGAGGGATGATCAAAGTTGACGAAGGCGCACAGCAGACCGACGGTTATCAGCGAAATGACAACCTGCTGCTATCTAATAATGCTCGGGCTGATTCCATTCCGGGATTGGAGATCGAAGCAGATGACGTTCGTTGTACTCATGGAAGTACGACAGGTAAGGTCGATGAAGAAATGATGTACTATGCTCAGTGTCGTGGCTTCACACGAAAAGAGGCTATGCGTTTGATCGTAACGGGATTCTTTCAGCAAATCTTCGATCGAATTACGATCGATAGTGTTCGTGATGCTTTGGGGTTGGCGATTGCCCGACGAGTTCGAGATTACGAATAAATGTTGCCAAAAACCAAGTCGGCTTAAGCCGGCCTGGTTTCGAAGTAAGGAGAACGGCCGTGGCGGAATTTATCAAAGTTGCTAAGGTTGATGATCTGGAAGATCCGGGTAAAACCATACTTGAAGTCAGCGATCGAATCGTAGTTTTGGTCAAGGCCAACGGACTGTTCTATTGTATCGATGATGTGTGTACTCATGATGATGGCCCCCTGTCCGATGGTGAATTGGATGGCCATGACCTGATTTGCCCACGTCATGGTGCTCGATTTGATGTTTGCACAGGCAAAGCGAAATCGTTACCGGCAACACGCCCGACTGCCTGTCATCAAGTAAAAGTTGAAAATGGCGACGTCTTTGTTAAGGTAAGCGAAGACGATTAACTCCACTAATCAGGGTTCTCGGATAACGGGAACTTAGAGAGAAGAATACAAAATGGCATTAACAGAAGATCACGTTCGTGAAGAGCTAAAGAAAGTTATCGACCCTGAACTTTTCGTCAATATTGTCGACTTAGGCCTTATCTACAACGTTGATTTTGAAGCTAGTCAAGACGACGACTCAAGGCAAAACGTGTTGATTGACATGACGATGACCAGCCCTATGTGTCCTGCTGGTCCGCAATTGATTGCTAATAGTAAACAGGTTGTTTCAGCAATCGACGAGGTGGCAGAAGTCGAGGTTAAAATCGTCATGACTCCGCCCTGGACTCCGGACTGTATGACGGAGGACGCTCGTGATCAATTGGGCATTTTTTGATTTCGAACTAAATTCCGATGCGTGTTTATCTTTACGAAATGGTTTCAGGTGGTGGTGCCTTTCTTCCCTCTTCTGTGACCAGGGAAGATAGCTGTCTGGCTGAGTTGGACGATTTTCATCAAGTTCCCAGCCTGATTACTGATGGCTCCCGGATGCTTGAACAACTCGTTCGGCTCTTCCTTAATCTACCTGATTTCGAAGTCTGGATTTCGGTAGACAGTCGTCTCAAATCCTTCGGGCAACGATTGCAGTCAATCACAAATACCGTCGGTGACTCGCCGATGGTATTGTTTGCAGATCCGACAACACCATGGGCGGTATTTGAAGAGTGTTGCCGTGGGGCAGATCGAACCATCCTGGTGGCACCCGAATTAGCTAACTTGTTGGAAACAGCCGTTGCTAAGTGTCTGATTGCCGGCGGGAGTTTCTTCGGAGCGGATAGAAAACTAAGAAAGTTGGGGATCGACAAGATTGCCCTGCACCGTTGGGCTGAAGAACATCACGTTGAAATGCCGGCATGGGGGACTAGTGTAGACGGTGTCATCACTGGAGAAGTTGATTCAACGAATGCAATTTGCAAGCCAGTGATGGGGACAGGTGGTGTTGGCGTCCGGTGGCTCCATGGTGATTTACCTAGGATTGGGACCTGGTTGATCGAAAGAGTGGTCCCGGGGAAGGCCGTAAGTGTTGCAGCGATTCTAACGAGCGAGGGGCCTGTGTTGTTACCGCCTTGTTATCAATCTCTGGGTGGTGAATTTGGGTTTGAATTTCAGGATGGGACCGTCGTGAAGGATCCCGTGCATATCGAGCGAGCCTGGAGGCTGGCAGACGAGGTTTTCTCCGAACTCCCTCTCGAGGCAAGTCGTGGTTGGATTGGATTAGATTTGATACTAGGTGAGGACCCTGACGAAGATTTCCTGATCGAGGTGAACCCGCGTATCACCAGTACGATCGAAAATCTGGCTTCGCTTGCTGAGTTTGTACCGTATCAGTGTGATAAATCTACAAATGTTAGCGAGCTAATGTTGGCTGCAGCGGTTGGGAAATGACGGTCGATATACCCGCGGTGAGCTAGCTCGGTGAGGTTGGTTATGGCGGGAGGGGCTGATTTGAGTAGGTAGAGATCGGCTTCAAGAAGAAAGGATATTCTGGCTGCGATCGAATCACTCGTTGTATCCCAGTTTGCGGGTAGATGGGGTGGGGGAAATTGAGGTTCGTCTTGCATGACGAAATTGGTGACTTCGAAACCAACCGAGGAGACCGTCCCTCCGCCTTTCTGGATTTGTTCGGCCACAAATTCCCAGGATTTAACAACGGGAATACCCGACTGCCAACAAAAGTTGCGAGTATTCCTATCCATCGTAACAAGGCTGTTGTGATGGCATTCAGCTTCCGAAAGATTGAATTGTCGCTGATCTTCACGAATACGTTGGGCAGGAAGTCCGCCTCCGCAAAGGAAGACATTCAAGTCGCCTGAGAGTGAATCCACGTATCTAAGGACACTCGAGGCATAGCCATTTGTGGAGAGAAGACTGCCGCCGATTTTGATGATATTGATTTTTGCCATACGGATTATGCTTGATTCAGGTGTTGTTCCAGCAGTACCGCGACGGCGAATGCCGGACCTATTCGTGCCAGGTTCTGACTGCTTCCCGGATGCAGATCCCGAAGGTATTGGATCGGTAAGCCACCCGTGAAGTCCGGCACAAGAAAGTCTCCCTGTCCGATGGCGATAATGGAGTCGATAGGCGAAGAAATCTGTGAAGTGACTTGTTGATAGGCACTCGAAAGTAGTTGTACGATGGCCTCTCGAGTTTGCTGTGCCATTTGCCGCGCCTGTTTATCAGAAAGTAGTTCCGGACATTGGCAGATAAGACGAGCCATACGTCGATGAGCTGCACGCCTGGTAGCCGGCTTGGAATCGGCGGTTTCGATATAGTCAGGCCGTTCCGAAATTTCCCCGGTAATAAGAAAGGTGTCGAGGGTTGTCGCAAAACGCTCTCGTGCGATTGGGGTTGGCGTCCCGTCGATGGTAAGGCTTGAGACAATGCTGCTTAAAGAAGCTCGTTCAACACCACAATAGACAAGTTCTCCGTGTTGAAGGCGGGTCGTGTCATCGATGCCCTTCGTTGCTACCTGTCCTTCAGCCAGAGGCACGATATCAGTTGTGGTCGTACCGACATCAATCAGGATATGAGTCCCCTTCGATAGCAATTGACTGCAATGATGTGCCATGGCGTACCAGTTGGATGCAGCCAGTTGGGCCCATCGATTATCAGCTTCGTCTGCTCTGCACCACTGTCCTCCCGTTTCATAACACAGAATAGTCTCAATATCGGCCGCCCCTTCCGTGACAGCATTGCAAATACTGCTTACCCCATCGCGTTTGGATTTGAAAGAGTCAGCTAATTCACCCGTCATTGTTACGGCTAAAGCACGGGGGTTTTCGTGGGCCTTTCGGAATTCCGCGATAAGAGATGAGATTTGTTTTCCGAGTCGATTCTGTGAACGCCACATAGGAAAAGATACTGAATGGACGTAGTGTCCATCGCTGGTGGCGACCTTAATGTTGGCTCCACCAATGTCAAAGCCGAGAATTGGCCCGGTATCAGCCATCGTATTTACCTAAGAAAGTGTCAGGAGATAGTATAAGTCTACAAAAAAACCTCCTTGTGATACCAAGGAGGCTTTGAATTTGTTCGGGGAAAATGCGTTCCGTTTGTAGGTCGGTGTTTCCGCGTCTTAGTTCCACCATTGGCCGGCTGAGTACATTGCTTCGGCTTTTTCCCAAACTTTGCGAACTTCAGGACTCAAGGTTGGATTTTGAGTAGGTGACAGATAGTCGATATCAACGCCGCCAGAAGCAGTCACAACTAAGCCTCGCGACGTTTTGATAAAGCTTGTCTGTGTACTAACTTCACGAGGAGTGTGCCACGCTTCGGTACGGATGGTGGCCTGTTGTCCCAGCAGGTGAGGTAAGCTGAGTTCAGCGGCAGGCAGTAGGTTATGATTCCGAATAACGGCAGCAGCAACACACATGTCCATGACATTTCGAAGTTCAGTAAACACAGGATCTTCTTTTCCGAGAGCATTGTAACGTTCCGTCATCATCTTAGCCCATTTCTCAGCGGCGGGGTCTTTACCTGCGGCTTGGACCTGGCCGTCCTGCTGGTATAGTTCAGATTCGGTCATCGCCTTAACGCCTTGACCACGAATCTCCCAGGCAAGCCCATCGGCACCGCGAGCAACACTTTCATAATTGCAGGCTAACCACCAACGTGGGTTAATATTGGTATTTGTAACGCTAACTGAGTTGCGGGCGCTGGTAATAAATCCGGGAAGTACTTTCGAGTCGTCCAGTTCCATCGCGATTTGTTTCATGCGAATATCCGCAGCAACGAGAATGCGAGCAAAGTGAGTATCTCCGGGAACACCGTTGATCGAGACGGACTGATTACCCATAGCTCTTTTTAGCTGTGGTGCGAGAATGTTTGGATTGCGAACACCAGCCCGACTGAGTTGGTTTAGTGTGTTTTTGTAATTAACCAGACCTTGTTTCGTTGGGTCGATTGAGCAACTGATCCGTTCGGGTTGCGGAGCATTGACTGCTCGCATTGCACTTAAGAGATTGTCCAGTAATAACACAGGCTGGCCTGTTGTTGCACCAACAACATTCGCTTTATCATCGATCTTCCAACCCTCGCCAGGGCCGGCCAGAACGATGTCACGTTGTTCGGGGTAAACGAAGACGTATTGTATGCGTTGGAGCCCGGCAAGGAATTTTACTTCATCAGGTAAAAGGCCCTGCTTGTTTTGTATGGCATCTGCAATAGCTGATTCTAACCCACGTAGAGAAACCATACGCAATTCGGTTTGGGCAGCCATCTTACCTTCAGCAGGCTTGAGGTTTTGACGCATGTCCTTGAGCAGTAGTTTGCGGCTTTCGAGATCCACATTACTGACAATACCATCCGAATTGATGGAAATACCACCAACACTGTTGTTACGGAAGACACCGTTGTTACCGGCATTGGCAAGCTGGAAAGTGAAAGCGACAGCCATCAGGGCAAAGATACCCGCGATGCGTTTTGTTGCACGATGACTCATCATAATTGAAGCTCCTTAGTCAATTCCTTTGTAGTTCAATGAACTACATGTTTGTACTAGTCCAGTACGTTTGTTTTTCTGTCCGTTTTGCCCGACATCAAATTTTGATTGAGGCACCATTAAAACGATGACCTGCGGTTAACCCGCCGGTTAATCCAATAGTAGATAACGGCCTATCGCTTTAACCTTCGGCGTTTTGGATGGGCCGACCAAAGGGTTTATCGTCGCCTTCAAAATAAAAGCGAATGTAGGTTTTGGCAATTAAAGTCAACCTAATCAGATCTTCTTAACAACCAATGTTTCTATTATTGGCAGAGATCACTGGAAGGCAAACACAATTCGGCTTTCAACAGTCGTTCATTTACGTGGTTCTTGCATAATACTACGGATTCTATCAGTTGTATCAAGAAAATGCAGTCTGAGATATAGACAGGTGTTCGTTTTTGATACACTATGAGACTGGATTGTAATTGGGTAAAAAATTTGAATATTGGCTTGGGCTCTTCCGGATGGAGCGGATTGTAGGGATTGTATGCTTGCTTATTTAGTGATACGTGAAGGTTCGAAGTGGGTAGACGTGATACGTCTGGAAGCAGGGAGAACGGCAACGATTGGTCGGGCATCTACTAATAAGGTCACAATTGCCGATGATCGCGCGAGTCGGTTCCATGCCGAGGTTTTCTTTAGTGAGGAACAATGGGTCCTGCGTGACCTCGAGAGCCGTAATGGGACATTACTCAATGGTCAACCGATTAGTGGCGATTATCATTTGGTTATCAATGACACCATTCGGATTGCCAATTGCCAGCTTTCCTTTGTACAGGAACTATCTTCTGCGTTCCCGGATAAGTTTGAAGCGGATACAGGAGTATTGCGTGAACATCTAGGAAGTCAAACTAACGAATTTCTGGAAGATTCTAATGTCCTGGATTCCATTAGTGTGGCCACGATTACTCATCGTCAAGGACAAACGAATCTTCTTAAATCTCAAGCTGAGAATAAGCCGGATTCGGGGATGGGAGAATCGGTGGCTCATTTGTGTAGTCTGGCCTTCGATATTGCGGGCTGTAGTGATGAACAGGAAATCTCCAAGATAGCCCTCGAAGGAATCTTTAATAGTACTCAGGCGCATGCTGCTGCGGTGCTGTTAGCTCCTTATGACATTGAAGGTAAAGTTACCGGCGTCGACTTAAAGGTTGTCGATTCATCCGTTTTGAAAAATGTAACTAAGTACCATCGTGTGACGAGCTATTTAGCCTCCACCGTTCTTACAGATGGTGAGGCTGTTCTGGCGGCGGATATTGGCGATGACAGTAAAATTGCCAGTCGCGACAGTCAGGGCGAGATCGCCTCGACAAGTATCGTTTGTGCTCCGATTCGTTACGACAATCGAATTCTTGGGTTACTTCATGCTTACTCGACCGATGGTGATCGCCCACTTTCTCCACCGGACCTTGAATTTGCGTTAGCATTGTCCGACATTATCGGGCTGGCATTACGCAGTCTCAGTCGTGAACGTGAACTGGCTGAAGATTTGTCTTTATCTCGTAGCGAAATCCAACAATTACGCAGTCAGTTAGAGGCTGAAAGTGAAATTGTGGGAGGGAGTCCTGCGTTGGAGAAGGTTAAGCAGGATATTGTTCAGGCAGCACCTAGTCGTGCGACGGTTCTGATTCGTGGCGAAAGTGGTGTCGGCAAAGAGTTGATAGCACGCGCGGTGCACTATTCCAGTCCTCGGAGTAATGGTCCGTTTGTATGTATGAATTGCGCAGCGTTGTCCGAGTCGCTTCTCGAAAGTGAATTGTTTGGCCATGAAAAAGGTGCCTTTACCGGAGCAACAGATCGTAAGGTAGGAAAGTTTGAAGCGGCTGACCACGGGACGATTATGCTTGATGAAATTGGAGAGATGAGTCCCAGCGTGCAGGCTAAATTTCTGCGGGTTTTAGAAGGTCATCCGTTTGAACGCGTGGGAGGTAATCAGCCGATAGAGGTCGACGTGCGTGTAATTGCTGCGACTAATCGTGACCTGGAAGTTGCAGTTGCCGAAGGTCGCTTTAGACGCGATTTGTATTTCCGGTTGAACGTAGTTGAGATTCTTGTGCCCCCATTGCGAAAGCGTTCGGAAGATATTGAATTGCTCGCCTACTTTTTTCTCGATCGCTTTCGGGAAGAGACAGGTAGAAAAATTACAGGGTTTAGTGATGAAGCGATCGCTCAGTTTCAAAAGTATCGCTGGCCTGGAAATGTTCGAGAGTTGAAGAATATGGTGGAGCGTGCTGTTGTTCTATGCCGTTCGAACCAAATCGAAGCGTCGGATTTGTCGATGTCGAATTTGGCAACGCCGGATACCTCGGAAATACCGTCACAGCATGATACATTTAAGCCTATAAGTCTGGAAGACATGGAGCGTTTGCACATTTCGAAAACCCTTGCTTACCATGACTGGAATAAGAGTCGCACTGCCAGCGTTCTTGGTATCGAACGATCAACACTCGATCGTAAGTTGAAACGGTATGATATCCAACGTCCTGGTTCCTAACCCTCTGTCTTATGTGCTTATCTCCAAGTGATGTGACGGTGGTGATTCCAGTGATTAACGAGGCTGGAAATCTCAAAGCTTGTATCGAGTCTGCTTGCAATGCGGGTGCAATACACGTTGTGGTTGTAGATGGTGGCAGCGAAGACGGTAGTCCGGAAATAGCATTGCAGGCTGGAGCGACTGTTGTTGTTTCTCAGCCTGGGAGAGGGATACAGCAACATGCAGGTGCTGAGAATGCGACCACTCCCCTGCTCTGTTTTCTGCATGCCGATTGCCGCTTGTCCACAGAGGCGCTAGCTGAACTATGTGATTTCGCTAATTCGGAATCCGATGTGTATGCCTGCTTCCGGCAGAGGATTCAGCTTGCAGGTTTGAAATATCGTTTGTTGGAGTATGGAAATGCCTGGCGTGTAAAATGGTTTAATCGCCCCTACGGTGATCAGGGGATTTGTGTGTCGACGCGCCTATATTTTCATCTGGGTGGGTTTGAGGCAGTGCCATTTATGGAAGATGTGTTACTGGCGGAAAGCATGAAGCAAGCCGGCATGCGTCCCCAATTACTTTCTACAAAGATTGAAATTGCCCCCCGAAGATGGCAGCAAAATGGTGTTGTTCGTCAAACCCTTCGGAATTGGGGTTTGTTACAAAAACTAAAGAAGGGGATCTCACCCACAGAACTAGCCTTGCTGTACCCACGCCATGATCGCGAGGATCATGAAAACAGTGAGTAAAGTGTTTTACAGCTTGTGTTCATCACCTTGAATGACTTCGGCAAGCCAAAGCCCGATTTCGTGCTCGAATTCAATGTTCTCGCTACCAGCATTCATGATGAGTTGGCGATGGTAGTCGGCTGCTCCCTGTTGGTTAATGTGTGCTTCGGCAGCATTGCGGAAACGATCGGTAGGATCCACAGCAATTAACTTACGACAAAAGTTAATCAGGAATTCTTTGTTCCCGAGTTTTGGAGGAAGTATCTCCTCCAGTTGATCTGGCAGATCATGCTTCGCTTGAACCATTTCATTATAGGTTCGTTTTCCGGCAAAAGGATTTCGTCCGGAAATGAGCTCGATTAATACGTAGCCGAGACTAGCTAGGTCACTAAGTGGGCATGCCATTTCGCCTTTAAGTACTTCTGGGGCCGCATAGGCGGGCGTGCAGGTGCGATGCGGAGGAGGAGAATCGATGGAAAAAGCCGAGCCAATATCAATAATTTTCGAAGCCCCGCTTCGCTTGATCATGATGTTTCCCGGTTTGATGTCCCCATGAACGATTCCGTGACGATGTAAAGCTTCGAGAGCACTGAGGCATTCCCGGATAATTGCGACGGCAGCGCCGGAGCGGAATCGCGGCTGGTCTTTAGTTGTGGTTAAGATGTGATCGTTGATACGATTCCATCGTTTCTTAGAAACCTGCTTCTGTAAACGTAACATGCGTTCTTTACTGAGGAGCATTCGCAAATCAAGTCCATCAATCCACTCCATCACCAGCATGCGAATGCGGTTACGGTCAACGAAGTTGTGGACATCTAGCAGGTTGTCATGTTGGATCTGAGCGATTTGCATTGCCATGCTGGCGTGACGTTTCATCGTCTCTACGTAACCAGCTTCATTGGCGAATTGTTCGGGCGAAAAAACTTTCACGGCAATAGGTACTGTGAAGTCGTCTGCTCCACGCCGCTCAGAAAGATATACTTTTCCCTGCCCGCCGGCACCTAGTAAGCGTGTTAGCCGGTGGTGAGTCGTCCAGCTAAGTCGTTGGTCACCCAGGAAATTATGGTACTGGTCGACAAGTTCGTTGTCAGATTGCAGCGAGGCTTGTGGGCCGAGATCAAAAGTTAGTGTTTGATCGTTAGGAGCTTCTGTAATGGTCACGGTTAGCCGCTCGATTGCTTCAACTTCGTCGATTTGAGGTTCGCTCATTAAATTGCTAAGACCACTAAAGGCTGTCAAATCGGGGGATCGTTGATGCAGTAAGACGCTCTAGTCGTTATGGTTACGGTTTTTAGCAATTACGGCAAGGCTATTCATTCAATATTAATGAGGTTAGACACAGGATTTTTTCCTTGCAGGATAGCCCAGATGTTTGTCAACCACATTGAGAGGCTCTTCCCCACGAAGATATCGCTGGATGTTCGCAGCTACGAAGCGAATGGTATCTGGAACACGATATTTAGATTGGGCCCCAATATGAGGACTGATAATGACATTATCCATCGTCCATAGTGGGCTTGTCGGATGAAGAGGTTCAACTTCGACGACATCTAAACCTGCCCCGCCTAGGTGCCCTGAACTCAATGCGTCGATTAGATCGGCCTCTTTGACGACTGGCCCCCGAGCCACATTGATAATGACACTACCGGCTTTCATTTTAGATAGGGCTTCCCGATTAATCATTCCGCGTGTTTCGTCATTGAGAGGTACGGATAGGATCATACAGTCGATTTCGGGTAAAATTTCATTCAGTTTGTCCGCTGCGATGAGTCTTTCAACGTAGTCAGGCTTGTCCCAGGGATACTTATCCGTCGCCAGTATGCGATTACCCCATGGAGCCAGCACCTCGGCAATTCGTCTTCCATTGCCGCCGAATCCAATGATCCCGACCGTTTGGCCGTGAAAATCCAGTGTTGGTCGTCGGACGAATTCCCGCTTTTTAGAGGCGCGAAAAAACGTCAGGGAACTTCGGTAAACACCGAATAGCAATGCCATCGTTTGCTCAGCCACCTGATTGGCAAATAAACCGGAAACACTGGAGACCACAATGTCAGAATTGATGACCTCTGGTTGGAGGCAATGGTCGAGACCCGCCGCTGAAGACTGAATCCACTTGAGGCGTCCTTGACGGACTACCTGATTCCACGGAACAGGTACTTTAGCATGGCCTACGAAGATATCAGCGTTCAGGATTTCATGGGCTATTCCGGTTTGTCCTGCGTTTACAACTTCAACGTCATCACTACAGGCGTCCAATTCGGCAACTTGTTCATGGGTGACCGGAAAGCAAAGTACAACACGTTTTTTCATGGTTTCTAAATTTTAATAGGTTGTTGAAATGACATATTTGTCATTCTGTTGAGTGGAGTTGGAAATACTGTATAAATCGCGGATTGAAATGGCCGATATGCAAATTAAGCCGGTTGGCTAAACACCTCTTTTCTAGAATAATAAGAGTATAAAGTTTTTGCGACAACACAATGCGGATAACCTGTATTGGTTTAAAGAAATACAACAAGGAGCAGACCACTGAGTGCTTCATCGAAACAGCTGGGGACTATAGCGATTATCGTCTTAGTTTGCCTGCGTCTTGCCTTAGGTTGGCACTTCTACAAAGAAGGTTCATCTAAAATGCAGGATGGTTTTTCCTCTTCTTGGTTCCTGTCATCTGCCAAGGGCCCTCTGGCAGATTCGTTTCAGGGAATGTTGTGGGATGCTGACGGGAAAACCCGTCTCTGCTATGTTCCTTCGAATCAGACGACTGGCTGGAGTGCCCCTAGCTACGATACCAGTTCCGTCAAAGAATTCTGGAACTCGTATTTAGGTGATGTCGCATCATTCCATAGTTACAACGATAACACGAAGCGAAAAGCGGTTGAGCTACTTAAAGTGCGATCCGCTCAGTTAGACGCCTTCTTTGTGGCTAACCATATAGAGATGATCGAATTTTTTCGTCAGATGGAGCGACGTGAAGAGCAATTGTCACGTAACGATATGACAGGTGTTGAGAGCCTCAAAGGCCAGGGCGCAAAACTGGAAGGTGAAGTCAGCTCCACTCGGGCTGGCTATCTCAGTTCGATCGATATGATTTGGGCTGGTGTTGAAAGAGATTTGAATAGTTTTGGCGCAGGAGAAGTGCTGAAATTGGGGGAACTGAATGGACCGGCTATTTCCTCTTCCCAGATTGACAAATTTATACCTTGGTTTGATTTGCTTTGTGGGCTAGCTCTGCTGGTTGGTTTCTGTACCCCTATTGCTGCAATCGCCACGGCTGGATTCTTGTTGACGGTTTGCTTAACACAGTTTCCGGGCGCTGTTGGTGCTCAACCCGTCTATTATCAATCGATTGAAATGTTTGCCTTGCTTGTCGTTGCATTTGCAGGCGGCGGTAAGTATCTTTCCCTTGACTCTATTATCAATCACTATTGCAAACGCTGCTGCGTAAAAACCGAGCAGTCAGCATAAGAATAAATAAATAAGGAACGCATGCTATGAACCTGACTCCCGAAGAAAAGGAAGTAGGACGCGGTAATTACTTTGACGCTATTGGCGTTCGTCGCCGTGATTTTCTTAAGTCTGTGGCAGCCGGAGGTTTGGTCTCCGGAGGTGGGTTGGGAGCAGCCTACTTTGGTTACTCCACGGTCGATGACCCGGTTCGAATCGGCGTTATTGGTACAGGGGATGAAGGCAGCGTGCTCATTGGAGCATTGAATCCGGCATACTGTCAGGTAGTGGCTATTAGTGACCTACGGGACTTTAACATTCACCGAGCGTTTCATGGCGACTACGCCAGCCCGGCTGCAATGGCGGCTCGTCCAGGTTTAATGCGGAAATATAATTGGAAAACGGAAGCGGAAGCAAGGCAGCACGTAAACGTCTATAAGGATGGCTATGCTGAATTGCTTGCAGATCCGGAAATCGAAGCTGTGATTATCGCCGTTCCTCTGCACCTGCATGCCCAAGTTGCGATTGACGCGATGTTGGCCGGAAAACACGTTCTGACTGAGAAGTTGATGGCCAAGACGGTAGCTGAATGTAAGCTCATGGGGCGGATCGCCAAAGAGAAAAACCTTTATCTGGCGACTGGTCACCAGCGTCATTACAGCGTACTTTATGACAACGCCGTGAATCTCATCAAATGGGGAGCGCTCGGGGAATTGCATCATATTCGCGCTCAATGGCACCGAGGGAACCTGCCGGGCCGCGACAGTTGGCAGATGCCATTGCCGGGGGGGGAAATTCCAATTGGAGGCGAGGAAAAGGATCGGTTCGATAAGATTGCTAATGGGATCAAGTCTCTTGAACGTCAGGTAAAATCTGAGAAGGATCCTGTTGCAAAACAAATGCTGGAAGGCAAACTGGCTCAGTATATCGCCTGGGATAGCGACAAAAGCGGAGGGCAGGAACGGGCTCTTCTACATGGTTTTCAGGATTTCGAATTGCCTGCTGGTCATAGTCGCTCGGCACTCGAAGAACTTTGCCGCTGGCGATTATGGGAACGGACCGGGGGCGGCTTAATGGCTGAACTCGGTAGCCATCAAATGGATGCTGCCGGTATCTTCTGTAGTGCCCTTCGGCAGGACGGCAAGAAAGCTCAGCCGCTAAGTGTGCATGCTGTTGGTGGACGTCATATCTTCGGTGAAGACCGGCAGGTTGAAGACCATGTTTATTGCACAGTCGAGTTTCCGGCGCCGGGATATGAAGATGCGTTCGATGTTGGATACGCCGATCCGGGGACGGGTGCTGGTAAAGGGGCTGTTCCGGGATATATCGAAAATGATAACAAGAAGATCGTCGTCACCTACTCGTCCATCAATGGCAATGGATACGGGGGCTATGGTGAAGTGGTCATGGGCACCAAGGGGACTCTGGTTCTTGAACGCGAATATGAAGTCATGCTTTATAAAGGCTCAAATACCACTACCAAGGTTGGTGTCAAAGAAGGTCAGGGCGGTCCTACAATGGATACCCAGGCAAGCGGAGAAGCCGCACCGGTTGCTCAGGCTGCTCAGACGGGCCCTGTCAGTCGTGGTTACACGGAAGAGATTGAGCATTGGGCTTACTGTATTCGAAATCCAAGTCCTGAGAATAAGCCGCGATGCGAACCTAAGATAGCATTGAGTGATGCTGTAATTGCTCTTACGACTAACGTCGCTATTCGCAACGGTGCCAAAGGTGGTGGAGGTTACATTAAGTTTGAAGATAGCTGGTACGATATCGACAGCGATGAAACACCAGATGGTTCAGATCTAAAAGAAACTCGGGCGCGATTGGTAAAAACCACTTAATCACTGTCCTTCCCAAGGCCTCTCTATCACAATCTGCGGTGCTCTCGTCTGAAATGCGGGCGCCGCAGGCTGTTTGCTACAGTGTCGTTTGGATCAGTTCGGCTTGTAGGTATCCTGCTGATAGCTTCGCCGCAAAGTGTTCATAATTCCCAAAACGACTAACACGCCGCCGATCAAAGGTAAGACCACTCGCACAGAGGGCCCGTTGA
>Ga0315322_10001777_pt1 | contig 16735 bp, 12 predicted proteins | sample M110021515metaG_FD_203461 | JGI IMG/M metagenome (GOLD analysis project Ga0315322, IMG submission 203461) | Ammonia-oxidizing marine archaeal communities from Monterey Bay, California, United States - M1 100m 21515 | ecosystem: Environmental > Aquatic > Marine > Intertidal zone | place: USA...
TTGTTCACCAACACGTTGTCCAAGGCTAGAAATTTGAGGACGCCGTCCACGTCGAGAACTTGAGCAAGAGCACTTTCCAGCAACTCGCTTGGCGTCTCGTTCAGCGTCTTACAGAGAAGCATGAGACCCACCCAGCTTTTGGGATCCTCTTTCGATTTTAGCTCAAAGATCTGACGGTAGGGATCGATCTCGTCGCCGAGATAGATCATGCCGCCCTCCCCTGCTGGGCTGCCGGGGATTTTCCATCGAGCGCCCTTCGGAGTGCCGAAGAAGTCCTGGGTGAATTTCGAATCAAACTGCTGCACGTTAGCGTAGACGCCCCAGCTCTCGCCATTGATCACCACCCGCATGAAATTCGCCTTGAATGCAGGGATGTAATGCCGGGCAATTTCATAGTAGAGGACCGAGCGAAGAAAAGTCGGGTCCCCATTGGCGTTCAACAAATTCAGCGTGCTGTAGCCGCCGATCTCCTGTTTCGGATTCACTAAATCAAGGGTAAGGTTCAGCGGCCGTTTCCGACCGGTCGCCACCGAACTATAGGATGTATTCCCTCTGAATCGAACGCCTACTTGATCTAGCATTCGTCCATCCACATTAAGTTTCGCCGGCAGATCGACATCGGTACGCCGAAACGACTCAAGTTCCTTCTCCCAATTTTCGTTTTCGAATTCGAGAAACAAAGTACGGAGCGTAAAAGGATCATACAATGGCACGTCTGGATAGGAGGACACATCCGACGGCGTAAACTGCGGGCCAGGTTCGGGTTCGCCCAGTTCCCATCCTCCGCCGCCGCCAAATCCAGGCCCGCCACGGCGACCGCCTCTTGCACCCGGACCAGCGTTGCCACCATTGCCTGCCTGAGCTTCCAAATGCATGATGGCTGCCTTTCGTTCTATCGCGTCGAGCCAACCATTGCCTCCTTCGTCGAATTGCTTGAGCAGCTTTACGGTCTCGCGATTGGGTCTGCCCCCTCCTGGTCCGCCGCGACCTCCTGGACCTCCAGCTCCTGGACCGCCGAAAGCTGGTGGACCACCTACGTTGGGTCCGCGAGCGTTGGGCTCATCAACAGATGAGGGCCCTGGCTCGTTCACAATGACCAGGACGGCCACCACGAGTCCGACGGCCAGCGTCCCAAAGATCAAGTCCTGTAAGGAAGAGCGAGAGAGATTGAAAAGGTGACGTTTCATGGTTTGCTCGGGTTTTGGATTTCAGGTCAGGCGTGCCGAATAGCTTCAATGCCCAGCACGTACTTGGAGCAGCGCGCGATGCGGCAGGGAAACCAGTTAGCAATATCAGCGGCGCAATCGGAGTCGCTTGGTGCGTACTTGAGCTCGATCACCACGGCACAATCTGCCGGTGGTCGACTGGCTAGCGCTGCTGTGGTGTGGTCCGGCGCATAGAACGCGAGATCAGAGTCCACGGTCAGGCGGACGCGGCCATCGCCGCTCAGGTAATAATGACGATGATATCGGTTGATGAGACTGGGTTGTCGCTGGTCGAGACAACGCCACACGGGATCTTCCATGCCAAGCTCGCTCAGCATCACTCGCAGCTTGTGTTCAACCAGACTACCGTTGAGAGCCAGCGGTGGCATGGAGTGCGCGCGTTTCCCACTCACCGTGCCCTGCTTGCTCTTTCGCTCGAACACAGGTTTTGGAATCGGCCCGTGCAGGTCGCCGTACCAACGGATGCGGCTCTTGCTTCTCTGAGCGAGGCCAGCGACGTGATCATTGTAGTCATCCAAACCGGGGGAATCGAGGTAGAGATTGTTCACCCAACGGGGCGGATAGGCCTCACGAAATCCGGATGGATGCTGGCGGATCAACGCCAACACCTCTGGCTTAGCATAGCCGGCAGGAAGCAGCTTGCGCTCGAAGCGAAAGTCATCAGTTGCCACGTTCTCAGCAGGTGTCGCGGATTGAATCAATGGTTGAGGCCGCCATCCTCGAGGCAGGTTATCTCGACCGACGGGCTGAGTTTGCGGATGCTCTCGCTAAACATTTCAATACCTTCCGGGTCAACAGAATCGACTCGGAACGAAGCTCGCATCACGTCAGGCCCATCATCAAGTCGCTTCAAGCTGGCCGTGGCCCCGACAGCAGAGAGAGCCTCCAGGATTTGCACGGACGTAAGTTTGCCTGGAGCCGGGCTATTGATCGTAAGAAACAAATTCCCCGAATCAGCTTTTGGACGAGAAAGACTTCGCAGCGCAATGAGTCCAATAATCAATATAAAGGCCACCACCGTAACCAGTCCCTCGCCCGCTCCCAAGCCTAAGCCAACTGCAATCGACAGGAACAAAAACGCGAGTTCCTCAGGCTCCTTGATCGCCGCTCTAAAACGTACAATCGACAGCGCGCCCACCAAGCCAAGCGACAGCGCGAGCGACGACTTGACGATGCCGATTATCAGCGTCGTGGTCACGGTCAGCAGCAGGAAGTTCCGCGCGAACTGACTCCGGTTTGAAAGAGCTGTGCCAAACCTAACGTAGGCTTTACCCAACAACACGCCCAATATGGCGGCCGTAATCAGGCTAATGGCTAACGTTGGCAGCGACTTGATGGTCACCGGGTTCCAGAACAATTCAGTGAAGCTATTTTGCAATTGCATTAATTATGTGGGATTTACGATTTACAGATAGAAAATTGATAGATTCGCTAGGATTGGCTATGTATATAGTTATTGAATGGGTACGTTAAAAACTTATTAGCCATTATTTACTGACGTCCCACTGCTCGTCGCAATCGTAGGAGATGAATAGGTTGCTCGTCAGTTGAGACTTATTCTGGTGCGAGTGCGGCTGGGCCAAGTATACCGGGTCCACAACGGTGTACTCTCGCGTCAGCTCGGTGCCCTCTTTATTCACATAGAATCGCTCGGTGATTTCCATCTGGTCACTGTGTCGGACAGCCCTGACAGCATGTCCTCCAGGGGCCTCCAGAAAACCAGACGCAAAACCTTTGGTTTTAACGATCAAGGTGTCGTCTTTCCATTCACCTACTGAATAGCCTGTAACGCTGGGTTCAATCTCATCGGGAAATACTCCACCGAGATGGATCGTCCTTACCACGTCCATAAATCCGTAGGTGATCACGATCTTAGTTTCTGATTGCTCGATCTTGTTAACCATCTGGTCAAAGTTATAATCAAAGATGATATTGGTTGGCTGACAGATGAACCGAGGGTTCTGCTCCTCCGTATAGTCGTCGGCTTCATCCTGCCCGATTTGGGTCATTTCAAATCTTGGGGGCCTACCACCACCGCGTCTTGGAGGACGGCCTCCTGGGCCGGGACCACCTCTTTGACTGGGATCAACTCGTTGACTGGGACCACCTCTTTGGCCGGTACCACCTCTTTGGCCAGGACCACCTCTTCGAGGGGGACCACCACCTCGGGCCTCGAACCAGTTTCCGGCAATATTGGGAGTTCCGTCTTCAAGGGTGGGTTCGCGTTTCCCGGGGACTACCTTGCCCGCCTCGTTAAGCGTATCGCGGCGCCTCACGACCCTACCATCTTCAAAAGAAATGGATTGGGCATAGCATGTCTTGGGATCACGCCGGTCTGGTGAGCCAGTTACGATGATTTGGGTACCTGGGGCAAACATGTCCGCAGACCAGCCGGCACGCTTGAGCAAGCTGCCCGAACGCAATTCGCAGCGCCATTGCTCGTCTTCGCCTGCATCATTCGTAACCATGAAATAGACGTAAGCATGCGGGTTCACAAAACGAACCCGGTTCACGACGCCCGTCACGGTTAATGTCTGGTCAAGGTCGAACTGCCCGGTGATACCGTGGTGTGCCACCGCAGTCGGGGATAACAGAGCTAAGCTGCACAAGGAGGCAAACACAGCGGCCATAATGGTTTGTTTAATAGTCATAATCTTTAATCCAGGGGTGTTTGGTTATTAAACAAAGGGAAGAAATAACCCTAGCAGAGAATGACTCCCTTACTCGCCTCTATGCAAGTTATACGTGAAGGTACGCCTATGAGTGAGTTTTAAAAGATAGATTTTATGAAACCAATTGTGCGCGGACGCTCTTTCTCTAATAACTTCTGTAGCCGCGAAATGGTTACCATGAATTTTGGTTTTTTAGGATAGTATTTTTCATTCCTGTCGGCACACCGCTCCCCTGCTCTACCTTTGATGCTGCCAAGTAAAGCGTTTCGTCGTCATGCGTGCGGGTGCGTCCATGCACTTCAAGATCATGAGCCAAGCCATAGGAAACGCCTAGCTCCCAACTAGGAATCTCCGAAATGCGATTCATGTACTCATCCCAAAGCTTTAGAATGATGAACATGTTATTCGCCTCTTCAGACATCGCCGAAATAAAGCTCCCTTCCACTCCAATGAAGGAGGCAGGGTCTCTGTATTCGATAATTGGTGTTAAAATAATATTCATATAGCGTTGATTTAGATTCTCTTGCGTCAGGCACTCCGGCCGACGCAATGCGACATGGTGACCAGTCCCATCTCTCCATTCGCTGGGAGTCATCGAGAGCTCGGCTTTAAAAGCCCGAGTAAAGGACTCGTGCGATTCGAATTGGAAATCGAATGCCAGCTCCAACACTCGCCCCTCATATTCAGTCAAACGCTGAGCCGCTTCCGCAATCCGCCGACGCCGCAAGTAACGCCCCACCGACTCGCCCACCAAAGCCGAAAAAGTCCGCTAAAAATGCCACAACGACATACCTGCTGACACGGCAAATTCACCTATCGAAACCGGCTCGGAAAGCCGAGCCTCGACAAGATCCAGCGAACGTTGAATGGAATGAAGCATCTGCATATTAATACACTTTAACAAAACCCCATTATCCCACGCTTGATCATTTGTGCTATTCTTAAAGACATCACGCCGGAAGGCCAGCATCTGAATTGCCCGCGACCCATTAAGAACTATCTGCTCGAAAACCAGGACACGTTCACACCACGCTTGATCACCAATTCTCTCGAGTACAGCGCTGGCCACGAACTATCCCGAGGTGATGAACTACTCGGTAATGAGCTGGTCAATGCCAAACCGAATCGAAGTGATCCAACTCATATCCTATAAACAATGGATCCGAGCAATCTGTAGGCAATCAAAGATTTTTGCTCGTTGTTATTTTAAAAGCCCGGAATAATCCAGCAATCCCATTGCCGGAGCCGTAAATATCGTTTCTCATTCAGCCAAAAAGCGACGGGCCCCAACTACTCGGAGTTCGGTCCAACACGTTCGAATACTTTTCAAGCAAATCCTTTCATGATCGAAACCACTAGCGAGCTAACTCAAATCGGCATCAATATGAAGAGGATTCCCCTTCGCACGGCATTGATTGGGTTGCTCGTCTCAACCTTGTGCGTCGCGTTTTCCGCGGATGGCGACCAAACAGTCATACTAGGCGCTTTAAAGGGGCACGACGGTCTGTTGGCGGAGCCTTTAATGGGCGGCGGTGAATTGCCCAAAGCACTCATGGGAGTAGGAGTCAGTTCGGACGGGACCGTTTACGTCTCGGAAACCGTGAGGCAGATGAGAGAAGAGCTTAGCCTGTTGCAGTCGCGGTTTCTGCATCCGATCGACATGGGATTCACGACGGTTGAAGCAAAGCGCAACTGGATCGAGCGGAACTATTCGCAGCAAATTGCCGAAGCCCAGGGTATGCATGATGTGAATGGCGATGGAACAGTCGATCTCGCCGATCTCGCCGTACGCAGCGAGAAAATATTCACTCTACAAGACGCGAACCAGGACGGCGTCTTCGATGCGGCAACGCTGTTTGCCGACGGCTTCAATGACATCGTCACAGGAGTGGCCCACAGCGTGACGCCGATCGGGGACTCGATTTATGCGACGATCATCCCCGACCTGTGGAAACTCCAGGACAAGGATGGCGACGGACGGGCCGAGCTGCGAGAGCGTCTCGTACATGGCTTTGCCAACCACATCGGTTATGGCAATCATGATCTGCATAGCGTACTGCAGGCATACGATGGCAAACTTTACTGGAGCATGGGGGATCGCGGTACCAATGTGATGTCGAAAGAAGGTAAACGATGGGCCTACCCACACAGCGGTACCATCGTCCGCTGCAACCCCGACGGAAGCGCATTCGAGGTGGTTGCCAGTGGACTGCGCAATTGTCAGTACTTCGATTTCGACGACTACGGAAACTTATTCGCGATAGACCATGACGCCGATTTTCAAGGCGAACGGGAGCGTTTGGTTTATTTGCCGGAAGGCTCGGATTCCGGATGGAGAATGTACTATCAGTACCGCACTCCCAATCGACACATGAAAACGAACCGGTCGGATATCTACAATCCTTGGCTGGCTGAGAAAATGTGGGTTCCCCTTCATGAAGGTCAACCTGCTCATATGCTGCCGCCAATCGAGAACAGCTGGAACGCTCCGGCATCCTTTTCCTATCAACCGGGAACGGCGCTCGGCGGCAAATACCATGGACATTTCCTGCTCGGAGGAGTGGGCGAGATCCGTGCCTTCAAGATGGTTACGGACGGTGCGAGCTTTCGACGCGAAGGGGAAGACCTCCTTATTCAAGGGCTGTCGAATCAGGTGTTGGCATCGGCGTTTGGCCCCGATGGACGCATGTATTTCGTCCTGTGGAAGCCTGGAAAAAAGAGCCCGTTGTGGGCATTGCGAGACAGTGAGCCGCAAGAGTCGGCTGTCGCTGCCATGGCAGAGGTGGAGGCTCTTTCGGGCAAGGGATTCCAAGCAAAATCGACAGCGGCTCTGTTGGCGTTTCTCGGCCATGCGGACCGGCGGATTCGACAAGAGGCACAATTCGAATTAGTCGCTCGTGGTAAAACTGAACCCCTACGTACACTGGCGATGAATACAAGCGCGGGACAGTTGCCGCGCTTGCACAGTCTTTGGGCTCTTGGCCAGCTTAAGGACGGAAATCGAGCACTATTGCAGAAACTCAGCTCCGACCCTGATCCCGAGTTGCGGGCGCAGACTGCTCGTTGGGCCGGAAATCTCGGATACGATCCGGACGGGATAATACTGAAACTGTTAGGGGACCCTTCCCAGCGCGTACAGGCTTTTGCAGCCATCGCCACTGGAAAACTGAAGAGTAAAAGGGCTCTGAGTTCGCTTGTGGATTTGATCGTGACTGCGGATAATAAGATTCCCGTTTTGCGGCATGCAGGAATCGCCGGACTGGCGGGCGTTGCCTCGAGCCAGGACCTCCAGGCATTCGCAAGGCATCCATCCACAGCGATGCGCATCGCTGCAGTGGTGGCGCTGCGACAGCGTCGGGCGACCGTCGAACTTCTGCCGTTTCTACGCGACGGCTCTTCGCAGGTAATTGCCGAAGCGACGCGTGCCCTTTATGACGAAGCGACTCCGGATACATTTACCGATCATCCCGAGGTGCTCGAGGCTCTGGCCGTATTGCTTAGCTCCAAGGCGGATGCTGCGGTGAACGTGAGAGCGCTTGCCGCAAATCGGAGATTGGGAACAGTCGCGGCCGTGAAACGCATAGCGACGTTTCTAGAGGCGCCAGAGCTAAGCAGACTGGAACGCTTGGAGGCGCTAAACACCTTATCATATTGGACGGAGGCAACGGTGATCGATCCTGTCGATGGACGCTATTTCCCCTTGTCGGCCTTCGGTCAAGAGGCTCTAGAGGTAGCCTTTGGCGAAGGACTGTGGACGCTATCGAAAGTCAAGGACGAGGCTATTTCTCAAAAGGCAATTGCGATTCTCGCAAAGTTAAAGCCCTCCGATGCCAGCTGGCAACAGGTTGTCGAAAAGGTCATGGACGGAAGCGAAAACGAAGCCATACGGGTCGAGTGGCTTCGCTGGTTACGTATTCAGAATTCCGATAAGTTCATTGAAGTGGGCATTGCGGCTTTGGACGCGAAGTCCACGGTTTTGCGCCTCGCTGCGGCGGAGGAACTGATCGCGGCGAACGGTGGCGAGCGGGAGGTACAACGCTATCTTTCGTCTACGCTTAAAGGTTCGAAGGATACTCGAGAAATGCAGTATGCCTTGTCGCGGCTGCCGAGGGTCTCATCGCCCTATCCCGTGGCGCGTCGGTTGCTCGACCAATTGATCGACGGCACGCTTGCAGCCGATTTGAAGCTGGACGTGCTCGAGGCAGCGGCAGCTCTGGCCGAGACCGATGAAAAACTAAATGGCCAATTGGAACGATACCGTGCTCAGACCGAATGCAAAGGACCGTTAGCGCAGTATGACGCAGTCCTCTTGGGAGGAGACCCTGAAGTTGGCGAGGCCCTTTTTTCTGGTCATACTTTAGCAGCCTGCTCGAAGTGCCATGCTCTCAAAAGCTCCGATAAACAGGTTGGACCCAGTTTGCAGGGAATCGCGACGCGTCACCCCCACTCCTATCTCTTGCAGTCCCTGGTCGACCCGCAAGCCGCAGTAGCGCCGGGATACGGAATCGTTACCTTGGCGCTTAAAAACGGAAACTCTGTGACGGGGATTTTGATGCGCGAGACCTCTGATGTAATCGTCGTGAAATTGCCTGACGGCAATCAAGCGACATATTCCCAGACTGCGATTGCGTCGAAAACCAAGCCCTTGAGTACGATGCCCGATATTAAAGGGATTCTTAGCAACCGCGAATTGAGAGACCTGGTCGCCTACTTGGCCACTCTGCATTAGCGGTAAGTAAAATCCTCAGAGGAGAGATGCAACAGCCCCCTCCGCCTAAATCTCAGTATGCTCGGTGGATGATCTTGCGGACGGGTCGTAGACCTGTCCAGTAGCAACCATGAGCGAAATGTTCACAATCACGCAGGGAGAATATCGGAAAAACCCTCAACTACCAAGCGAATCAAATCGGAACAATTGAACTTCCTATCAACAATCGAAGACCGAAGCATCATCCTTCAATCGCGTTTTATTCAGGCCAGCTAGCAGCATCCTTGACCAGTTTCCACCTGGTGAGAGCGGCTTCCGACTTGGTAAGCGATTTTAGGCTTAAGTCTCGTCTCAGGTGACTGGGTCCCCCCGCTTTGGCACCCATTCCAGCATCAATAGCGAAACCGAATTCGGGATGGTCGGTCAGTATGAGGAAGCCTTCCTCTGTGAGCGTAAATCGTTGCAGGGAAGATTTGCTGGGTTCTTTTAGAAATAATGCCGCTCCTGCTGTGGCGCTAGCCGCTTCGATGCAAAGTCCGTATTCGCTGGCAAGAATTTGTCCTTTGGATGGGTTATCCATAAGCCACATTTCATCCGCTGATCCGAAGCGCTTGAGAGTGTGGGCCATCAGTGGAGCCTTCAATTGCACGTTCTGCCGGAATCCCGGAATATCGACGCAGTAGAATTCAGGTTCGTCTAATGGATCGACCAATCGTATCATCACTGGACTAGGTTTGCCCTGGATAACACAGGGAAGCAAAAACAACGATTGGAGGCAGAATAGAAGCGATTTCATGCCGAGAGACTGAAGAACTGTCTTGGCACAATCAAGCTAAGTTCCTTGGGATTATACAGCTTGATCCTTTTCGCTAAGCATAGGCGCATTGGTTTGTAAATATGTGTAGCCGGATCGAAATAAATTGTCTATGTTTTATACGCTCACCTGCCACGAAACATTCTTAGTCGATGACTGTTTATTGAGATACCCCAAATCCAAGGATCAAAAAAAACCAACCAAAAATAATGAAGAAACTCCTACTTTTAACTTCGCTTAGTTTGATGTTCGCTTCCTTTTCGTGCGCAGAGCCGAACCCGAGTGGTAATGAGGATGAAAAGCAGATAATTTCCTTAATAGCTCAATACAGTAAGGCCCGTGAAACCAAGGATGCGGAATTGTTAAAGTCGATTCTAGTTAAGGATATTGATCAACTTGTGTCCTCCGGTACCTGGAGACGAGGGATTGATGAATCTCTCAAAGGCATGATGCAAAGTTCCACGAGTAGACCGGGCTCCAGAACTCTCACTGTTGAAAAAATAAGATTCTTAGCTGAAGCCAGCGGGATTGCAGACGCACGCTACGAGGTGACAAACACTGACGGTAGCATTCGGAAAATGTGGAGCACTTTTATTGTGACTCATCAAGATGAACAGTGGAAAATTGCAGCCATTCGGAACATGCTTCCAACCAGGTGATTATTCGACATCTGCAACGTATTCATCTCATCGGAACAATTGAATTCCCTGTCAACAATCTACCCCTCCCTATGAATCTTTGCACTAATAATAAAAAATCCTTTTGCTGCAGTGTCTCCCTTGCAATGCTGCTCGCCCTTGTTTCGTTTGCCCAGTCGGAAGATCGGCCGAATGTCGTAATCATCTTTATCGACGATATGGGTTATGGCGATTTGGGGTGTTTCGGATCAGAGACGATTCGAACGCCGCGTATCGATAAATTAGCGACGCAAGGAACGAAATTTACGAACTTCTATGCTCAGACGGTTTGCGGTCCTTCTCGTTCGGCTTTGCTTACTGGGCGCTACCCGGTCCGTAGTCTCGGCTGGAGCATGCCGGAGAGCGAGATCACTTTCGCGGAGCAACTCAAGACTGTCGGTTACACGACGGGCTGCATAGGCAAATGGGATGTTTCCAACCGCAGAGCCATAATCGAACGCATGCCTAATAATCAGGGCTTCGACTACTATTGGGGCACCTTGGGCGCGAACGATGGCGGCAAGGTAGCCTTTCATGAAAACAACGAACCCATTGGCGGGACCGATGAGATGGGCAGCCTGACGAAACGCTACACGGATAAGGGCATTGCGTTTTTGGAGCAGCACAAAGACGAGCCGTTCCTTTTGTACCTGGCCCATACTATGGTGCATTCGGTCATCGGCGCCTCCCCCGAATTCAAAGGCCAGTCCGAGGGCGGACTCTATGGCGATACGGTCGAGGAAATCGATTTTCATACCGGCCGCTTGCTTGATAGAATCGACGAACTAGGGCTGCGGGACAACACCTTGGTGATTTTCACTTCGGACAATGGCCCTTGGAGCAATTTCTCTGAAGTCCTTGGTCCCAAGCATGACGGAGCCATTGCCTGGGGTGAGTCCGGCCCCCTACGCGGAGCGAAAGGATCGAGCTACGAAGGAGGAGTGCGCGTGCCTTGCATGGTGCGTTGGTCTGGGATGATTCCCGAGGGACGTGTCAGCGATGCGCTTTTTTCTACCTTAGACTTTTTGCCAACCTTTGCAGCTCTGACTGGCTTTGAGGCGCCGAAGGATCGGCCGTTGGATGGCGTAGACCAGACGGCGCTGTTGAAGGGGCAGAGCGAAATGGGAGCTCGTGACTATTTCTATTACTACATTAAAGGGGAGCTACAGGGTGTTCGGCGCCATAACTGGAAGCTGATTCTCCCCAATCGCCAAACCTTCTACGGTTACGTTAAGGACCGGGGATCGGAAAATGTAGAATTGTATGATCTTTCCAATGACATAGGCGAAACGCGAAACCTAGCCAAGAACCATCCGGAACTCGTGCAAAAGTTATTAGCTCTGGCTAACCGAGCGCCTGAGGCGGAAGATCCGACGATTCTAAATAATATTCGAATCCCCAATACGAAATCGAAGTAGACTATTAGAAACATAAGATGCGCTCGATATCTAAAAGCACTCCCCTCGTCATGGGCTTCATTAGTTTACTATTCCTAGCTCCGACTTTCACAGTAGCAGAGTCTCTCTACTTCCCTCCCAATACAGGAGAGTGGGAAGCCATTGATCCGACAGAAGCTGGATGGGATGAGGCGAAGCTGCAAAAATTGATCAATGCAGTAGGCAAACAAAAATCCTCTGGCCTGCTCATCCTCCAGAACGGCAAAATTATCGTCGAGAAACACTGGCCTGACGAAAACTACAAAATGGGAGGGATCCGTGGAGTTCGTATGATGTTGGGCAAAACCCAAGACGGTCACAGCATAGAGGATGTCGCATCCGCTCAAAAAAGCATCTCCGGTATCATAGTGGGTATGGCTCAACAACAAAGACTGCTTTCCATTTCAGACCCCGTCCACAAATATCTGGGTAAAGGTTGGTCACGAGCTTCTCCTGAAAAGGAAGCAAAGATCACGGTTAAGCACCTGATCAGCATGAGCTCCGGATTGAAGGACGACCTCACATTCGAAGCCCCAGCTGGCACGCGTTGGCGTTACAATACCACCGCTTACTCCCACTCTATGCATGTGGCATCTGCCGCTGCCGGAATGAACGCGAAAGACCTCGTGAAAGCATGGCTGTTCGATCCGCTTGGGATGGATGACTCCACCTGGATATTCCGTAATGGCATGGAAGACTCCAACATCAAAGATACCAACATATTCGGTCTGAGTACCTCCAATCGAGACTTGGCCCGAATCGGAATAATGATCCTGGCCGGCGGAACATGGAATGGAAAACCCATAATGACCGACAAGGATTATATCCACGACATGTCACACCCTTCTCAGGAAATGAATCCCTCCTATGGCTACCTCTGGTGGCTAAACGGACAATCAATTGTGAATGGAGGTGCCGGCCTCAATCCGAAAGAGGGTCCCTTGATCAAAGAAGCCCCAGCCGATCTCTTCGCCGCCCAAGGCGCCCTGCAAAGAAAACTCTATATAGTTCCTTCCATGAATCTCGTGATAACCCGCCTCGGCAATCAGACCGAAACCAATGACTTCAATAACCAATTCTGGAAAGGCCTCATGGCCGCCGCACCCCAATAATCTGGCTAGATTAATAAGAACTTAGAAAACTCAATTAACCGCTTAACTGGACACTCGTGATATGAAACATTCATTCTTCCTTCTCAGTCTATTATTCTTCCTTCCCCTACAGGCCAGCTCTGAAGAGCTCAATGTCCTATTCATCGGCAACAGCTACACCGGTCGGCACACTCTTTCTCAGGTTGTTAAAGAGATGGCGGAGGTCGGAAACCCTGGACTGCAATTCAAAGTCTCCACAGTGATCTACGGCGGTCGCACCTTAAAAGATCATTGGCGACTAGGCACGCAGCATATCATTAATCAACACGCCGTTGCCAAAGAAGAGATCAAAGCGACGGTCGACGCGCTTAAAGAAGCCTCCAAAGATTCGAAGGACAAATACGCGCCAGCTGGCTTAAAACGACAAGTTGCTCTGCTTGAAAACTATCCACCCAGTCGGGAAAAATGGGATATCATTGTACTGCAATCCTACCGTGATGACCTGGACGGCGATGATTCTCCCTACATGCAGTATGCTCCGAAGTATGCCAAACTGGCCAAGGCCCAGGGAGCTCGGGTTATTTTGTACGTGACCACACCCACAACGCAAAACGCCCAAACGATATCATCAACCCCAGACAAAACTCCTATCCTTAAGAAATCCAAGTCGATAGCCAAATTGGCGAACAGTATAAACGCCAACGTCGCTCCTATGGCCCTGATCGCTCATCGCAGCCAATCCCAACGGCCAGATCTCCCCCTGCGCTTCATCAACGATGCGCACTTGAACCAGACCCTATCCTACATGAGCGCCTGCGCCTTATACGCAGCGATATTCAATAAAAGCCCTGTTGGGCTACCGATAACCGAGGTCACGGACATTAGATTTCTTGAGGGAGACAAAACGAAAGACCGTGATGGCCTTCCTATCACCAAAGTATTTTCCGACAAAGACCGTGCCGATTTACAACATATCGCTTGGCAAGGTTATCGGGAATTCCAAAAACTTCGGGTCAATTGAATCGTCGTAGATTCATAGAAAAAACCGCATGATCGCTCTAAAACTGAAAAGCTTGCTCATTGCGCTCAAAGCAATCCTGCTCGTTTTTGCCTTCGGGATAAATTTGTCAGCTGCAGGCCAGCCAAACATCGTTGCTATTATTGCCGACGACCATGGCGTCTACCATTCGACGGTCTATGGCTCGAAGGAACAGAAAACGCCTCATATGCAATCTTTGGCAAATGAAGGCATGACCTTCTCACGAGCGTACGTCGCCTCCCCTGCGTGCGCCCCCAGTCGGCATGCCCTAATTTCTGGGCTGATGCCCTACAGAAATGGAGTAGTAGGCAATCACGAGAATTCAAATTACAAACTGGATGCATCCGAGAGTTTGATACAGCAACTCATAGATGCGGGCTATGATGTTGTATTCAGGGGTAAAGTTGCCCACGGCAATGGAAAAGGAGTGGTACCCACTGGAGTAGTACGGCTACCCGGTAGCAATAATCTACTCGATCCCGAAAACGTCGAAGCCTATCTCGTAAACCGGAAAGACAAGACCAAACCGGTTGCCCTGTTCATCGGCCCGACTGACACGCACACGATCTGGCCTAGCGAGCCAGGCGACGTTCACTTCAAACTTGAAGACACCGTACTGCCACCCAAGACATTCGATATACCCGAGGCGCACCAATTGATGGCCCGCTACAACCAGTCCGTTGAGAATGTGGATACAACCGTCGGCCAAGTACGCGAAATCGTCAAACGCCAACTCGATGAAGACAATACCCTTATCCTCTATACATCCGACCACGGCCAGAATTGGCCATTCGGGAAATGGTCGCTCTACGAAACGGGCGTACGCGTTCCACTGATAGCCGTTTGGCCCGGAAAGATTGAGCCAAAATCAACCACTGATGCCATGGTCAGCTGGATAGATCTAATCCCGACTTTTCTCGATATCGCCGCAGCGCCTACTGTGGCAGGCATCGATGGCAAATCCTTTAAAAACGTATTGCTGGGCGAAACCGCTCGCCATCGCGAAAAGATCTTCACCGTCCACAAAGGTGATAAGACGGTTAACGTTTACCCCACCCGGGCTGTAAGAACGAACAAATGGAAATACATGCTCAATCTGTTCCCTGAGTTCTACAACACCACCCACATGGACATAAAAGTCTTCCGAGAAGGGCATACGAGAGCTGGCCAACGAAACCAACATACGTTCTATGATTGGTCTGCGTGGGTTCAAGCTGCCGAATCCAATCAAGAGGCCGCTCAATTCCTGCACCGTTACCATGCCAGACCCAAAGAAGAATTATATCTCGTTGAAGAGGATCCCTACGAAGAAAACAACCTCGCTTATGATCCTCAGTATGCGGATGTACTAGCCTTTATGCGCAAGGCGGTTCAAGATCGCATGAAAGCGGTTAAAGACGACAAATCCCTGTCAGGTAAACCAAGACTCCTGAAAAACAATCCGTTACCACCCGCCTTTAAACTATATTTTCCCAATGGCGGCGAAACGCTCACTTCCGGTCAAACCGTAAACGTCTCCTGGAGCCCCTTCTGGAAAGGTGTGCGAACTGTCAAATTGGAATACAGTAATGGCAGTATGTGGAAAGTGATTACGAATTCCACCACGCACAACGGGACGTTCACATGGCAAGTGCCTGCAATTTCATCGAAAACGGTAACACTCCGGGTCAGCACGGCAGATGGAAAGATCTTCGATGAAAGCGACAAGCAATTCTCAATATCGCCGAGCCCCTAAGTCAAGCCCATCGCCAAGCGCAAGTCGGCTAGTCTTTTATCAGAACCATTAATCATCGATTGCAATCATACGTTGTCATCTTTTCTCTGAATCCATTCAAAGGCGTGTATTTAATTCAACCTGACTTTATCGCTTTTGATGATTTTTATGAACGTTTCCGTTCGTTTATCTCTCCCCGCTGAATTCAAGTGATAGACCGTGTCATAAAAGTGATTATCGGGGTACACGAATGTACGAGGGTGATTAACCACTGGAATGCGCAGATCGTTACTAATATCATTTTCGAACCTATCTATAACAGACTGATTTTTTTCGTAAAAAGACTCTGCAATACAGGGATAGGAAAAATACAGCTTAACATTACGTTCTTTGCAAATTTTATTTAGCTCATTCAGTCTTTCAATTTCTTCCCAATAGCGATATGATAAAACTACGTTATCGATTAATATCTTTATTGAACCTCTTTCCAAATGAGCAGTATGGTCGCCAAATTCATTAAAGGCCAACCTTGAATATATAGGGTCTTTTAGCTGAACTCTCTTGCGACTAGATGCATCGAATACAATAGACCTAAACTTATCACTGACACTATCTAGATAGAGCTTGAAATCGCTATACGCTAATGACTCATTATTGACATATTTCTTCGACTCAGGGTAGCACTCAGCGGTTAACTCAAGGACCCCTGATTGACCTTCCCCAATCAGGTACTCGAAAGACAGAAATACGACGTCGCCATCTTTTACCGAGCTCCGAACTTCACCAATCAGAAACTCCATTCCTAACCCGGCATGAAGCCCTAGATTCACAACAGTTATATTGTTAATCTCATTCTCTATACGCTCACTATTTAGACCAAAGGCCAAATTAGAACCACCAGCAAAAATCACCCGACCATCACTCATCTCCCCAAGCCTTTTATGTTTATCAATAATAGCAGCCATATAATTTGAATCGTTTGGTCCTACATATATAAAATCAACAATCAGCATAAAGCCGCAAGTCATAAGGAAAAAATACAGTAATTTATAAATAAATTTTTTCATTGTTAAAATTGAAAATAAATAAATTGCTGCGTACTTGTCTTAAACAATAGTATAATACTAATTATAGAAAAGTACAAACCCCACCTTAGACTTGTAGCCTTGATTGAATTCATATCCGCAAGTGGATGCTGCTTCTCTCGACCAAACCATTCAATCGCCAAAAAGCACGCGATGATAACAATCAGGCTTCGGGGATCGACCTCAGGGTAACTGACAAGCGATTCTGAAAAAATTATATTTATATAATCAACTGCTTGACTTATACTTTCGGCCCTGAAAAAGATCCAAGCG
>Ga0315322_10001779_pt1 | contig 16730 bp, 11 predicted proteins | sample M110021515metaG_FD_203461 | JGI IMG/M metagenome (GOLD analysis project Ga0315322, IMG submission 203461) | Ammonia-oxidizing marine archaeal communities from Monterey Bay, California, United States - M1 100m 21515 | ecosystem: Environmental > Aquatic > Marine > Intertidal zone | place: USA...
TTTCGAATCCGAATGATCTACGGCTTTGGTTAAATTTAAATGGTGAGCAGCTACAGGATGGCTGCACCTCTGATTTTATTTTCAATATCCAGCAAGTGGTGAGTTATCTGAGCCGCTTCATGACCCTTTTGCCGGGGGATGTCATTTCGACTGGAACCCCGGCTGGAGTTGGGTTGGGGTTTGATCCGCCCGTGTATTTAAAAGAGGGCGATGTGGTCGAGCTTGGGATAGACGGCTTGGGAATGCAGAAGCAAATGGCTGTTAAGGAGCGCTAGAGGCATGAAAATCACTTCGGCAAAAGTCATTGATGTTCGGGTGCCGACATCGGACAAGATGTTGGGTTCTGATCCTTTCCATAAGGCGCCGGATTATTCATCAGCTGTCCTGCATCTGGAGACTGATGGCGGGTTGCGGGGCGTGTCGGTGGTTTTTACAGTCGGGGCGGGGACTGATTGGATTGGCCATGGCATACAAGACCTCGCGACCTTAATCGTTGGGTCTACTTTAGAAGAGTTTTGCGAAGCCCCGGTCAAGCTCTACCGAAGGCTGAATGATCACCACCAATTGCGATGGTTACATGATGGCGTGTTTCGTATGGCGTGTGGGTCCATCATTAACGCAATGTGGGATTTATGGGCTAAAGCCGAGAAAAAACCACTGTGGAAGTTACTCGTGGATCTTGAGCCGGAGTTTGTAGTGGGTTGTATCGACTGGAGGAATTTGAAAGACGCTTTGACTCCCGAAGAGGCCTTAAAGATTTTGGAGAAGGCAGGTGAAACAAAAGTGGATCGTGAAGAGGCGATGAGTGAGCTGGGGCCGAAAGCATACTGCACCGCTGGATGGCTTGGGCTGAGTGATGAGGCGATTCTAGCAACAGTTCGTAAGCTTCAGGGGGAAGGCTTTGACGCCTTCAAAGTGAAGGTAGGATTAAATTCTTCCGAGGACGTGGCTCGGCTTAAGTTCATGCGGGAAGCGATTGGAAATGATCAATCGCTGATGGTGGATGCTAACCAATTCTGGGGAGTGGGAGAGGCCAAGGAACATGTCGCGAACTACGGGCCGTTTGGATTGAAGTGGGTGGAGGAACCCATCGCGCGGGATGATGTTCTTGGGTATGTTGAGCTTTCGGAAAGCTTCAAAGAGGAATCGTTTCAGTTTGCTTGTGGTGAGCACGCGGCTTCTCCGGTGATTTTTAAGCAGCTTCTTAAAAGTAGAGCGGTTGGGTATTGTCAAATTGATGCCGTAAGGGTGTCTGGGGTGAATGATGTGATGGCGATCATTTTGATGGCGGCAAAGTTTGGTGTGCCGGTTTGTCCGCACGGGGGTGGAATCGCGCTTTGCAATATGATTCAGCATTATGGGATGTGGGATCAAATTGCGGTGAGCGGGCATTCCGAGACGCAATTGGTGGAATACATTGATTTTCTTCAAGATGCGGTAGAACAACCGGTGCGGATGAAAGATGGGCACTACGTTACTCCTGAGGCTCCGGGATGGGGGTTAGAATTCCGCGAGGAATTCTTGAGGGACCATACCTTTCCGGGTGGGAAAATTTGGAGTAGCCGACCGAAAGAAAAGTGTGGAGTTCACTTTGAATTTGAAACGGATTAGTATTTATCACGATGGATTTAGAGCTGAAAGGGAAAGTAGTCGTAATAACGGGTGGTTCTAGGGGGATTGGAGCGGCCTGTGTCGAGGGTTTCGCTGGCGAAGAAGCGATTCCGGTTATCGTAGGTCGGTCACTAGAAGATGGCCGCGCTCTCATTGAGAAATTGGGAAGGGGTTTGATGATTGAAGCTGAGCTCACTTCGGAGGAGGCTTGTGAAAAGGCAATCCTGAAAGTCATGGAGACATACGGTCGGATTGACGGAGTGGTTCATAACGCAGGAGTTAATGATCGGGTTTCTCTGCGAAGTGGAGTGGATGAGTTTACGGGCTCGTTACGAAAAAATCTTGTGCATGTTTATGCCCTCACACACTTCGCCCTCGATGCTTTGATTGAGACGAAGGGCTTTATTGTGAACATCTCATCAAAGGTTCCTGAGACCGGACAGGGAGAAACCTCGGGCTATGCAGCTTCAAAAGGAGCGATGAATGCTCTGACGCGTGAATGGGCTCTTGATCTGGCGGAATTCGGGATCCGGGTGAACTCGGTGGCTCCTGCCGAAGTGTTGACACCAATGTATGAAGCTTGGGCGCAGGGAAAAGAAGATCCCGAGGGCTTTTTGACGGAAGTTTGCGAGCGAATCCCTTTGGGCCAAAGAATGACGAGCGCGGAGGAAATTGCGAATACGGTCGTCTTTTTGGCCTCCAGGAAATCCGGTCATACCACGGGCCAGATTGTTTATCCTGATGGCGGATATGTGCACTTGGATCGGTCGTATCGGAACGATATAAAATCGTGATCAAGAAAGCTGAGATTTTTAAAGTGAGCGGGCGAAAAAGTAGCCCGCTCGCCCCACGCATTTTGTTAATTTGTGACGGGTTGCAATTTTGCGAGTTGAGGGCAGGATCTTTTTAAATGATTGTTCTTCTGTCACCCGCTAAGTCGTTGGATTATGAATCGCCGCTTTTGAGCAAGCGTTCCACCAAGCCGCGGTTCACTGGGGATTCTGCTGAACTGATTTTTCAATTGCGGAAACTTTCAGTAGGGGAGGTGGGTCACTTGATGTCGATCAGCGCTAATTTAGCGCAGTTAAATCATAATCGTTTTGCGACCTGGGAGACTGACTTCACCAAAGAAAACTCCCGCCCTGCAATTCTCGCTTTCACTGGCGATGTCTACCAAGGGATGGACCTAGATCAGTGGGATAAGGGGGATTTTGATTTGGCGCAGAAGCGGATTCGAATTCTTTCCGGGCTATATGGCGTGTTACGACCGTTGGATTTGATGCAACCCTATCGTCTGGAAATGGGAACAAAGTTCACCAACAGAAAAGGGAAAAATCTCTATGAGTTTTGGGGTGATTCGCTGACGAGGTCCTTGAATTCCGATTTGAAAAAATCAGGATCTGATTTTGTGGTCAATCTTGCCTCGAACGAATATTTCTCAGCAGTTCACAAAAAGGAGCTTGCTGGGGAACTGATCACACCGGTCTTTAAAGATGAAAAGAAGGGGAAATATAAAATCATCTCATTTTTTGCGAAGAAGGCGCGAGGGATGATGGCGGATCATATTATCCGCAACGGAGTCACCAGTCCGAAGGACTTACAGAAATTCAAGACTGGAGGGTATCGTTATTCGAAGCAAGATTCTGACGAGTCGACCCTTGTGTTCCTGCGCAAAGAAGGGGCTGCTTAACTAGTTAACGTATGGCCGGGCCTGTTTGATGGAAATCTCGCCTGCCTCGGTAATTTTAAATTCGATCTCCATTGCGAAATTTCTATTAGATCGTTCGTTGTAGAGCGTTTTGAAGCGCGCATTGACGGTTTTCAAATCCTCGACAAGGTCCAGAACCTGACGACGAGTGAGGACGGTTTCGCCTTCGGGAACCTGGTTGGAGTAACGAATGTATTGAATTTCAAATTGGGAGTTTCCGAAAAGCTTGGCAGCGAGGAGCTCTTCTGGGGTGGAGTTGTCTTCGGGGTTGGTGACAAGATTTTCGCCGGCCTGAGCATTGAAGTAGTAGCCTTCCCAGTTGGGATCGAAGATGTTTTTCGCGACGGCGACGCCATTGGCTTGCTCGTTTTTCTGATTGGGATGAACGAGGATTCCCATGGCGGAAGAGAGGTGATTGATACGATAAAATTCGCGTTCTTCGTATGCGCGGTAGTTCCAAAGGCTGGCCCAGACCTGTTTGACACTTTTGCTGATATGGCCCTCGTTTTCCTTATGGGTGAATGAGTCGTAAAGACCAGCACCATTGAAGCTGGTGGTATCCTCGGCGTTGGCGCTGGAGCGAAGGCGCGGGGTGATATCAGGGGGTAGGTTGTTTTGAAGTTCGGTCAGTTCCTGATACATCCATGGGGGTATGGTGCTTTTATTTTGAATGCGATCGCGGAAGTTGGCCAAAAGTGATTCCCGAAGTGCAGGATTACTTTGGAAGTCCGCATTAGAGATCATCGCCGCCACCTCCGGGTAGAAGCGATTGTGAATCATGAATTCGTGGTAAAAATGGAATGGGATGGCAAAGCCATCGGGTGCGTTGTTCGGAAAAAGTCGTCGTAACTCAGCAACGTTGGCCGCCTTTCCTCCAAATGAATCGCTCTCGGAAAAAGCGACCCTAGAGAGTGCCGTGATTTTGGTTTCGCTTAGGTCCCGGGGTGGAGAGGAGGACTTGGTAGGGCGGATCGACTCAAAGTAGTCTTCGACCTCATCTTGGGTTGCAGCGCGGATTTCGAAACCTTCTGCAGAAACTCGGTAGTAGATGTTTTGACCTATGAGAGGCGCGATTTCGGGGTGGTTAGCGGCGTCTTCAATGTAGGAGTTTGGAGTGTCGTTTTGTTGGGCCTTGAGGTTGACGTGCGAGAGCGGTGTTTGGGGAACTTCAGTGATAATGCCAGAGACATAGGTAAGGTCGTTTGGAAGATTCTTGAAGATAACAATGTCGCGGGCGGAAAGGGTTTCCGTTCCGGTTGAGGCAACAAGGCGCCCGAACGCTTCTTGTTGATTCATGGGCTGGTAGGTGGTGCTAGAGAAGAGATCGTCGGTTTCAATCGTATGAATTGAAGAGGCGTCGTAGCGAGCTTGGTTCGCCTTTTGGAGTTGGCGCTGGGTTTCGCTGGGAGCGTGGTAGGCGAGGCGGGAGATGAAGGGAGCGTTCTTCGCGATGATTTCGTAAGCCAGTTCGATCCATTCGAAGGCAACGGGATCGGTAGGCCAGAATTCGAGGGTGTAAATTCCTTTGGAGCCATCGGGTGCGATGTAGTTATCGTGCGAGACGAGGGACCCGGCGAGATTTTGGCGATTTACGGCGCTAATGTAGGTATTACGCGTGAACTCGTTATAGTTCCGGGGGAAGTTAAGGACGTTGATGGCGAAGTCGTAGTGGTGTTGGTTTCGATTGATATTAAAAAAGTAGAGTTCTGGCTTGGTGCGAATGTTGGTAATGAGAAATTTAACTTCCCTTACATTTTGGGCTCCGGGGAAATTGTCGCGTTTCGAGAGAGCGTTGTAGTTTTCCTCGGTGGCTAGAAAGATGTTGCCGTTTCGGGTTGCAATGGGGTCGGCTGCATTGAGACCATGCCCGAGCGCGAGCTCAGCGATATCACTGCGCCCATCGCCATCGGAGTCCAACGGGAACCTGTTGGAAATCCGCTCAAGTTTGTAAAACCCGTTGGGTCGGGGTAAGACAGAGTCGCTAAGAACGGCGAATTCGGTTCCAGACGATTTAAGGTCGACGGTTTCCCATGTGTTGAAGTCCCGTGACCGGAGCAGGCGGAAGTAGTGGGAGGGCGAAGGTTGGGAGCTGACCTCAAATTTGCCTCGCTCTCCGAGCGCAAGGTCCTGCAGAACCTGCCCAGAAAGGGTGGTGATGAGGACTAAGGAAAGAAGAAGCCTTTTCATGGTTACAGAGCAACAAGGACCCGAAAAGCCTTCGGGTCAATACGCATCAGCCTTATTTTTTACCGTGGCAATCAATACGGGATCCGAGGCGCAGGTAGATTTTTTCGTTGGCGATTGCCGGGGTGGCGTCGCTCCACTCGGAGTCAGGGCCGGGGGAGAGGCTGCAACGTGAGAGTTCCTTGTAGCCATCGGAAACATCGGCGGTGATCAATTGGCCTTCGCGTGATAGGGAAATGAGCTTGCCATCGGCAATGATGGGTGAGGCATAAAAATTAGCCTGTATTTTCTGAGTCCATACGACTTGACCCGATTCGGCTTCAAGTGCGGTCAGCACTCCGCCGTCGGACAGAGCGAATACCGTTTTGCCATTTGAAACGGGAGTTGGCACGTAAGGGGTTTTTCCTTTCATACGCCATGCGATTTCAGCGGGTTCTCCTTTTTTCGAGGGTGGGCGGACGGCAAAATAGACTCCGTTCTTACAGCCAACGGCGATGAGGGGTTCTTTACTGTTTGATCCAGCGAGAACATTGATGGGGGAAACAATCGTTCTTTGTTTCATGATGCCGGGAAGCGACCATTTCTCCTTGCCGGAAGTGAAGTCGAGAGCGACCACTCCATGCGCTTGGCTCGCGAAGACCACTTCGAGCCCGGTTGAGGTTTTGTAAACCAAGGGAGTAATGTAGCTGGTTTTTTCACCGCTTCCTTGAAGCCGTGTTTTCCAAGTCACCTTACCGGACTTTGCTGAGATGGTAGCGATGAATCCATCGTCCATGTGAACATGGGCGAGGACAACTTGTTCTTGGTGAATGACTGGTTGAAGGCTGAATCCGTGTTGGGTTTTAACTTTGCCGATTTCATAATCCCAGAGCATGGCTCCGGAATGGTCAAAGGCAGTAAGCATAGCCTTGTTATCGGTTCCGTTGAACCAACTGATGACGACGGTTCTGTCATTCACCGCAGGGCTGGCAGCCGCGGTGTTATTGAATCGGTGGAGATGGTAGTCTCCCACGGCTAGAGGTTTACTCCAGAGGGTTTTTCCAGACCTGGCATCGAGGCAGAGCAAAGCGACGGTTTTCGTGTCGCGGTTCTCACTGGTAACGAAAAGTTTGTCTTTCCAGATGACAGGGGAACTGGAACCCGGGCCAGAGAGCTTGGCTGACCACAAGAGGGTGTTTTCTCCCAGCTCGATCGGAATTTTGGCGGAGGAAACTCCGGTGCCGTTTTCGCCTCGGAAACGGGGCCATGTATCTTGAGCAAACGAGGAGAGGGCGAGGAGGGCGGAAAGAATACAGAGTTTCATGGGGGAAGGGAGAGATGTGTTTGGTCAGGTTTTAGGCAAGACGGACGAAATATTTTATGCTTCTCAGTGATCTCGCGTGACTTTCAAGGGGTCTTTTTTTTGAGTCTACGAGGCTCTGGAAAGAGTTTAGACAATATTGTGGAATATTGTCACGACTTCGTCTGGTTGCGATCTTGGCAGGGAGCCTTCTGTGTGATCTTGTTCCGTTGTGAAAATCCCCTTGGTGCTCTCAATTGTCTTGATCGCTGTTTTCTTTGCCGCCGGGGCAGGGAAAGAAAAAGAGACGACGCTTCGCGTAGCGACTTTCGATCTTGATGTGACACCGCCGGTGGGCTCAGCAATGGCTTATACTGTCGTTGAAAAGAATCCGGAGCTTTTGTTGCGATGCCGGGGTGTCGTTATTTTAGGGGCGGGTAAACCAATTGTGATGTGCGCGATCGATTGGATCGGAGTTGCCAACGAAGGCTATGATCAATTTCGGGACGCCCTGGCAAAGGCCGCGGGTACTACTCGTGACCGGGTGGCTCTCCACGCGCTCCATCAACACGACGCGCCGGGGTGTGATTTCACAGCGGAGAAGTTAGTAAAGAAATTTGGACTTAAGGGATATGAGCGGACGAAGGGTGATTTTCATAGAGAGGTGATTGGACGGGCTGCAGCGGCTATCCGTGAGTCACTTCCTAAGGCGCAGAAAGTGACTCATTACGGGTGGGGTGAGGCTGCGGTGGAAAAGGTGGCTTCGAATCGACGAATTTTGGGGCCCGATGGAAAAGTGAGAGCGGTTCGTTACACGACGACGCGCGACCCGGCGCTGCGAGCGGAGCCGGAAGGCACGATTGATCCGGATGTGTCGTTGCTTTCGTTTTGGAGTAAGAATAAGCCAGTAGCGGTGTTGAGTTACTATGCTTGTCATCCCCAAAGTTATTATCATACGGGGACGCCGAGTCCGGACTTCCCGGGCATTGCGAGGTTCATGCGTGGGCAGGGAGTGCCCGAGGCCTTGCACCTGCATTTTAACGGAGCGGGTGGAAATCTCGGGGCCGGAAAATACAACGATGGGAATAAGGAGAACCGCATGATTCTGGCAAATCGGATGGCCGAGGCGATGCTTAAAGCCTGGAATGCGACCAAGAAGTGGGAGGTTGGCCCGGATGGAATTCGTTTTGAGGTTGAGAAAGTGCGGCTCCCTTTGGCCAATCACCTTAAAGATGAAGAAAAAGTAATGGAGGCCCTTAAAAATCAGCCGGGACGTGGGTATTTTGCAAACGTGGATCAGGCGGCTTTCATGCTTCGTCATAAGGCTGGAAACCAAATTGATGTCTCATGTCTGTCCGTTGGGGATTCCCGGGTTCTGCATATGCCGGGCGAGTTGTTTGTGGAGTATCAACTCGAGGCAAAGGCAATGCGTCCCGACCTTAAGGTCGCGATGGCGGCGTATGGTGAATATGGAACGGGCTATATCGGGACCGAGATTGGCTACAAACAAGGAGGGTATGAGACCAGCCCATCGGCCAGTGCCGTAGGTCCAGGGTCGGAAAAAATTCTTACCGCAGCGATGAAAAAGTTGCTATCAGTGAAGTCTTGGAAAAAGCAAGGACAGGCAGGGCCGAGGTCTCCCAAAGAGGCGATGGCAGGTTTCGAAACCCGTCCTGGTTTTGAAATGCAATTGGTCGCTAGCGAGCCCCAGATACACGAGCCCATCGTGCTGAGTTACGACGAAAATGGGCTAATGTATGTTGCCGAGTACCTCAAGTTTCCGTCTCACCATGGGAAGAGTGACGGGCCAGATGGCTGCATCCGTTTGCTCAAAGACGAGAATGGCGATGGGCATTACGAGACAGGTGGAATTTTTGCGGAAGGGCTGGAGTGGCCGACCGGGATTTGTTGCTGGGATGGTGGTGTCTATGTCGTTGCGGCACCAGATCTTTGGTATTTGAAAGATACCAACGGGGATGGTCGGGCGGATCATCGGGAGAAGATTTTCACGGGGTTTGGTTTTCGAAATGACGAAGGAACCGCGAACAATCTGATTTGGGGGTTGGATCATTGGATATATGGTGCGGGATCGAACAGTGGTGGTGAGATTAAGAGTCTTGTGCAGCGTGATGCAAAAAACGTTTCGATCCGGGGAAGGGATTTTCGATTTCATCCAAAGACCCGCAAGTTCGAGGCGATCCCGGGGTCCGAGCAGTTTGGTAATGCCATCGATGACTGGGGAAATCGTTTTCTGAGCCAGAATTCCAAGCCGGCAGTTCATGTAGTGCTTTCTTCGGAAAGTTCGAAGAGGAATCCTTTTCTCCCGGTTCCTTCAGCCAAGGTCGATTTGTGGAAAGATCCTACGATTTATCGAGCGAGTGAAATTGAGGATTGGCGTTTGGCCCGCACGAAGCTTCGGCTTGCGGAGAAACGAAACTATCCAGCTCCTTCGGTGGCTCACGACGTTTTCAGTGGCTGCTCAGGATTACAGATCTATCGAGGAGCGGTTTATCCGAAAGAGTTTCGGGGGAACTTGTTTGTTGGTGACGTTCAGGGAAATCTGATTCATCGGCGAAGTTTGGCTCCACAGGGGATGACTTTTACGAGCGAGCGGACAGAGCTCAAGAGCGAGTTTTTGCGATCGAAGGACAATTGGTTTAGGCCTGCGAATCTGGTAAATGCGCCTGATGGGACGCTGCATGTGGTGGATATGTATCGCGAAACAATCGAGACCCCAGATTCGATGGTGGAGGAGATTTTTGAGATGGTTGATTTTCGCTCGGGGCGGGAATTTGGTCGGATTTACCGATTGGCTCCAAAAGGATTTGAGCCTCCTCCTCCTCCCCGCTTGGGTGAGGTCACGTTACCTGAGTTGATAAGGACTTTGGAAAACCCAAATGGATGGTGGCGTGATACGGCAGGGCGGTTGATCGTTGAAAGAGGTGGGACGGGTGCTCTGCCGGGATTGCGTGCCTTGCTTCGTGAAAGCGACTGGGATGTAACAAGACTTCATGCTCTCTATGCCATTGCTGGTTTGGGCGGGCTTGAAGAGAGTGATCTGAAGGTTGCTCTTGCGGATGCTTCGGCTGGGTTGCGGGAGCATGGTCTTAAGCTCTATCGGGCAGAGTTTACAGGCTTGCGAGGTAGGTTGTTTGAGCTAGCAGTTGATAAAAATGTTCGGGTGAGATTTCAGTCTGCTCTCGCGCTGGGAGATTTGAATGGTGAAGAGGTTGCATCGGCGCTTGCGAAGATGTCGGTTCGTGATGCCGCGGATCCATGGATGCGGTTTGCGGTGCTGAGCGCGCGGCCTGAGATGGCCTTGGACGTTTTTGGAAATCTTGAAAAGCAGACTGATTGGAGCCCTTTTTTTGAGCCGCTTGCGTTTGTGATTGGGGCTCGTCATGAAAAAAGTGAGGTGGTGGCTTTGTTGGGAATTTTGAAACAAACTCCGTCTGATTTTCCGGTTGCTGCAGTGATGTCCAAGTTAGGGGAGGGCTTGAAGAGTTCGGATGCCACCTTGAGTGATTATCCGAAAGCAGCTGAGGTAATGGCGGGGTTAGTGGAAAAAGCGCGGATGGTTTTGAAAAAAGATGGTGTTCCGTCGGAAAAGCAAGTTGAGGCAGTGAAAATTCTGGGGCAATCGGACGACCAATTCGTCAGCGATCTTCACGAACTTCTGGTTCCTTCACGGACCGTAGAAGTTCAGCAGGCGGCCCTCGCTGAAATCGCTGGATTTGGAAAGAGGGCTTCGGCTGGCAAATTGATTGACCGGCTGCCAGAGCTCTCTCCTTTGGTTCGGTCCGAGGCCACTGAAGTTCTCCTGAGGCGCGATGCCTGGATTGAGGATCTTCTTGTGTCGATTGAGAAAAAGAAAATCTTTACCCATCAAATCTCACAAGCCCAACAAATGCGGCTCTTGAAACATGCCAATCCGACGATACAGAAGCTGGCAAAGAAATTGTTCTCAGCCAAGGAGACTCCCCGCGACAAAGTCGTCCAAAAATACAAAGCGGCCCTTAAGCTTACGGGTGATGCAAATAAGGGCTTGGAGGTCTTTCGCAAGAATTGTGTAGCTTGCCATCGGCATGGTGAGGAAGGCTATGAGGTAGGACCGGATGTCGCGACGGTTAAAAACCGGGACTACGAATCGGCTCTCATTCAAATCCTCGATCCAAATCGGGAAGTCTTAGCTAATTTTGAGCAGTATTTTGTAACCTTAAAAAATGGTCAAATAGTGACAGGGCGAATCGTGCGCGAATCAGCCTCAGGGCTGACGTTGGCGAGAGCTGGCGGAGTTGAGAGCGAAATCCTCCGTAAAAACATAAAATCGATCACAAGCTCCGGGCAATCCCTTATGCCGGAGGGGCTCGAAGCAGTGATCGATTTACAATCGATGAGTGACCTTTGGGCGTTCCTTAAATCGTAAGATGGCTATTACTTAGAGGTCAGAATGACCTGGAGTTCGTAGGTATGCTTACTGCGAGGAGTGCCGGGGCCATTGTAGCCGAGCATGCGGAAGGCTTGGGCCTCAAGGCCTCGCTTTTCGAGCTCGGAATCTAGGGCCTCTTTGGCCTCGTTGACTTTCGCTTTCGAGTCAGCTCCCATCCATGTGTAGCTTAGCACTTTTGAGGTCTCGACGTCCTTGACTTCAACTTTACTGCCATCGGGACCAGTGGTGCCAACATCGGGGCTCTGGTAGAGGAAAGCCATATCGACCTTTTCCATTTTTTCGCCCTTGTTCTCCATCTTCATTTCGACTGGGGCGGTCATGGGGATCTCTTTTTTCTTAATATGACTGAAGAGGGTCCAGAAAGACATTCCACCACCCCCCGTGGTCACAGCAGCCCGATATTTGGGATATGTTTTTTCGGAGACTTGATCGTAGGGCCCTGGAGCGGGCCATCCTTTTGGCAGCGGTGCTTCGGACTGGTAGGAGGGTTTTTCGGTGGCGGTGTTTTGAGCGATGCAGTTCGGGGTGGAGGTTAAAAGAAGGAAAGCGAGCAATTTTTTCATGATGAGGACGAGAACCCTGATTTTGGAAAATGCAACTGAAAGTGTTCCAGTCGACAATTTTCATGTTAGGAACGGTCATGCCAAAAATGTCCGTTTCAAAAACTCAGGAGATAGTGAGTCCGATTGAGAAAGTTTTTGAGGTATTGCGTGATGTGCACGCGTGTCCGAGCTGGTCGCCGTGGTTGATAACGGATCCTGATTGTAAGTTGGATGTTCAGAGCGATTACTATTCTTGGGAGGGAGAAATTTGCGGATCAGGGCGAATGGAGTTGGTCGGAGAGGAGGAAAACGAGTCGATCACCTATAATCTGTGTTTTCTGAAGCCATGGAAATCGCAAGTTGATATTCGGATCTCGTTGGCAGCCAAAGGCGATGCTACCCAAGTGGCTTGGACCATTGATACTTCATTTCCGTTTTCTCGGTTTTGGATGAAAAAATCGCTACGAGCATATCTCGGCATGGATTACGATCGAGGATTGGTGATGCTGAAGGACTTGGTTGAAATTGGCTCGGTGCCTTCTTATCTCGAATTCCTAGGGCGTGAGCCGAGTCCGAGTTTCGTGGGTGTTGGAATCAGGCGCGCAGGGACTATGAATGGGTTCGAGCAAGATATCGAGACCAGCTACAAGGAGGTGAAAGATTATTATCCGGAAGAACAGGTGTTTAGTGCCTATTACGAATGGGATGTGGTGAGGAAAAAGGTGGCCTATTTCATGGGGGTGAGGTTGGATAAAACTCCAGGGGTGATTCCAGATGGAATGAAGTTGATTAATGTGCCCGGCATGGAGGTCTACGCAATACGGCATCGGGGCCCTTACCGTCATTTGAGTAATGGTTGGTCAGCAGGGAGAATGCATGGCCGGGCTAAGACATTTAGGCAGTCCAAGAGGTTCCCTCCTTTTGAAATCTATGAAGATGAGAATGGGGAAGAACCTGTCGTAAAGATTTGCTTGCCGATGAAGTGATCCGCATGCTGGGCGTATGAAAGTTCTTGAGCTTATTGCCCCGTCAGAGTTTGTCGTCTCCGAGAAGCCGAAACCTGTGCCCCAACTTGGCGAGGTCCTCATCAAGGTGGCGTGCTGCGGAATTTGTGGAAGTGATGTTCACGGGATGGACAATAGTAGTGGTCGCCGTATCCCGCCGATGATCATGGGGCACGAAGCGAGCGGGGTGATTGAAGAGGTGGGAGCCGAGGTGTCTGGCTGGAGTGAAGGCGACCGAGTGTCGTTTGACTCAATGGTCTATTGTGGGAAGTGCGAGCATTGTGAGCGAGGTGAGACGAATCTGTGTCATGAGCGCCAAGTGATGGGAGTTTCGTGTCAGGAGTTTAAACGTGATGGAGCCTTCGCGGAGTGGGTAGTGGTGCCATCGCTGATTTTAGAGCGGATGCCGGAAGGTTTGGGATTCGAAGAAGCTGCTTTTACCGAACCGTTGGCGGTCGCTCTGCATGCCGTGAATTTGGTGCATGTTAAAAAAGGCGAGCGAGTTCTAGTAGTTGGATCTGGTTTAATTGGCCTTTTGGTGATTCAGGCGTTGAAGCGGGCAGGGGCGGGCGAGGTGGTTGCGGTTGATATGGACCGGAAAAGGTTGGATCTGGCTTTGGAACTTGGAGCGACAGAGGCTTATACTCCAAATGAGGATTGCGGGGATGAATTTGATATCGCGATGGAAGTAGTGGGAGCGGCTCCGACTTTGGAAAAAGCGGTGAAATCAGTTCGTAAAGGTGGACGGGTTGGCTTGGTCGGAAATGTTGTGGCAGAGGTGCCGCTGGCTTTGCAGTGGGTGGTGACGCGCGAAATTTCCTTGCTGGGATCGTGTGCGGCAGCGGGTGAAACCAAGGAGGCCCTGGAGGCAATTGCGAGTGGAGAAATTCAGGTAAAGCCTTTGATCTCGGCAGTGGCTCCGCTCGACGAAGGTGGGGACTATTTTCAGCGTTCGAGGGATGGCAAAGAGGGGCTTTTGAAAGTTTTACTAAAACCTTAGTCAAAGGAGCAGCCCGGAAAGAGTGGTGGAGCTTTAGTCGGGTGTGCTTGTTCTAGACTAGGTGGGCACCCTCGGCGGGCCGGGTGACGAAAAGGAGAGGCTCGATGCCCGTTTGGGCTTGGTAGCGGTCGTGCATTTGTCTCGCGATTGCTTCAGCATTGATTGAGTGGCAGAGCGTGACGGTAGAGCCGCCAAAGCCTCCCCCCGTCATTCGGGCGCCGAGGACGCCACCTTCAAGGCCGATCTCTTTGGCGAGTGCAACCATGAGATCGAGTTCATCGCAGGAAACTTCAAAGTCATCGCGAAGTGAGCGATGCGAGCTTTCCATCAGGGAGCCGATGTTTGAGAAGTCGCAAGATTTGAATGCCTCAACCGCTTGGACCGTACGGGCGATTTCAGTGACGACATGCCGGGAGCGCCTGAAAATACGGTCGTCCATTTTCTCCTGTGCAGCGTAAACATCTTCCATGGTGACATCCCTCCAACTTGCTTTCCCTGTGAGGGAAAGTCCATCTTCCGTTTCCTTGCGACGGGTGCTGTAGCCTCCGTCGGAGAGGTCGTGAGAAATGTTAGTATTGGCGACGATGATGGAAAGGGAAGGGTCTGAGAAAGGAACCATCTCGGGTTCGCTAGAGCGGCAATCGATGAGGATGAGTTGGTCTTTTGCTCCAAAGGTTGATGCAAATTGATCCATAATTCCGCAGGGCACTCCAGCGAAGTCGTGTTCTGCTTTTTGGGCGAGGCGCGCTTTATCGGCTGTAGGAAGGACAGTGTCGACCAAGCCTTCGAGAAGAGTAGCAAAGGCACACTCGAGGGCGGCTGATGAGGAAAGGCCAGCCCCGAGAGGAACGGACGAGACAATGGATGCATCGAATCCGGGAAGCTTATATTTGAGGTCCTGAAATCCGCGAATAACTCCCCGGAGATAGTTGGACCATTTGGGATCGGCAATCTCTTGCGCTTTAGAAAGATCAATTTCAATTGTGGCCTCTCCAGTGCTAGTAATCCGGGCGGTTTGGGAGTCGTTGGGCCGAGCAGCGATCACGACATAACGCTCAATCGCAAGGGGAAGAACGAATCCATCGCAGTAGTCGATGTGTTCACCGATCAAGTTGACCCGCCCAGGAGCTAAGGCGACTAAGGTGCTTTCCACTTTGAAGTTGGATGCCAACTCCTTCTTCGCCCTTAAAGCGAGGTCGGAGACAGTCATATTTGTTTCAAGCATTTAATATACCTAGCTCTTTAGCGGCTCGAGGGGATGGGGACAAGGCAGGGGTAAGAAAAAGCCCCGCACACCAAGTAGCGGGGCTTTTAAAAGATGCCGACAATGTCTTATCGATGGAAAGATATATAGATGATGAGAACTAAGGTGATAAGAACTCCGCTCGCGATGGGGACACCTTTCCAAGGGGTCATATCGATTGGGGTATTTGTTTCCATCGTCCAAGCTTCGGCACGGGGGGCTAAAAGAGAAGCAATAAACATTATTCCTACGAGGATTACAAAAGTTATACCCATCAGGTGAAAGTTACTAAAGCCTGTGACTTTTTCGAAGCTTTCTCCTCCATTGATTGCTGGGTAAATGATGAGGGTTGAGATGAGGATGACTAGACCAACTACCATGCTGGCAAGAGCTGCTTTCGAAGGAACGCGACGATTGAGCATGCCCATTACAACGACGGCAAAGATCGGTATAAAGTAGATGGCATTCATCGTCTGGAGATAGCTGAAAAGGCTTCCAGTCTTCGAGAGAAGAGGAGCTCCAAGCATTGCGGCGATTGCGATAACGGTGACGAAGAGCTTGGCTGTTTTGACGGTTTTTTCATCGCTGGCGACCGGATTGATCTTTTGTTTGTAAAGGCCGATAGAAAAGAGGGCGGAGGTGGAGTTGAGCGCTGCATTAAAGGAACTCAAGATCGCTCCAACCATGACGGCAGCGAAGAAACCGGTCAGGTGGGGTGGAAGGACGTCGGCGACAAGTTTACCGTAGGCGTCGTCATTGTTAACATCCTGTCCGAAGTAGAGGTGGTAGGCTATGATGCCTGGAAGAACCAGGTAAACCGGCCCAAGGAGTTTGAGCCCGGCTGTGAGAAGCACTCCCTTTTGTCCCTCGGCAAGTGAACTGGCTCCGAAGGTGCGTTGGATAATTTGCTGATTAGTGCACCAGTAGAAGAGGTTGAGAAGCGCGACTCCAGTAAAAAGAGTAGCGAAGGGGACTTCTGAGCCTGACTCTCCAGTGGAGTCTAGGCGTTCGGGATGGAACTCTTTGAGGGTCTGCCAGCCACCGGAAACGCCTCCATCACCACCGAGGTACCGAAGGGCAAACCAAGCGATCATGAATCCTCCGACGAGAAGGCCAATTCCGTTGATGGTGTCGAGAACAGCGAGAGTACGCAAGCCGCCAAGGCGAGCGTAGACCATACCTGCGATGCCAATTCCAATACACGTGATTTGAAGGATCAGGTAGTCGCTTTCGATCGCGGTCATGGTTTTAAGGTCCATGATATTGATAAGTCCTTTTGCTCCGCTGTAGAGAATGATGGGAATGAGGAGAAGTGCGTAGGCCGCAAGGAAAATGGTGTTTGCCAAGGTTTGTGTTCCCTCGTCGAACCGTTTTTCAAGGAATTGTGGGACGGTCGTAATCCCAGCGCGAAGGAACTTGGGAAGGAAGAAAACGGCCATTAGAACGAGGGCGATAACGGAGACAACCTCCCAGGCCATTACGCTAAATCCATTCTTAAATGCCGATCCGTTTAGCCCCACCATTTGTTCGGTGGAGAGATTTGTGAGAAGTAGCGAACCCGCGATAATAGGAAAAGTGAGACTGCGGCCTCCTAAAAAGAAGCCTTCGGAGCTGCTGTTTTCGTCTTTGCGGGTAATACGCCAAGTCAGGATAGCGGCGAAGGCAGTGAAGAGAATGAAGGAGATGACAGTTAGCATACCTTAGAAGAT
>Ga0315322_10001780_pt1 | contig 16722 bp, 14 predicted proteins | sample M110021515metaG_FD_203461 | JGI IMG/M metagenome (GOLD analysis project Ga0315322, IMG submission 203461) | Ammonia-oxidizing marine archaeal communities from Monterey Bay, California, United States - M1 100m 21515 | ecosystem: Environmental > Aquatic > Marine > Intertidal zone | place: USA...
TCAATACCCTGTAGGCCACTGGTACTTAGGGATCGTCCAGCTGCTCTCACTCGTTCAGCCACGTATTCGGCACTGCTGGATTCTGGCGCTGATTCTAGAACTTGATGTAATTTCATGATTTTCTCTGATTATATCCGTATTAATGAATTACGGCTTTTGTTAAAGTTTGGATCACATAGAATTATTTTTTTTAATTATTTGTGATCCAACCGCTTAACCTGTGCGTTTACCCACCATGCACAGCATGAATTGGCTCGAAAAATCTATATCTAATTACGCTCAGCCCGCGAGAGGAGAGTCAGTGCACAGCGAAAAGAGAGACCCCGACAGCGATGAATTTCTGCTGATGTCGATCGGCAATTCGCAAGACTCGGAGGCGTTTGATGCGCTATTTCAGCGCTATTCCAGCAAGATTTATGCCATGGGTATGAAGCTGACCCGCAATGACCAGCTCTCCAAGGACCTTGTTCAAGAGACAATGATTAATGTGTGGCGAAAAGCCCGCCTATATGACCTGGATCGGGGATCCGCCCAGAGCTGGATATTCACAGCCGCGAGAAACCGCTGCTTCGACATGCTGCGTAAACTTAAGCGACAGCCACAGTGCGTTAGCGCTGATGACATATGGCCTGAAGGGTCTGCTTCCTTTGACCAGTCCTCCGAAGATCATGAGGGTGGAGCATTGACCGAAATTTCGCTAGTTGAAAAGTACTGTGAGCAGCTACCTGCCCCTCAGCGGGCGGTGATTGAACAAATTTATACTTTCGACCGAACACACGAGGAGGCAGCAGCAGAACTACAGATTCCCTTGGGAACCCTGAAATCTCGGCTGCGTTTGGGTGTTTCACGGTTAAGACTACTTATTGGAGTTGATCAATGAATACTGATCTAGACCACCATCCGGCAAAAGAATTGTTGGCTAACCATATACAGGGAACCCTCTCCACTGGGGTCAGTGTTGCCCTTTCGGCTCACCTGGAGTTATGTGATAGCTGCAGAGCTAGTAGCAGGGAATTGGAAGCTGAAGCCTCGGACACATGGCTGCAGGAATCCGGAGAAGTCTCTGCAAACGATTTTTCTAAATTGATAAAAGATATCGTTGTCCTGGCCCAAGAGAACCCATCTGAGTCCAGGCAAGAAGAGGATTTTCCAATTTCCAAAATCCATATGCATGATCACAGCTTCGACCTGCCTCGAGTACTTGCCAAGGCTGCCAATGACAGTCTGGAGTGGAAAAGGCTCGCCGGCGGAATAAATCAGGCAGTGATTGATATCGATTCGGAAACCCAGTGCGAATTCATATATATGAGCCCCGGCAGTAAAACCCCCATGCACCGCCATGAAGGAAGCGAAATAACTTTAGTTCTTGATGGTAGCTTTAGTGATTCTTCAGGAACTTACGGCCCTGCAGATTTTATCGTGCGCGAAGGCGAGGATGAACATCAACCTGTCAGCGAAGAAGGTTGTCTGTGTTTTGCAGTTTTGGATAAGCCCCTGACCTTTACACGTGGTTTGGCTCGCCTATTTAATCCGCTAAATAAATACAAATTCAGGAAGACCACCGCACATCAGGTTTAATACAGCTGAAACCATGCATGCTGTAGTAGAACTCTTTTAATATTCCTTCTATCCAAGTTGAGATGGCCTAATTCCCCGATTAGGCCTTTTTTTTTGACATAAATTCAATCGCTGCATAGCTTTCGTAAAATTCCTGACTTAACGATTACTAAAACAGATCCAGATTCAACTCAGATTCGTATCCTCTTACAAGCACCAAATTGAAAGGTCGGAGGATTTTATGAACAACTTGCTCAAGTCCGGAATTACTTCCCTGCTAAAGCTGGCAATTGTATTTATACCTATGAAAGCACTTGCAATCGAGAGCCCCGAATATTCTGTCATCCTCGAAGATGGCAAAGTGGAATACAGGCAATATGAACCATACATTGTCGCAGAAACTTTCGTTAGTAACAGCTCAGGGGCCGGCTCCGCCGTAAACGAGGGCTTTATGCGCTTATTTCGCTATATTACCGGCAATAACAGCAGTCAGCTGGACATCGATATGACGGCGCCAGTGCAGCAGACGGTTGTCAGCGAAGAGATCGCCATGACCGCCCCGGTTCAGCGAATAGAAGCGCCGGAAGGTTGGCACATATCTTTTATGCTGCCCGGCAAGTTCGATCTCGATTCTGCGCCGCTGCCAGATGACCAGCGTATAAAACTGAGGCAAGTACCTGGACAGCTAATGGCTGTAGTCCGCTACTCGGGAAGGTGGACCGAGCGGAACTACGAGAAGCAAAAGACAAACTTGCTGAAATCTATCACTGAGGTTGATCTGGAGCCCATCGGAGAGGTTGAGTTTGCTGCCTATGACGCACCTTATGTACTGCCTTTTCTGAGAAGAAACGAGGTAATGGTAAAAGTCGAGTCAGTACCACTTTCTGAAACGGCACTAGCAAGCGACTCCTGACTCTATTTGCACATACAATCAAAAGGTACCCAAGCAATGTCAAAAATAAAAATCGGAATTAGTAGCTGCCTGATGGGCGAAGAGGTTCGCTTTAATGGTGGTCATAAGCATTCATCTGTTTGCACCAATGAGCTGGGTGAATTTTTCGAATTTAAACCTACCTGCCCCGAAGTAGGCATCGGCATGGGCGTACCAAGAAAGCCGATACGTCTGGTAGGCGACCCAAACCAGCCTCGAGCTGTCGGCGTGGATAATCCGGATCTAGACTTTACTGATAAGCTGGAAGATTTTGCTGACAAAGTTCTTCCGGGCCTGGATGACATTAGCGGCTATATATTCATGAAAGGCTCGCCCAGCTGCGGCGTTTTCCGAGTAAAGGTATATCGAGAAAACGGTATGCCGAATGAGCGCGCCGGTTCTGGGATCTTCGCCAAAGCCATTATGGAAAGCAATCCTCTGCTGCCAGTAGAAGAAGCAGGACGTCTATCCGATCCAGTTCTGAAAGAGAATTTTATTAGCAGGGTCTACGCATACAGTGACTGGCAAAACCTCTATCAAAGCGAGTTAACCAAGGCTGATCTCATCAATTTCCACAGCCGCTACAAATATACCCTGATGTCCCATTGCCAAGAGTCATGTGTGCAACTCGGCAGAATGCTGGCGCATACGTGGGATGACATAAAAGAGTTGGCTAATGAGTACATTACGCTTTTTATGCAAACCTTAAGTCGAAAAGCAACGCGAAAATCCAATACCAATGTATTGATGCATCTGCAGGGCTATTTGAAGAAGAAGCTGGATAAGAAACAGACCGAATCATTAAGCCAGATAATCGAGCAATATCGTCTCGGCATAGTCCCTATCATCGTGCCGGTCTCACTTATGAAAGGACACTTTCACAGCCACCCTGACCAGTACATTGCCACACAGTCGTTTCTTAGCCCCTACCCCGAAACTCTAAGCCTGAGAAACAGAATCTAGGCGTTTATTTAATATGCAATTGTGCTGGTTTAGAAATGATTTGCGTATCCAGGGAAATCCGGCTCTCGCTAATGCCTTAAAATTAGGTCCTACATGCGCGATGTATATTGCAACTCCAGATCAATGGAAGCTGCATAATGATGCTCACATTAAGCTGGACTTCTGGCGTCGTAATCTTGCAGCCCTTGAACAAGAGTTGCTGCAGCTAGGTGTAGATCTGCTCTATTTCGAAGTTCGCGACTATAAACAGATTCCCGAGCTCATAACTGGCATATTAAGTCAGCTTGAAATTTCTCATCTGCACTATAACCGGGAATACCCGATCAATGAATTGCGACGGGACCGTGCTGTAGAAGTCGTCTGTAAGGATGCCGAGGTCAATGTAAGCAGCTTTGATGATCAACTACTCTTCAGCCCGGATTCATTACTGAACCAGTCGGGCTTGCCGTTCAAAGTGTTTACGCCCTTTGCCAAGAAGGCTCTTTCACTGATTCAGGATAACTCCCGGCTGCATACCAGCCCGACACATCAACAGTCGGGTATTCCGAAAAAATCAAAAATAACACTGCGCAGACTCCAATACCAATGTGAGTTAGCCGATATAGAATGGCCTGACCCCGTGTCAAATTGGGAGGAAGACTGGCCTGCTGGAGAACGAGAGGCTAGCAAACGATTAAGCGAGTTCTCGAGGCAGCGCATATCTACGTATAAACATGATCGTGACATCCCAGGTTATGACTCTACCAGCAAACTCTCCCCGTATCTGAATAGCGGAATCTTATCGATTAATGATTGCTGGAGAAATGCTCAAGATTTTTTTGACAATAGCGGTGTGGAAAGCTGGCGAGGCGAGTTACTTTGGCGAGAGTACTATCGACATATTGTTATTCATTTCCCACATGTGTGTATGCACAAGGCTTACCGCGACAATCTGGGTCATGTTCCGTGGCGACATGACAAAACCCAGTTTGACAAATGGTGTAACGGTGAAACCGGTTACCCGTTAGTTGATGCGGGAATGCGCCAATTACGTGAGACAGGCTGGATGCACAATCGATTACGGATGATCACTGCTATGTTCCTGAGCAAACACCTACTGATTGACTGGCGCTGGGGAGAGCGATGGTTTATGCAGAACCTGATTGATGGCGACTTGGCTTCAAACAATGGTGGCTGGCAATGGAGTGCGTCTACAGGAGTTGATGCGGTGCCCTACTTTCGAATCTTCAGTCCAACGAGGCAGTCAAGACGTTTCGATTCAGAAGGTGCTTTTATTCGTCAGTATCTACCGGAACTCGCCAAGCTGTCTGACAAGGCCATTCATGAACCAGAAGATCCTGGACAGCTAGGCTATTTGCAGCCAATTATCGAACATAGCTTCGCACGGGACCGAGCGCTTAATGCGTTCAAAGCACCGTAGTCTGGCTAGCAGTAATTTGAAGCGTATCGCTACTGTTGCTGATCTTCCAGAGCTTCCAATCTACGAGCGCCAGCCAAAATCCCCGACAACGAATAATTGCCTTCATGGCAGGCGAATTCATAAATCTGCTCATCGAAAGAATTTCTTGTCAGTGTTCTTTCACCGGTAAAAGATTGCGCGTAGGCCTGTTCATCATGAACAGTAAATCCGAAATGGATTTCGTTATCACCAACAAGCGTGTAACGTTCTTCCACTTCAAAATCTTCCGACATAGAAATGGATCTGCCTGATGACTGCTCCGGACGAAAGTTTTTAGAGTGCACCACCAGTGTATCCCCTTCCCAGTGACCGACAGAGTCACCCATCCAGTTACGCACGCCATTATCGAAATGCTCATCGCCGATGCGAATAATTCGAGCGTCGTGAACCATTTCAGTCATAACCATGACATAGTCCTCGGTCTGCACTATCTGCATATTAGGATTCATCATGATCGGTGTTAATGATGGCACTGCTGCTCCGAACATAATGCATCGTCCGGAAAGTGGCTGACCCTCCGGGCCATCGGCATCGCCTAAACCCGAAGCCTTCCGCTTCGCGGTAAAATCCATGAACCCTTCTCTCTTGGGGATACGTCCGTTTGGCGGGTCTACAATTACCGACGTTCTGTACTCTCCATTGATCTTTACGATCTCCGGCTCTCTGAAATGCGCGAGAAAAGCATCGTCAGCCTCCTGCCCGATACGAGCACCCTGCTCCGGCGCTCCCCTATCTGCAGCAAGAGGTTCGCCCTGGGCCGCATTTCGGGCTCGCATTCGCTGTTCAAGATCCTTCACTTCGTCTTCGGAGTAAGTCCTTTTCATATCCAGATTCATTGGGCGCTGCAATGGTGTTCTTGAACCAAATAACCAGATGCCCTGAAGGTCAGGCCGGCCATATTCGGTCCGTGGCATTACCCAGTCGGGATTTTGATTAGCGAGGACAGGACTGGAGGGCGTGCCCTCAGATTGGGCAAAGGCAACTATCGGCAGAAAACCGCTGATTAAGCACGCTAAAAGGCCTCTAGACACAATATTTACCCTTATATTAACCACACAATATTCAAGGATTATACTGACTGCTGAAGTCTGGCACATGGGACACAATGTCGCATGCCGGAACAGCTCTATGCCTTTAATGAAAATACTTTCTGGAATAAAAGAGGGAAGGAAGCGCTCCGTTAGCGCCCTAAAACAGACCGGCTAATAAGCTCTTTCATAATTTCTGAAGTTCCACCATAAATACGCTGCACCCTTGCATCAACGAAAGCCCGAGATACGCCATACTCTTTCATATAGCCGTAGCCTCCATGCAATTGCAGACAGGTATCGGTAACCCGACCAAGCATTTCAGAAACCGACAGCTTGGCCATACTCACCGTTTCCACATCGAGAGTGCCATCCGCCAACATCTCAATGCATTGGTTTACAAACACGCGATGGATTCTAATTTCTGTGGCCATTTCAGCCATCTTGAATTTTGTATTCTGAAACTCTGACAATGCAGAACCGAATGCCTTGCGCTCTTTCACGTAGGCAATAGTTTCTTCGAAAATTCCTTCCGCTGCAGCCAGGGCACCGTTCGCCAGAGTCAATCGTTCTCGCTGCAACTCGCCCATGAGCACCACAAACCCTCCGCCTAGTTGTCCTAGCACTGCATCTCTGGAAACGCGAACATCCTGAAAGAACAACTCAGAAGTATCACTGGCATGAAGCCCGATCTTTTCAAGATTGCTCCCTTTGTCGAACCCTTCCAGATCTGCATCGACAAGAAACAAGGTAGTGCCTTTGGAACCCGGAACATTTACATCGGTTTTGGCTGCGACAATGCAAACATCGCAATGCTGGCCATTGGTAATAAAGGTTTTGCTGCCATTGATAATATAGTGATCGCCATCTTCCCTGGCAGTAGTCTTGATGCCCTGCAAGTCGCTCCCGGTGCCGGGCTCGGTCATTGCGATGGCACCTACACAGTCACCGGAGACAAGGCGAGGAAGATAATGTTGCCTCTGCTGCTCGGTGCCGCGATTAAGAATATAGTGACAGACAATATCCGAATGAACCGAAGTTGATGTGGAGATAGCTGCACAATTTGCTCTCTGTAGTTCTTCTTGAATAATCATTGAGAAATGGAAGTTGGCGCCGACCCCTCCACATTCTTCAGGTATATCGACAGCAAGCAAACCCTGCTCACCCATATTCTTCCAAACCTCACGAGGAAATATTTGCGCTTCATCCCATTCCGGATAGTTGGGTGCAATCTCAACTGCGATAAATCTCTTTACATTATCCCGAAAAAGATCCATCTCCTCTTTGAGTTCGGAGTTATTGCTAATAGCCATGGAGTTCTCTGCTAGTACTTTGTTAGATTTTTATCAACGGAGGCTGTCGAGGAAACTATCACTAAGGCTCCCACTGCCCAATCGAGCACCTGAAAAAAACTGATCTAGATTTCTACAGATTCAGCTTTCGTTTTCTCTATCTTATACTCTTCCAGCTCTTTCTTCACCATTTCGAGAACATCCTCTGAGTTATTGGCGGGATGCACCAAATCCAAATCCCTATCCTGAGCGAAGTTTCTTGCCACTACAGTGTCATCCATCCAATTGAACAAACCCTTCCAGTAAGTGTCGTATTTGTAGACGATGGATTTCATAAACTCATTCCTCACTTAGCTCTAATGTTCTGGTATTGTCATCGGGGTTCCGGTCGATCATCTTGTTAAATGGATCGATACCCACCGAGAGCGGAAGCTTGTTTACCACAAAAGTAAAACTTTGCTCTTGCTTGTTTATTCTCAGCTTCTCTAGATGTAGCACCTCGGGCACACCTGCTTCATCTTCTTCGCCGAGTACCGCCACATCGATTAATGAATCAATGATGACCGATGTTTCTTCACCAGCTCCGTCCGCCTCAAATTTGCTGGCGCTAGTATTAATGATTACTTCAAAGCGCCCATCATCCAGCTCACTGTAAAAGCTCTCTTCTGCGCGCAAATCGAAAATAACAATTTTTTCGAACAGATCAGTAATCAGCGATTGGTATTCAGGCGCTGCAACCTCTCTGAACTTTGCAATCAAGTGGCGAGTCGTTGGATATGGCGCGCCCTTGTTACCCCACTCTTCGATGAATTCACGAAGCACGCGATTCACAGTGTCTTCACCCAAGGCATCTTTCAGCGCATAAAGCACCAGTGAGCCCTTGCGATAGTGAATATAGCCCTGATTTTCCACTAGCATCAGAGGCAACTCCTCCAACACTTCGCTGCCACGGTTAAACAGGTAATTGTCCTGCTCATACCTGAGGAAGCGCTGCATATAGGGCTGACCGTATTCCTTTTCCATTACCATCAGTGCGGAATACTGGGACAGGGTTTCAGTAAGTACCGCACTTCCCTGCACATTGGCACCAATTAACTGATGCGCCCACCACTGGTGCGCCAGCTCGTGGGAAGAAACATAGAACACATAGTCAATGTCCTTGGGGTCTCGGATATCAGCCACGAAGCCAATCGCCTCGGAAAAAGGAATGGTATTTGGAAAGGACTGGGCGAATATTCCCCGCTGCCGTGGAAATTCAAAGATACGATACTGCCTGTAAAGATAGGGGCTAAAATTTTCAGTAAAATAGTCCAGGGATTTCTGGGTAGCCTCGATCATTCGATCTACGTTTACTTCATGCTTGTAGTAAACCTCAAGATCCACATCGTTCCACTTATCTGCTTTTACTTCATAGTCAGCAGACAGGTAGGAAACAAATGGCCAGATCGGCTGATCCATACGGTAATGAAAATAACGCCGCCCGCCTTCCTCCCATTCACGAACCAGATAACCGGGAGTTACTGCAATCTGATCGGTCGACGTGCTAACAATCGATTCGTAACCAACTCGAACACCGGTTCCCAAGCCCGGGTTTGTATACATACTCTCGTCATCTATCTTCGCCATTCGCTCGGCTGGAGGCAGGTCATATCTACGGCGACGGTTGTTGTCCAGAATCTCGTTGCCCTGCTGATATCCGGGCATAGGCATAATCTCGGTATTGTTAAAGAAAGTACCGTTGTTCAATAAACTCGATGTAGGAGAGTTATTTACAAAACCCGGGGTGAGCCAGTCGATAGTGAAAGCCACGTCCACAGTCTGTCCTGATTGCATAGGACTATTTAGTGCATATATGTAATAGCCTAATTCTTTGTCAGCCAATTGCTGCTCCGAATCAGGAATATTCAAATCAGAAATGGTGAGGTATGAAGGAATGGTGAAATGCAATTCCTCGATGGCAGACACGGTATTGTTTTGCAGAGTGTAGACTCCTTCAATGTGAGCTTCTCTACGCTGTGGAAAGATATCCACCTCTGAGTAAAGGTCAATTAGATCCGGTTGCAACAAGCCCTCGAACTGCTTATAGGTCTTTTCGTAGTTAGCCGAGCTTTCCTCAGTATCGATCTGGCTCATTTTGGTATTGAGCACATTGGTGTTGTAGAAAATGAAACTCCCCGAAGCAATAAACACTGCCAGGGAAGTCAGCCCGATGCCATTAACAACAGGAGACATTCGTGAGCGAATGCTACTCCATTTAAATCGCCCTTTTAGCTCACTGCCCCGTGGCCACAGAAGCTGCATAATTACTATTAGCAGGATACAGAAGCTGGTCCAGTAAATTGAGAACCAAACAAAAGCTTCGAGATTGGGACCCCAGCCAGTGAAGATTGAATAGGGTATTTGCGGCGTGGCTAACAGGTAAAGATTATGGTTATACCCTAATTGCGGAAGAAACATTATGCTCACAAAATAGGCAATGATAATAAACATACCGATATAACGATTGCCGGTTAGAACCTGAGCAAATACCGCCAACACACAGGTAAACCAGATTGGAAACTGGAAAAAGCTGAACATGCCGAACAGGTACTGCAAAATATCGTATTGGTAATAACCCTTAAACGTTTGCACCAGCATGCCAGCAAACATCGCAGCAATAAGCATTGCGGCGATTACCGACATTAACCCCGTCAGCTTTGCCAGAATCACAACAGCATTTGGCTGGGGCATTGAGTCAACCATCTCGAATATGCCTACGTTTCTCTCTCTCACAAATAGCTCTGAGGAATAGAACACCAGCACGGCTACAAGAGGAATCGTGTAACTGCCATTGATGATCAGCATAATGGCGTTGGTGGTTGGATAGACTTCCGTACCGAACATTCCGGCAAGGCCAAAGAAAGCACTGGTGCCAATTTGAACCATGCCCAGCAATGCCATCATTAGAAATGCTTTGCCGATAATGATATTGTGAAATTCTATTCGTACCAAAGACAAAAACTGCGAGGCCTTACTGCTAAAGTCGAATTTCTGCGTGACCGTGACGGCACGAGAAGGTGTAGCAGTTTCAACTACTGCTAACTCGGCAACTTTACTCTTTGTCTTTCTTAGCTTGGACAATAAGGTCTTTTTCTTTCGGGCGAAATCCAGAGAAAAGGGAAAGAAACGATAGGCTGCTACTGCGAATATCGGGGTTAGCGCAACTGCAAGAAGACGATTGATCAGCAAGTTCCCTTCCATCGTCACCAGCAACTCATTCATTTCGAAAGGCGTCCAATAGCGAGTTACTTCAGCAAGAGCTACGGTCCCAAACGGATCAAGCATACTAAGTAGTTGTATATCTTCCGGATCAACCAGGCTGGTGATCACCGAACTCAATACAAGGGTCGCTATCAGAGCTACGTAACTTGCCAGCAGGCTCCGGGTTAAAGTGGCTATCATGAAAACCAGAGAAGAAATCATCAGAATATTGGGAATGGCAATTGCCCAGGTGGCAAACCAGTAGGCATCCAAACGCATTGGACCGAGCCTCTCGGGATCTATCCACGGCATGAGCTCGCCGAAGAATGCTCCAAGCGCGGCAATAAAATAGACAATAAAACAGAAGAAAATCGCTCCGCAGAACCTACCCAATAGATAGTTGAGCTTGTCCACTCTGGTGGTAAAAAACAGTTCGGCAGTTTTATGATCGAAGTCTCTTAGTATGGCACCCGATGCAAACGCGACCCCGGCTATAAGAGAAGAAATGAAACTCAAACTGGATAGCATCGAGACAACGTTATAGGGGGAATTGATATTGATGTTGTTAATGATGCCGCCCATCTGAATATTGTCAGACGTTGTGGCACCGAAAGTCAGCAGAAAAATCACCAGCGACACCACATACAGCAACGGTTGCCGGGAATGGAATGCTAGTTCGAATCGAAATATATTGAAGAGCATAGTCAATGAATCCTTGTAAGAAGTCCCGAGGGCTCTAATTGCTAGGCGGCAACATTTATCTGGTGATCACGAAGGGTTGAGAAATAAACATCCTCAAGGCTCACTGGCGTTGCTGCGAAACCATTTCCGGGATCCGCATCATTCACTATATGCAGTCTAGTTCGGCCACCGGTAAGAGTGGAGAACAAAACCTTATAATTATTTTCGTATTCATCAAGTTCATTGCGTTCGATGATTTTGCTATATACGGAACCCTCCAATTGGGCGATTACTTCATTGGGCTTGCCATTCATCAGAATCTTCCCGTTTCCCATTATCGCCATGTCGGAGCATAGGTCGCTCACATCTTCGACAATATGGGTGGAAAGTATGATGACCGTATCGGTGCCGATACCCGCCAGTAAATTGTGAAAGCGCCTGCGCTCTTCGGGGTCCAATCCAGCGGTGGGTTCATCCACAATGACTAACTGGGGATTTCCAATCAAAGCCTGGGCTATTCCGAAGCGTTGTTTCATGCCGCCGGAATATGTACTAACAGCGGTCTTACGGGCATCCCATAAATTCACTTCATTGAGGAGATGATTAACCAGTTCTTTCCTCTCACCTTTGTTATTGACGCCTTTCAGTACGGCGAAATGATCCAGCATGCGCAATGCAGAGACTCTCGGATACGCACCGAATTCCTGGGGAAGATAACCCAATACCTGACGAAGACTTTCCTTATCATTCAGGATGTCGATATCGTTCAAAAAGGCAGACCCTTCGTCGGCATCCTGCAAGGTAGCAAGCGTGCGCATCAGACTAGATTTTCCGGCACCGTTGGGGCCTAACAACCCGAACATACCTTCACCAATATCCAGGCTAATGCCGTCCATTGCTATGACACCGTTGTCATAGATTTTTTTCAGGTTTTTAATAGTTAACATAGAGTCCCCGTATTTCGTAAAAATAATCTCCCACGAATATAACTGACGTAAAATGTAAAAAATAGTTACCGTTAGGGCACCATTCAAAATGGATAGAATCTGGATATTTGCCCGGTTGTGAGAGGCATGTAAACTAGGCCTTCAAACCAATACTAGAAATAGTAACGTAGGCTTATATACAGAGAATCAGGATTACTGCCATACTCGGAACCCAGCTGAATCTGCTCCGGGGCAGGGTTCAGGGCCGAAACATTGAAGTCGTCTCCGGAAAAATGTTGATAGCCTATGCCAAGATAGACATTGTCAGACAAGCTATAGTCTGCATTGGCACTGAGGAATACCGAACTATCATCGAGATTAGCAAGAGTCTGAAATGACAGCCCCAACAAAGGGCTGACCTGCCAGCTTATCACCGGAATCAGGTAATTTTTGCCAAGCAGAAACACTCCCCCTGCCCGGTAGGCAATTTCATTGAGATTGGCGAGATAGTTATCTGCATCATCGGAACCGGCACCATTGTAGTGGTATTCGATCATGCCGAATACATCCTCATTGAAACCATAGTCCACACCGATGGAACTGCGTACGTAGTCTTCATCACCACTGACATAAGCTGACTCAAACCAGAAACCGAAATCTCCCAAACCCGACTGGACCCCGGCACCAATTAGATTTTGATCGGAAAATCTCATGGCGGTAAATTGATAATCACGCCCGTCGGCATTGGCAAGCAATTGTAGAAAGGCTGAAGAATTTTCCGGCTTGCCATCCGGGCCTAACACCACTCCCATGTCCAGCTCACCCAATTGCCCTATGGGTTTTTGAAAGCGGATAGCATCGATACCGGTTCGATACTCTGTATTGAGCGTCCTCACATCGAATGGGATAAACACGTCGGTGGGATTTATCACCCTGGCCGAGCCAAATGTAATAGCCTGCCGACCAATAGTAAGGTCCCCTGACTCCATGCGAAACTGAACATTAAAACGATCGAGATTCTGCGGGATAGTATTCTTCTTCGGGCTCGGTCCTATGGTGGAGCGAATATCAGAAAATCTGTAATTTTGCCGATCAGGCGAAACGAAGGCTGAGCCACCGGGAAAAAGGCGCGAATTTGATTCGACGCCTCCCTCATAGTGCAGCTGCCAAACCTGATCTTCATTAAAATAGTCCAGCATCAGGCGCGCGCTATTCTGCATACGATAGCTTTGATCAAATTGAAACAGATCATTGTCTATTTTATTCTGAATCACACTGTAGTTTTTTAGGTAGCCGGAAAAATTAAGTTGGGCAAAGGCGCTTTCGCTAATACTGATCACACCAGTGGTGAACACTATTACGGAAAAAGCTTTAAGCGGGCGAGACATGATTTACTTTACTTCATCCGATTCGATTTCACCGTCTTGCATATAGATCAGTCGACCAGCCCTGTTCATGATTTTTTCATCGTGGGTAGAGAACACGAATGTCATATTATGTTTCTCGTTTAACTCTTTCATTAAGTCCAGAAGCGCGATCCCGGTCTTGGAATCCAGATTGGCAGTGGGCTCGTCAGCAAGAATTATTTCCGGATGAGAAACCATAGCCCGGGCTATTGCCACACGTTGCTGCTGACCTCCCGAGAGTTTGCTTGGTCTTCTGTCACCCAGACCTTCAAGGCCGACCTGTTTTAACATCTCGGCTACCCGGTGTTTTCGTTCTTCAGCATCTACTCCCTGAAGCAACATAATGTATTCAATGTTTTCCTCTGCAGAGAGTACCGGAATCAAATTATAGGACTGGAAAATAAAACCAATATGGTCACGGCGAAAATCGGAAAGCACTGCACCACTCATCTCGGCAATATTAGTTCCTGACAGTTCCACCGATCCCGAAGTCGGATTATCGAGCCCTCCAAGCAGGTGTAACAAGGTTGTCTTACCCGACCCGGAAGGGCCAACAATCGCGGTGAATTCTCCCCTCCCGATCTCGATGGACACCCGATCCACGGCCTTAACCTGAGTCTCATAGTCCTCACCAAAATAGCGACATACTTTATCTGTTGAAATTACAGCTGTCATACAAACTCCTAAAGACTCCTCTGTAGTGCATCAGAGGGAATAATCTTCGCGGCAAATCTGGCAGGATATATCGCCGCCACTACAGTCAACAAAACCACATACACAGGAAACTGGGTGAATTGAATGATATGAAACTCCGATAGAATATTGTCGCTGAAGGCGATGCCTGAAAATTCCATTTCTCCAATACCAATACCGAAATTGGAGGTATACAGGCCTAGCAAATAGCCCATTACGATTCCCAACACGCAGCTGAATACTCCAATTAACAGGGCCTCATAAAGAATCAAGTGACTGATTGCTGCTGGCCGGGTACCGATTGCCTTAATAACACCGAATTCATAGATGCGTTCGTAAATCGACATGAACATCGAATTGATCACACCCAGAGATGCGAGAAAGAACAGTATTCCTCCAACTATCAGGGAAGTATAAGACGACAATTCTATTATCAATCCAATTTCACCATTAAGGTCCAGCCAGCCCAGGGCTTCTGTTTCTTCATCATTCAATTGCTGGAATATTCCAAGCTGAGGATTGTCCGCATCCTCCAGATTAACAAAATTCAACGCAAACTCATGGGTCTGCTGGTCGGTCATCGCCAGGGCCTGTCGCGCAGCGGAAATATTTACGAATATGAAATTGTCGTCTAGCTCGCGCGTGCCAAAATCGACTATGCCGGAGATTCTGAATAGCGCCTGTGCCAACTCCCCGGTTCCGGCTTCGGACAAAGTAAGTACAATCCTGTCACCGAGACCCACTTCGAGAAGATCTGCCATGCTGTCGCCTATCAATAACTCGCTGTCTCCGCCGCTTAAATATTCACCCTCAACTACTGCCTGCGCCAGTTTGCTAACTGTTCTTTCCCGCTGAGCATCCACTCCATAGAGGAGTCCCGCAGTAACATTGTAGCTGGACGAAATCATCGCGCCGCTTATTACTCTTGCGGTAAAGGACTCCAGAGCAGGATCCTGTTGCAGTTTTTGCGCTATCTCATCGGAGTTTTCAAGAAAGATATCGATGTCCATATTTTCCCGATAACCAACCCTGTGTACCTGCGCCTCACCAACAATTGTACTGGTGACATTTTCGATCATCAGGGTGAGCATGCCGCGCATGATTCCATCTACAGCAATCAGTGCCGCAAGGCTTAGGGAAATAAGCATAACCGTCAGCAAGGTTCTGCGGACGTTGCGAAATAAATTACGGAAGGCGAGTTTGAATGTCTGCACTAATTACTCCGCATCGCTTCGGTGGGGGCAATTCTGGCTGCTCTTATTCCAGCAGGAATACTGATGAGCAATGCAAACAGGATAATGAGCAGCAACGGGGTTCCAAACACATAGAGAGACATCTCGCCTGTTATATGACTTATGACGATACCACCAACATTCATTGGCTCAGCCAACTGAATACCAATCGCGGTAAACCAGGCGATTATAGGTAACGCGATCAATACACCCGCCATCATACTCAGGGATGCAAGCAGCCCGGTTTCAAAAGAGATCATCAAAGCGATTTTCCCGGGGCGGCTACCGATAGCCTTCAGAACCCCGAACTCTCTGGTGCGCTCAAGCACTGACATCAGTACTGTATTGAGCACCCCGACGAAGACGATGAAAATAATAACGCCCATGGAAAAATTGTTGCCCTGCTTATCGGTCTGCATGGACTGATAGAAAGTTGACTCAACAACTTGCCAGGGCTCAACGGTCAGTTCAGGCAGAACTCCTTGCAGAGAAGCGGCTTCAGACCGGGAATCTCCCTCATTATTAAGCAGGATGGAAACTTCATGAACCCTGCCATACATGCTCAGAAATTCCTGCGCTGCCTGCAAGGGTAAAAAAACGGTCCCTCTATCCAAAGAATTCCGATCACCGACTATGCCGTTGACGATATAAATATCATTAGCTACCGAGCCATCCGCACCTTGGGATATAAGTATCAATTCATCACCGATGCCGATGTTCAGGCTGTAAGAAATACCAGCACCAATCATTGCCGAGTAGTAACCATCGCTATCTGGCTCACTTGAAATATAACTACCCGAACTTACTTTTTGCTCCAGAGTGCTGGTGCTTCTTTCCCGTTGTAGATCAACACCAATTATTTGCGCCGGAGTATTGTCAGTATCGGAATAGGCAATGGCAGGCGCGAACACTCGCAGTGTATGAGCGGCAACACTGTTACGGGAATCGAGCAGCTCGCTTATGCGTTGGGGATCATCGATAGTCTTGTGAATCTTTGGCCTCTGCACATAGCCTTCAATGTGAATTTGCACATGACCTGTGTGATCGAGGGTGAAGAATGAAATCGCGTTATTGTAACTGCCCTCACTAAGAGAGAAGCTGAAAGTACAAAGAATATAGCCACCCGCCATACTAAGTGCAGTCAACAAGGATCTACGTCGCTGCCGGAAGATATTTCGAAAGGCAAGTTTGAATAACAGCATTAAAAACGACTTCTAAGATTCCGCATGGTGAAAATAGATTCATCCACATCCGGTGGATCAAATTCCAGCTCTTCATAGATAAGAATCGTCTTATGGCCTTCCTTGTTCATGG
>Ga0315322_10001782_pt1 | contig 16718 bp, 14 predicted proteins | sample M110021515metaG_FD_203461 | JGI IMG/M metagenome (GOLD analysis project Ga0315322, IMG submission 203461) | Ammonia-oxidizing marine archaeal communities from Monterey Bay, California, United States - M1 100m 21515 | ecosystem: Environmental > Aquatic > Marine > Intertidal zone | place: USA...
GCACTTCCAAGACAAATACAATGAAGATTTAGAAAGATTACAAAGATGTGATATTCATTATGTTACTCCTGACCTTAGAATAGTTCCATTCTGTGCATTTAATGTAATTCCAGAATGGTACAGAGACAGAATTCAAAAGAAATATTCTATCACTGTAGAGGAATGGGAAGAGCGTGAAGGTGTAAAACTTGAAGATGGCCTTTATAGAGGTCTTATGAGACGTGGTGCAGGTGATGAACTTGCTGCTGGCTGTGCAAAGAGTCAGATGTTCCATGATGCATCTCAAGCAACTATGTAATAGAATTTTATTCAAAAGAGTAATAACAGTTTAAAGTAATATTTTATTATTGATTTACCAGAAGCAACTATTTCAAATTGGTAATTTTCATTTCAAATTACATCATATTATAGTACTTGGAGTTTTGATACTTGCATTTTCAACATCATTTTTAATTAGATCTCAAAATGCTGAATTTGGATTTGAACTAAATGAATTTGATCCATTTTTTAATTTTCGTGCTACTGAATATATTGTAGAAAATGGATTTTCTGAATATTTTGAATGGCATGATACTAAAAGTTGGTATTTACCAGAATCATCACCAGGAATATCTGGAAGAGATGTCTCTGCAACATCTCAATCAATGCTTCACATTACAGCAGCAATCACTTATCAAATATTTGGAGGAAATTCAAATCTTTATGATTATACTATATTATTTCCAGCAGTAATTGGTTCGTTATCTGTAATAGTTATTTTTGGATTAGTAAGATTATTTGCAGGAACTACTGCTGGTTTATTTGCATCATTACTTTTTGCTGTATCACTTCCAATACTTTTGAGAGGTTCTCTGGGTTGGTTCAAATCAGAACCATTAGGAATTTTTTATGGTATACTAGCTTTGTATTTATTTTTGAGTGGAATAAAATCTGAAAATAAAAAAATTGCATTCTCCAAAATTATTTTAGGTGGAATAATTATGACTTTTGGAATGGCATCTTGGGGAGGAAATCAATTTTTTGTAATACCTTTGGGATTATTTATTTTAGCATTACCTTTTGTTAGAAAGGATCACAAATTTTTAATCATTAGTATTCCCTTATTTGTAGGGATTTTTCTTTTAACTACAATCTTATTTGAAAGACCAGGCCCTAATTTTGTTTTTGGCTTGGGTGGTATTTCATTAATAATTCCAACTCTCTTTTTAGTTTCTTGTATATTTATTCAAAAAATAAGTAGTGATAGAAATAAGGTAAGAAATGGCCTAATTTTACTAGTTTCAATTCTAATTATTGGATCCTTTTTAGTTTCAATTAGTGAAGAATTAGATTTCTTACCTGTGCCAAGTTTTCGATACCTCAATGCCATTAATCCATTTTTAACCACTTCAATCCCATTAGTTGACTCAGTTGCAGAACATGCTACTACTAGTATTCGTGAATCTTTCTTCTTTCATTCAATTTTAATGATTTTTGCAAGTATTGGAATTTGGTTAATTTTAAACAAACAAGAATTTGAAAATAAATTATACAAACAAAATGATATGAAAATATTTATTTTAATAATTGGAATTACTGGAGTTTATGTTAGTTCTGCATTTGTAAGATTAGAAGTATTTGCATCATTATCGTTAATTATTTTATCATCAGTTGGTTTATCAATACTAATAAAAGAAATTTTTAAGATAAATTTAACTGGAAAGAAAAAATACCTATTCAAAATCCCATTTATAATAATTGTTTCAATTATTTTCATTATTCCTTTAACTTATCCTGCAGAAGCTAATTGGATTAATGTAATGGCTACTCCTCAAACGATTCTAAACGGAGGAACAAATCATCCTGCTAGTACTGATTGGTTAGAAACTCTTGAATGGATTAAAACTAATACTGCTGAAACTGCAATTATTGCTTCATGGTGGGATTATGGATATTGGATTACAACATTATCTGAACGCACAACTTTGATTGATAATGCTACAATTAGCACATGGCAAATTGAGAAAATGGCAAAAATCTTTTTTAGCACGCCTGATGAAGGTTGGAAAATGTTAAAGGATTGGGATGTCGATTATGTTTTGATCTATGTTTCTGGTGAAAAATATCAAACATTTGATCAAAATCAAATTTTGTATGTTATAGGTGCAGGTGGAGACGAAGCTAAAATATCTTGGTTTTTGAATATAGCAGGTATTCCTCTCGATAAATACATGAATCCTGATATGCGAAGTGTAAAATCTTCTTTTTATGATGAAACATTTCTTGGTAAAATGATTCCATTTACTACTATAGGATATGCAAATTTTGAAACAAATGAACAATTTGAAAACTGGAGTCCTGGAACTATTCCAGTTAGTGTTTCAAATATTACATATTATACTGATAATTCAGGTCCTTTGGAATTAGTTTATGCGTCACCTAGTTTTCTTAATGAAAAAGAAGGAATTATGGATGCTGTATTAGTGTATAAAATAAATGAAAATTACTCTCCACAAATATATCCAATTCAAAAATAATACTATTTTTTAATCCAAGACCTTAAAAGGTATAGATCTAATTTTGTATTGTGAAAATTCTATACATCTCTCCAAGATTTGAAGGAGGAATTGGTGGACATGCTAAAAGAGTTGCTGAAAAATTATCTGAACAAGGTCATGATGTAAAATTAATGAAAATTCCTCATATTCCAATTAAAAAATTAAAAAACCCATCATTTGTAATATTTGGAAAACTCAAAGCATTAATTGATAATGAAACATATGATGCTGTACATGCATGGAATATTCCTTCAGCTTTTATTATGAAAGATATAAAATCTAATAAAAAAATTCTTTCTGTTCATGGAATTTATTCAGAACAAGTTAAATTATTACATTCACAAACCACTGGAAAATTGGCAAAGGTGGGTGAAGAAAAAGCATTTTCATACTCCACAAAATTAACTACTGATTCAAAAATTGTTAAAGAATATTATAAAAAAAAATACCAAGTTAATTTTATTCATTTACCTGCTCCTTTAGATACAAAAAAGTTTGAAAATATAGATGAAGTTAAAAAAAATCAAAATCAAATTGCATATGTTGGAAGAGATAGTTTTGAAAAAGGTATTGATATTTTAAAAAATATTGAATCAGAACTTAATGGAAAAGTTGTTTATTGTACAGATTACACATGGTCAAAAACAATGAAAATTCTTAAATCCTCTAAACTCCTTATTGTTCCATCTCGAATGGAAAGTCTTCCACAGGTAATAAAAGAAGCATTTTATCTAAAAATTCCTGTTATTGCTACTAATGTAGGTGGAATTTCGGAAATAATTCAAAATGGGAAAACTGGAATTTTAATTCCATCTGAAAATGAGCAAGAAATGATTAATGCAATTAATAATCTAATTGAAAATGATTTACTTATAGAAACTATGACTAAAAATGCGTTTGATTTTATAAACAAATTCTATTCATGGAATGAATTACTTCCTAAATATATTGAATTATATCAAAAATAAATAATTTTTCAAATTAGATAGTTTTTATTCCCGATTTTAAAATTTATTTCATTGAAGCAGAAATTAATTGAATTTTTAGTATGTCCAACTTGTCGTCATTCAATTAATGTAAGAATAAAGAAAAAACTTCGTGAAGAAATTATCGAAGGCTTAATAATTTGTGATCATTGTAAAGATAATTTCAAAATTACTAATGGAATACCTCGGTTTGTGGTTGATGAAACAAAAGATTTTGTTAAAACAGAAGCTGCATTTAGTTCGAAATGGCAAAAACATCATAAAAACCATCAAGCTAAAGATTGGATTGATTTCCAACAAAAATGGTTTTTAGATAGATATGGTTGGAAAACTGTTGAAAATTTTAATAAATTTTTAGATTCAAAAACTACTATACTTGATGCAGGAACTGGAATTGGAAATAGTGCAAAATTTCTTTCAGCAAATAAAAATGCACAAGTGTTTGCTTTGGATGCAAGTGATAGTGTAGATTTTGCATACAAAAAATATGGTAAATTATCTAATGTCCATTTTTTACAAGCTGATCTTCGTCAATTACCGTTCAAGAAAAGTTTTTTTGATTATATTTATTCAGATCAAGTTCTTCATCATACAAAAAATACTGGAACATCTTTCAAATATTTAGTAAATTTTTTAACAAAACTTGGTCATATTTCAATTTACGTTTACAACAAAAAGGCACCTGTTAGAGAATATGTAGATGATTATATTCGTAATAAAACTGTCAAAATGTCTGTTGATGAATGTACTGAATTTTCTAAAGATATGGCATATCTAGGAAAAAGTCTTTCACAATTAAAAAAGAAAATTAAAATTCCTCGTGATATTCCACTTTTAGGTGTCAAAGCAGGAGAATATGATGTTCAGCGATTCATTTATTGGCATTTTTTAAAATGTTTTTGGGATGAATCTGATAATTTTGAAAGAAGTGTTGGTGTAAATTTTGATTGGTATTCGCCAAAATTTGCATTTAGACATACTCCAAAAGAAGTAAAAACTTGGTTTAAAGAATCTAAATTAAAAATTATAAATTTTAAGGAAATTGAAAGTGGAATCAGTGTAACTGGTATTAAATAGATTTTATTATTTATCCAGTGTTTTTTTTAAATCGTTAACAAATTTTTGAGTAATTATTTTCCAACTAAAATTATTCTCTACAAATTTCCTTCCTTCAATTCCCATCTCTTCAATTTTTTTAGGATCATTCAAAAATTCTTCAATTTTTTTAATCAATTCTTCAGAATCCCCTTTTTTTATTAAAAATCCAGTTTTCTTATCTATCATTAATTCTGGAATTCCACCAACATTTGTTGCAATAATTGGTTTTTTCATTAATTGTGCTTCAAGTAAAGTTAATGGTGACATATCTAATCCTGAAATTAATGCATAAATATCAATTTCAGATAAATACTCTCTAACTTTATCTGGATAATCTAATGAACCTAACCATTCAAAATTTTTATATTTTTTTAATTTTGTTGTAATTTCTTCTCTAAAAGGTCCATCTCCCACCCAATAAAATTTTACATTTGGAAATTTTTTAAGAGCATTTTCTAAAACTAACATTTCTTTTGCTTTATCCCAAATTACTGCACCTTGAAGTAATCCCACACAAGGATGTTCTAATTTAAAACCATCCACATCATACCATTTTGCTGGATCAATTCCTTGATGCATTACAAATGTTTTTTTATTTGAAATTTTTTCTTTTGTTATTTTATTTAAAAAGTTACAAATTGGAACAATAATCTCTGCATGCTGAAAACATTCACTACCCATTTTTTCCCACGCATTTAATGCTATTTTTTTTGGTAATGAATTGTAAATTGTTTCACGAGCAGTTTTCATTTCTTTCCAATAATTGCCTCTTAGATGAATAATTAACGGAATTTTTTCTTTAATTGCATCAAATGCAAAATGTCTTTGTCTATCTACAAAAATAATATCTGGGTTAAATTCATTAACTAATTTTTTAAATCTATTTTTGGGTTTTATCCAATGTTTGATTCTTCTACTTGGAAATCCATCAGAAAAATCTACATCAAAAACTACTTTTGTTTCAATTCCTAAATTGATTAATTCTTTAGCAAATTCATTAAGATGAAAAATTTTTGAACTAGATGCGCCAATTAATATTTTCAAGTTAAATTCTAATAATATTTCAAGTATAATATTTACTCGGATAAATTATAACTAAATTTCGTCAAATTTTTTCATAGAGATTATTTCTTCAATCCATTTTTCAAGAAATATTGTTGGTTTCCATCCAATTTTATCTTGAATTAAGTCAATATTGGCAATAGTTCTTTGTACATCCCCATTTAATCCAGGACCAAATATTGGTTCTATTTTTAAGCCTGAAAATTTAATTATTGTTTTTGCTAAATTTAATATTGTGATTGATGTATTTGTTCCAACATTGAAAAATTCATGATCTATGTCGCTATCCATCGCCATAATATTGGCATTTGCAACATCTTCAACATACACAAAATCTCTAAACTGTGAACCGTCACCATTAATTTTTGGTGGTAAATTATCTCTAATTCTCTCTAAAAATAATTTCAAGACTCCAGCATATTCTTTTGATTGACCTTTTCCAAATACATTGAAATATCGTAATCCAATTACTTTAACTCCTGTTTCTGAATATTTTTTTGCTAATCTTTCCTTTTCTAATTTTGTTTCAGCATATGGGTTAATTGGATTTTTATCATACGATTCTTTAATTGGGATTTTTTCTGGATTTCCATAAACACTTGATGAACTTGCATAAACAACTTTGAAATTATTTTGTTTTGCTAATTTTAGAATATTTTCTGTTCCATTAACATTAACATTTTGATATTCTTCTGGTTTAGTAAATGAATCTTGGACTGATGCTAATGCAGCTTGATGAAATACACCATCAATGTTTTGTGTTTGCTTTTCTAATAACTCTAAATTTAAAATACTGTCTTTAAAAAAAATTATTTTTTCTTTTATTGAAATCAAATTTTCTTCTTTTCCTGTATTTAAATTGTCAATAACTATTACTTTATCTCCTCTTGCAACTAATTTTTTTACTATATTACTTCCAATAAAACCTGCCCCACCTGTTACAACGTATTTCAATTTAATTTACCTAATCCAATTGCATAGTAATCTACATCTAATTGTTTTTTTATTAACATTCTTCTACAATCAATAACAAATTTTTTTGTCATATATTTAAATTGATTATTATTTAATTTCTCATATTGTTTCCATTGTGTCATTATAATTACACACTGACTTTTTGTTAACGCTTCTTCAATTGTTTTAGCATAATTAATTTTCTCTTTAAAAATTTCTCTTGTATTTTTTATTGCTTTTGGATCATGAACTGTAATTTTAGCATTTTTCTTCAATAATTTTTTAATTAATCCAATTGCAATAGAATCTCTTATGTCATCAGTATTTGGTTTAAATGCTGTGCCTAAAATTGTAATCCTTTTTGAGGCTAAATTTCCAAATTTTTGTTTAATAATTTGAATTATTTGTTCTAATTGTTTTGTATTAACTTCTTCTACTGCATTTAGAAGTGATGGATTAATTCCTGATGTATTTGCAAAATTAATTAAAGCTTTCATATCTTTTGGTAAACAAGAACCACCATAACCCGGACCTGCATTAAGAAATAATTTTCCAATTCTAGGATCTAACCCAATTGTTTTTCCAATATCATCAATATTTGCACCAGGAATTTTTTGGCAAATATTTGATAGTTGATTAATAAAACTAATTTTTGTTGCAAGAAATGAATTATTTGCATATTTTATCATCTCAGCAGTTTGATAATTGGTAGAAATTATTGGTACATTAGGATGTAATTTTGTGAATAGTTTTTTTGTCTTTTTCATAAACTCTGTATTATTATTTCCTAAAACTACTGCGTGAGGAAATTTTGTATCCTTTATTGCATTACTCTCTTGTAAAAATTCTGGATTAGAAATTAATCCAAAATCTTTTCCTGCTTTTTTATTAGATTTTTTTTCTAAAACTGGTAAAATTACTTTATTCATTGTTCCAGGAACTACTGTGCTTTTGATAATAATTATTGGTTTTTTCTTATTTTTCAATAAAGTTTTACCAATACTAGTAACTGCATTTTTAATTTTAGATAGATCAATTGAACCATTTGTTTTTTGTGGTGTTCCTACCGTCACAAATATAAAATCACATTCACTAATTGATGAAAAATTATCATTAATTCTTAATTTCTTTTTTAGTCCATTTTGTAATACTTTTTCTAATTCGGGTTCAAAAAATGGTGAAATTCCATTACTAATTTTATTACATTTTGTTTTATCTGTATCTACTCCAACTATGTCATATCCTTTTGATGCTAAAACACTAGCTAGTGATAGTCCTACAAAACCCAAACCAATTATCCCTATTTTCATATTTTCATTCCTGCTTCTGTTATCTTAAAAATCATGCTTTTCTAAATGTAACTTTTTGTGATTCCCTATAGGATGATACTGTTCCAACATCTACTTCTTCTTCATTTTTTTCTAAAGTTATAGCAAGTACTTTTTGTTTTTCTTGAATTAATTTTTCAATCGCATCAGTTAATTGATATTCTTTATTTTTATCTGGTTTAATTTTTTTTAAACTAGAAAAAATATCTGATTTAAAATAGTATAATGGTAATATTCCAAATTCTGATTTTGGTTTATTTGGTTTTTCTTCAACTTCAGTCACATTAAACAATTTATTTGAAATTTTTTCAATAGTTGGAACTCCATATCTTTTAGAATCTAAAACTTTTTTACAAAGTAAAATTGCTTTTACATCGGGATTCTTTTTTGCAGTTTCAATTAAACGTAATATAGGATGATTAGATTTACTCAATATTGTAACATCCCCTGCGTGTAAAATAAAATCTTCATTTCCTACATATTTTTCAGCACGTTTAACTGCATCACCAAAACCTAGTGGTTTATTCTGATTTATCCAAACTAAATGTGATTTTTCTAATTTTTCATAAAATTTTGATATAATTTTTTTATTATCTTTTGATAAATTTTTCAAATACATTTCATCTGGTGTAAAATGATCTTCAATTGATCTTTTTTCTCTACCTACAATGAAACAATATTCTTTAAAATTCATTGAATAAAGCTGTTCATAGACATATTGTAGTAATGGTAAAACAATTTTTTGATTTGTAAAACTCTTTGAAAAAATTGGCATCATTTCTTTAGGCATTTCTTTAGTAAATGGTAATAATCTAGTACCTTTTCCAGCAGCTGTTATGACAATTTTAACCATAAAAATTCATTTTTTCTATAATTATCAAGTTTTTAAAATTTTGTATTAACTTAGATGTATTATTCAAAATATTTACAATTATCAATGAAATTAATATACTCTTAATTTCATTGTTCGATGATTATAAAGATGGATGAAAATGAAGATCGTTATTTTATTCCAGATGACCAAAGAAAAAATGTATCAAGTTGGACTGATTCTCTATTGGGTAGACTTTCTATTGATAAATTTGATAATTATTATGAAAATTTACCAACAAAACTTAGTAATAAATTTTATAAAAATAAAATATTCTCTAATATTTTAAAATCATTTTACAAAATATACTGTGAAATTCTTGGTCCATTTCACATTTTACCTGATTTTCTAATATTGGGTCCTGGTGCATGTGGTACCACTTCAATGCTGGAACTTTATTTGCGATCACATAAAGATATACTACCTTCAAAAATTAATGAAATCACTTATTTTAATAATAAACATAAAAACTCTGTTAATTGGTATAGATTGTTTTTTCCATCTATATTTACAAAAAAATTTAGAAAAATTTTAGGAAAAAAAACATTAACAGGTGAAGCATCAGGAAATTATATTTTAAATCCAAATTCACCAAAAAGAATCAAAGAATTAATTCCTGATATAAAATTTATTGTAATGTTACGTAATCCTGTTGATAGAACTTTATCACATTATAAAAGAAGGATTAGAAATAAAAAAGAAACTCGTTCCTTAGATGATGTTATTGAATTTGAATTAAATAATTTTGAACAAGAATTTAATAATTATATAAAAAATGAAAATGATCTTTCATTATATCCTGCAACATCCTATTTGTCAAGATCAAAATATTCTGAACAACTTGAAACTTGGTTTAAATATTTTCCAAAAAACCAATTTTTATTCATAAATAGTAACGATTATTTTAAAAATCCTTTAAACGAATATAATAAAATTCTTGATTTTTTAGATCTTCCTTCACATTATCCTGATATTAAAGGTAAACGTGGAATTTCTCCCGATGGACTTTATGATAATATAATTATTGAACCAAAAATAATTAAATTTCTTAATAACTATTTTTTATCTTGGAATGAAAAATTGTTTAATTTAATAAAAGTCAAATATGATTGGACTAAATAATATATTTTTAGAACAAATGAATCATTATAATATTATAATAGGTTAAAATAGATTAAAAATTATGACTAGTGATATTTATGACTAAAATTAATATGAATAATATCGAAGATGTTCTTGAATCAATAAATTCAAAATCTTTGAAAGTTTGTGTTGTTGGAATAGGTAGAATTGGTCTTCCTACTGCTCTCTCATTTGCAAAGTCTGGATTAAAAACAATTGGTGTCGACATTAACGAGAATTTAATTAAAACTATCAATTCAGGTAATTTTCCTCTTAAAGATGAACCAGGTTATGATGAAATTTTTGAAGATGTAATAAAAAATAAATCATTTTCTGTAACTTCAAAAATTGAAGATGCAGTTCCAAATTCTGATTTAGTTGTATTATCCTTACCTACTCCTATGGATGAAAACAATATTCCAGATTATTCAGCTCTAAGAAATGTTGCAACAAAACTTTCTACATTATTATCCCCAAATTCTTTAGTAATAGTTGAAAGTACAATTGAACCTGGATTTATTGAAGATGAAATGGTATCAATAATATCTAATTCTGATAGATTAATTGTTGAAAATAATTTTTTTATTGGTGTTTGCCCTGAAAATGCAAATCCTGGTGAAATATTACATGATTTCACACATCTTCCACGATTAGTAGGAGGAATTAATCAAAATATAACAAAAATTATTACTATGATTTACAAATATGTTTTTTCTGTTGATTTAATTCAAATGGAAAATTGTAAAACAGCAAATGCTGTTAAATTAACTACTAATGTATTCAGAGATATCAATATTGCATTTGTCAGTGAATTAGCATTAATGTTTGAAAAATTAGGAATTGACACAATGAAAGTTTTAGAGGCTGCTAAAGCAAAATATAACTTTCAAGTACATTATCCTGGTGCAGGAGTGGGGGGTCCATGTTTACCAATTAATTCTTATCAACTTCTTAATACTGCTAGACGAACCGGTGTAAAATTAAGTATTATTGAATCTGGTAGATTAATTAATGAAACAATGCCTGATCATGTAATCAAACTTACTCTTGATGCATTTAATGAATGTAAAATTCCGGTAGAAAAAAGTAATATTTTGATTATGGGAATATCATATAAACCAAATGTAAAAGATGTTCAACTTTCTCCTGCTAAAGATATTATAGAAAAATTTCAGAATCTTGGTTGTATTGTGCATATCTATGATCCATTTTTTAAATCAACAGATATTTTTGGAATTAAAGTAGAAGATAATTTTGAAAATATTTTACCGGAAATGGATGCAGTAGTGATTGTAACAGGTCATGATGAATTTAAAAAAATAGAAATTACTTCTTTTACAAAAATTAAATCAAAAATCTTAATTGATTCTCGAGGTATTATTGACCCTGTGAATATAAAAAATAAAAATTTAATTTTTAGAGGATTGGGACGTGGAGATTTCTAACTCCAAAATTAACCCTTCATCCATTGTAGATATTCTCACACTTCGATATGATTCATCCATAATTCCAAATTTACCCAAAAAAACATGGAAAGATTTTAAATCTAATAACTTGTCCCCAAATACAGAATTAATTGAAAATTTAATTTTAAAAGATATTTCTCATAACATTGAATTATTAAATCCTAAAAAATTGTGTATTGCACTAAGTGGAGGTGTTGATTCAACTTTGATTCTTTCATTAATTAGAAAATCTAACCCTGATATTGATATCGAAGCAATTTCAATTAAATTTGCCAATAGTGTAGATGAAACATCAAATGCATTAAAAATAGCTGAAACATTTGAGGCTAATCATAATATTATTTATCTTGAAAATTATTTATCTGAAATGCCTAACGCAATTTATGAAATTAAAAAACCTTTTTGGGATTTACATTGGTATTATGTAGCTAAAGAATCACAATCTATCTCAAATATTCTTGCATCTGGTGATGGTGGTGATGAGATATTTGGTGGGTATACCTTTAGATATGAAAAATTTCTCTCTTTGACAAATTCAAATTCATCACCATTAGAAAAAGTTAAGGCATATCTTTCTTGTCATGAAAGAGATCGTGTATCTGATCAAGAATTGTTATTTGGAGATAAATCTAATTTCTCCTGGACTAAAATTTATGATTTACTTTTACCTTATTTTGATAATTCTTTATCTAGATTAGATCAAGTTTTTCTTGCAGACTATAATGGCAAACTCTTGTATAATTTTAATCCTGTAAATACTAGCATTGCTAAAAGTTTTGATATTAAATTACTTACTCCTTTATTAAATAATGATTTGATTTCATATGGATTAAGTATTTCAAATAAATTCAAATATGATTCAAATCGAAATATTGGTAAACTTCCGTTACGAGATTTACTTGTTAAAAATAATGCTGATTCATTAATTTCAAAAGAAAAACTTGGTTTTAATGTTAACACAATTAATTTATGGAAATCTACTGCTCATTCAAAATGTAAAGAATTTTTAGATAATTCTAGAGTTGTTAAGGATGGTTGGATAAATAATGAATGGATTATCAAATATATTGATAAAGAAAATTTAGATATAAAATATATTAATAAATTTCTTGGATTACTTGCATTTGAGATATGGTATAGATTATTCATTACTAAAGAATTATCTCCAAATACAAAATTATAATAAATTTTATGAAATATAAGAAAATGATTTAAGATGAGGAATAAACAAATTTCATGAGTATTTTTTTGAGTAAAATTAAGCATATTATGCTAAAAAGGCATGTTTATGGCTGGTCTTCACCAATGAGAGTACTGCCTGAGTTAATAGTAATTGGTGTTGTAAGAAGTGGAACCACTTCTTTGTATCATTATCTTTCACAACATCCTTCAATAATTAAATCTGCATATGATGAATTGGGTTATTTTGATTCAAATTATGAATTAGGATTAAATTGGTATAAATCATTATTTCCATCTGTTCTTAAAAAAAATAAAATTTTAAAAAAAAATGGTAAATTTATGACATATGACGTAACACCATTTTATATCTATAATGAAAAATCTCCTAAAAGAATTCAAAAACTTCTTCCAAATTCAAAATTAATAGTTATTTTACGAAATCCTGTAGATAGAAGTTATTCTAATTATTTTCTTGGAAATCAGGATAAAACTTTTGAAGAAGTAATTGAAAATGAAAAAATAATTCTTAATAAAATTAATAAAGCTAATCCTGATGAATATTATAATTTTGTTCATACTAGTATGTTAGCTAGAGGTTTCTATGCTGAACAATTAGAAAATTGGTATAAGGTGTTTCCAAAAAATCAAATACTAATTATTCAAAGCGAGGAATTTGTAACAAAACAAAATAAAGTAATGAATAACGTCTTTGATTTTTTGGACTTGCCTCATTATGAAATACCTGATACTTCTAAGAAAAATAAAATTCATTATGATCCAATGAAAAAAGATACCAGAACTGATTTAATTAAATTCTTTCGTCCTTATAATGAAAAATTATATTCTTTAATTGGAAGAAATTTCAATTGGGAAAATTAATTTTTAATATATGGTTTTATGTTTTCAATAAATTTTTCTGCTATTATATTCCAATTAAATTTTTTAATTACAAATTGTTTTCCATTAATTCCCATTTTTTCTTGTAAATTTTTATCATCAAATAAAATAGTTAATTTCTCAATCAAATCTTCGGGCTCATTTTCATTTATTAAAAATCCAGTTTTTTTATCTTCCATCATTTCATAAATTCCTCCCACATTTGTTGCAATAACAGGTTTTTCCATTAATTGTGCTTCTTTTAATGTTAAAGGAGCAAGATCCATTCCACTAATTAATGCATAAACATCAATACTAGAAAGAAATTTACTTACTTCTTCAGGATATTGTAATCTCCCTAACCATTTAAAATTTTTAAATTCTTTTAATTCATCAACAACTTTTTGTGTGTAAGGACCGTCACCAGCCCAATAGAAAGTTAAATTTGGCATTTTTTTTAAAACATACTTTAAAACTAACATTTCTTTTGTTTTACCCCACCAGTTCGCATCTTGTAATAATCCTACACATGGATGTTTTAATTCCATTTTATTATTAGAATTTAATGCTAAATGATTAATTCCTTCAAAAAATACTGGAGTATTTTGGTTGGGATGATGTTCTTTAATAATTTCAACTAAATAATTTGAAATAGGAAAAATTGCAGATGCTTTTGAAAAACATTTTTCTGCAGTTCTATTTTTAAACCATAAAACTATCCTATCTTTAAAATTACTATGAATTGTTTTTTTGGCCCATTCTAATTCTGACCAATAATGACCTCTAAGTAATACAAATAATGGAATATTTTCTTTAATTGCATCTACTCCAAAATGTGATTGTCTATCTACAAAAATTCCATCTGGTTTAAATTCATTAATTAAATTTTTAAATTTTTTGTTAGGGATAAGTTCTGAAATTTTTTTACTAGGAAAACCTGTACTGTAGTCAGAATCTTGAACTAACATACATTCAACACCTAATTTTTCTAATGCCTTTGAAAATTGTTGCATATGAAAAAATTTACCTTTACTACCATACGCAATTAATAATCTCAAATTAGTTATATTGAAAAAAAACTGATATTAAATTTAATCTACCCTAAATTATAAACTGATTTCTGTGAAAAATGAGCCTAATTAACACAATTATTTACTAGTGAAATTGATATACTTGATCACTTATGAAAAAATATGAAATTTAGTGATTTTACCTTTAGATGTTGGTATTATTTTAGAAATGGATGGAGCTTATATTTTGCCTTTATATTTTCAGCAGTGAATACACTAACTGTCACATATTTTTTAGCTATTGAAAATTACCCTATTTTACATTCAATTTTTCCAAGTTTTCCTTATTATGTAGTGACCCTTTCAATAATTGCAATCCCATTATTAGTAACAATAGGATATGTGCATTGGAAAAGATCTGGTGCTAGAAAAGCAGAGATTGATATTAATTATGAGGTAGATCCTTATCGAGCTAGAACTTTAGTAAATTCTGAATTGATTTTAAAAATAAATCTTAATTTAATTAATTTAACAACAAAACTTGTCACTGATGAAAAATTAAATAAAGATGAAATTCAAAAAATTAAAAGCTTACAAAATGAACTTGAAACATTCATCGATAAAAGAACTATGAAAAATAAAGATGATTTAAAATATATAAAAACTGAAACTAACGAAAAATAAATTGCAAAAAAAAACTATTTTCTTAATTATTTCGATTATTATATTATTTTTTTCATATGGAATATTAGTTGGTCATTATAATTTTTTTCCATTTGAAATAATTAGTGATTTAAAAAATTCTATATTTCCACAATCTGAATCACCTCCTAGAAATCAAATACATCAAGATATTTCCCAAATTGATAAGTTAATTTCCTTTGAAAATTCTGATGATCTTTTAAATAAAAAAGAAATCTTAACTGAATTTATCTGGTCTGATAGTTCTTTACCATCACAATTACCATTAAAACATACCAAGGATATATCCGATGAATTATCAAATCTAAAAAATTTAGATAGAATTGATTCATTTACTGTGGGAATGGAATATGGTATGAATTCAATTTCTTATTTATTTTTAGCCGATAATTCAAATAATAAATTAATTATATATCATCAAGGTGATGACAGTCAATCATCTATTAATTTTGATCATCATTCATTTGAAGAAGATCGTAGAATTATTCAACATTTTCTAAATGAAAATTATTCTGTTTTAATTTTTTCAATGGTTGGTCATGGGATGAATAATGAGCCTATTATTCAATTTGAAAATCTTGGAAATATTAGATTAAATTCACATGAACATTTTGTTTTATTAGAAACAGACAAATTTCAACCAATTCAATTTTTTCTAGAACCTGTAATTATAACACTTAATCAAATTGATATGGATTATTCTTTTGATTCGTATGATATGATTGGTAAAAATGAAGGAGGTTGGAGTACTATTGTAATTTCTGCACTTGATAATAGAATAAAAAATAGTTATGCTATAGCCAGTTCTTTCCCTTTATGGATGAGTCCAAATCAAGAAAATTTTGGTGGATATGAACACCATTTACCACAATTTTATCAAATTGCAAATTATCTTGAATTATACAGTATGAGTGCATATGGAAATGATAGAAGCCTAGTTTTATTTTATAATGAATTTGATCCATGTTGTTTTAGTGGGGAATTATATCAAAAATACTCTTTTGAAGATATAGTGAAATCTAAATTGAAATTATTAGGTAAAGGTGAATTTAATGTATTAATTGACAATGATCAAACTGAAAACATTATTTCAAATAATACTTTAATGAAAATAACTGATTTATTATCAAATTAAATATTTTTATTTATTGCAAGAATGTGACCTCTATATTTTTTCCTATAAGTAAATCTACTATTTAGTATTTTTATTTCAAATCCAATACTGGATAGTTTTTCAATTAAATTTCTGTTTCCATCATGAAATTCTATTAATATCATTTCAAATTTTTGAAGAATTTGTTTTTCTGTGTTGAGAATTACGTTGTATTCACATAATTCACAATCTAATTTTAAAATTAAATTTTTTTCATTAGGAATTATATCCTCTAAAATCATTTTTGGTATTTTAATCCCTTTTTTTGTATTTTTAAAAGAAAAATGTTTACTGTCTTCATTTTCATCAATAATAAAAAATCCCTGTTTATCATCTAATCCTGCATTAAAAAGTTGAATTTTTTCTTCTAA
>Ga0315322_10001783_pt1 | contig 16714 bp, 9 predicted proteins | sample M110021515metaG_FD_203461 | JGI IMG/M metagenome (GOLD analysis project Ga0315322, IMG submission 203461) | Ammonia-oxidizing marine archaeal communities from Monterey Bay, California, United States - M1 100m 21515 | ecosystem: Environmental > Aquatic > Marine > Intertidal zone | place: USA...
GGGGGGTGTTCTTGTCAGGTTTCGCTTGAGGATTCATCTGCGTTTGCATTCAATGCAACCTCAGCTCCGAAAGATTGGTTTTCCTATGAATATCAGAAAACGCGGCGGATTCACGCTTGTTGAATTATTGGTCGTGATTGCGATCATTGGGGTTTTGGTCGGTTTGCTTTTGCCAGCTGTGCAGGCGGCTCGTGAAGCAGCTCGGCGAATGAGTTGCAGTAACAACTTAAAGCAAATTGGTCTGGGCTTTCTGAATTACCATGCGGCGTACAAGAGGCTTCCCATCGAACGTGGAGGCACGTACAGATTTGGCAATAACTTACAGGCTCGGACTCCGGTCCCGCACGGCGCTGCTTTTGGTGGCAACAACTTTCATAATTTGAGCGCGTTGGTGCCACTATTGCCTTTTGTTGAGCAACAGGGGTTGTGGGAAGAAATTTCCAATCCTTACGCAGTCAGAGAGCCGGCATCAGCGGTCGGGCTTGTTTTTGCACCAATGGGTCCGCAAGTAGCGATGAGTTTGGCGAATCATGCGAGTTTTCAGTATGACCCTTGGCTGACGGACGTACCGACATTCCGGTGCCCTAGTGATCCAGGCGTCGGGCTACCCGCGCAGGGGCGTACAAACTATGGCGTGAATATGGGAGATTCCATTCAGTACCAAAACACGGGTTGGGTTCGGCAGACCGGTAGAGTAAATCGGGTGGTAGCAGCGCGAGCAAGAAGTACCTGCCGCGGAATGTTCATTCCCCGTTCAGCCACTCGCATTCGCGACGTGCTTGATGGCATGTCCAACACAATCATGGCTGCCGAAATGAACACTGATCTTGGTGACCGAAGCATCACAACTCAGGTCGTTTCTGCACCGGGGATTTTGGATTGCCCGTTGCTTTGCGGCGCCAACCGCGACATGACACGAATGCAGTTCTGGCAACCAAGTGCGCCATTTGCGGGGAATGTTGAGATGCAGCGTGGGTTCAAATGGGCGAACGGAATGTGCGTGAATACTGGCATTACTACAATTCTTCCACCGAATGCGGCGATCTGCAGTAATAGGAACAACACCTATACGATCGGTATCTATGGCCCCAGTAGTCGGCATCCAGGTGGTGTGCATGCATTGATGGGTGATGGATCTGTTTCTTTCATAACAGACTCGATTGAGGCTGGTATGTGTGGCGATGGGAACGTGAAGTGGAATGGAGTGGGAATTCAAGCTCCTGGCAGTAAGAGTCCTTACGGCCTTTGGGGCGCGTTGGGAACTCGGGCTAGTGGTGAAGTTATCAGTGAGTGGCCAAATTAATGCGGCGCTGATCAGGTGGGGAGGATGCAGCCAGGTTGCTGGCCGGTTGAGCGAGTTGCTGCGCGATTGCATCGAATAATTCGAATGCAATGAGTTAATTCAATCAGACTCATTCGCTTCATTGAATTCACGTTCCAGCATCAGCTTCTTTTCGCTAGTCTACGAATCATGGGTCCAAAGACATTCTTTTTTTCCGTCGCTGCGTGTTTATGCTTCACTATGCTGTGGTTTATTTACCAAGCAAGGGTCGCTAGCCGGAACAGTCAGGATCCGCTTGGCGGCATCAGTCTGGAAAGATACTACGGTGTTGCATTTCTTGATAGCGTCGGCAGTAACCATGATGAAAATGGTCTGCTTGGGTCAATGGATTTTGTTGATACCGAGGGCAAGCAGAGGTCCATTGCGGATTACATAGGCAAGAAAAATCTGCTGATCGTCTTCACACGGGGTTTCTCAGGCCGGATCTGTCCTTATTGCACGACGCAAACCTCACGACTGATTTCCAATTATGGTCAGTTCGTTGAGCGGGATACAGAAGTGCTGCTCGTGTTTCCAGGATCAACAGACCAGTTGCCACAGTTCAAAAAAGCTGGCCTACTGGTAGCAGGAGAGGAATCTGTGCCGTTTCCGATTTTGCTTGATCGAGATTTGCAGGCAGTCGAGCAATTGCAGATCCAAGCGCAGCTCGCCAAACCCTCGACGTTTATCCTGAATAAAAAAGGTGAGGTCGTGTTGTCACATGTTGGCAGCACTCCACAACAAAGACCCTCCATCAAAGCTTTGCTGAATTTGCTGGATGGAATGGAGACGCCATCGAATTAGCTGGAACTACTGCTTTGGCATGGATTCTAGATAAGCAATGATAGCGGCAAGATCACTCACTGAGTATTTGTCCATCAAACCTTCCGGCATGACAGATGTTTTTAGCGTCTTGCGAATTTCAATGTCATCTTTGTTGATCTTGTGTTCTTTTGCCTGAGCGTCTCGAAGGGTTACTTGATCTGCCAGTTCCTTGGTCACAAATCCAATCACCACTCGCCCATCGACGGTCAAAATCGAAGTTGTTGCGAAGCCTTGTGCAATTGTTTTGTTGGGTTGTAGCACGGCTTCGGCAAGTTGCTGTCTTTTGTAGGTTGCAGCAATATTACCAAGGTAAGGTCCCTGCTGCTCGGCTTGTTTGCTTACGGTGTGGCAGGCTGTGCAATTTGCTTCTTTGAATAAACGTTGTCCGTGTGCGACATCGCCAGTGGTCAATGTGAACTGTTTTAAGGCCGCGTCGACACCAATGGTTGCAATGCGCGGCAGATTGGGATTCAACTTGTCTTCCAGTCGCAACTCTTTTACGGCACGTTGGACTTCAGCGACCAGTGTTGGTTCTGGGCGATTGGTTAATTCAAGAATGCGATCATCGAGAAAGTGGTTTTGTGTATCTGTGGCTGCCTTGATGAGCTGCATTTGCTGACTTGGTTGTTTCCACATGGCATCAATACTGAGCCTGGCTTGTTCACGCGCTTCTGGGCTGCTCTTCTTTTCCTGAGCGATGCCCAGTACTGCGGCAGTCGCCCAAAGACCTATGGTCGAATCGGGATTTTGGCATTCTTGCAGTGCAATCTCCAATTGGTTTTGGAGTAACTGTGACTTCACAAGATTCTGGAACGCACGCTGCTGATCTCGTTTTGCCTGGTTTTTTGACATTTTGGCAATGGCTACCAATGCAGGTTTCAATGCCGCAGGTTGTCTTGATTTGACCAATGCAGTTACAGCCTGCAGCATCGTTGCAGATGACAGGTCGGGTGCGTCCACAGCGGATGTGAGAAATGACACACTGCCTTCGGGAAGTTCGCGTTCCGCAGCTAATTTGGCAATGGTGGGCGGCAGCAACTGAACGTCATCCGCAGCCATCTTCATCATCTGGTTTACAACATTATCAATCTGGATCCGGTGAAGATTAACTTCAAGAATAAGATTGGTTGCTTCTTCTGGTGTGGTTCGTTTGAGTTCCTGCTTTAGCCACCCGTTGATGCGTTCTGTTTCGCTCCATGGTTCTGGCTGGTAGTAGGGGCCTCGAGTATCGGGGCGTGTTCCCCATGAATCTCCTTTCCAGGTTCCTTCTTTGTAGTGCAGGCGACACAAGGCTGCTCTCAGATGCATGCGATTCTTGGCATTTGATTCATCCGTGAGTTGCTGGATCAGAGCGGTAACGACGGTAGGATGGTGTATTTTGGCGAGTGTTTGTAAAGCAGTGGGTTGAAATGTTGGGTCGTCCTTGAGTTGCGTTTGCAGCAACTCAAGGCATCCTTCCACCGCCTGTTTCTCTGCTAGGCGTCGAATCGCGATATGAACGATGACGGGGTCGGGGTGTTCGAGAGCTTCGAGCACCTCGCTGACTTTTGCATCTTGCTGGAGGCGTTCCGCCAGATTTCTTGCTTCGCTTCTTTGCGAACGGATGTTATCAAGCAAGTTGCGAAATCTTTGGTCACCGCGGCGCATCAATGCCCGCTGCGCAGCGAGTCGGCGTCGATGGCTAGGGTCGTCGAGTAAGGCGACAAGTTCGTCAGCCGAAAGATTGGTAAAACTCGGCATTGGGCGATCCTGCATCTCCTTTGGTTTCACGCAGATCACGTACCCTACATGAGAGCCAGCCCACTTGAATGTTGCTCCCTTCCAACTTGCGCAGTACAGGCGGCTGTTTCCATCCACGTCAGCATCTGTGGGACGCGACATTCGAACCAGCGGTTTCGGTGGAGATATTTCAGTGAAGGTTGCTCCCCTGGGTTTGACAGAATGGTGCCAGATGGCGCCCGTGCCCCAATCTGCTGTTAACGGTGCGTCGTTCCATGTTCCAAAGCCGGGCTCATCTACATAAGCTGCCCCGCAGCCAGATCCGCCGCCGTAATCTGCGAGTGGTGCAATACACTCCTTGGGGAAATTCTTATACAAGCGTGGATAGCCGTGATCTTCACCACCGGTGAAATGGTGGAATCTGACATCCCAGCCTCCTCCATCATTGGTGTTGTCTCTCGCAAACAGATCCATGCGAGGGCTGACTGCAACTTCGAGGATATTACGTGTGCCCGTTGAGTAGAGTTCCAGCCCGGTTCCATCGGGTCGGACACGGATCACGCCTCCACCACGATGTGTCAGCTTTCGACCGTCGGTTCCTTCTGCTTCCATGAATCCGAAGTCACCGCCAGCGATATAGAGCCAACCGTCGACGCCAATGCTGAGACCGTTAGTGGTGTGGTCCGCTGGCCGTTTGTCGTAGCCAAACGCCAAGTTACTGACTAGCCGCTTTTGCTTTTCTGCAACGCCGTCACCATCAGCGTCGATGAAGACTGACAGATGAGGTGGGTGCACGAGGTAAAGACGGTCGTGATCCCAGACAAGACCACGGGGAGCATCCACCTCGCAAAAAACCTTGGTTTCATCTGCGCGGCCATCACCATTTGTGTCCCGTAAACGAATGACACGACCGCGTTCTGGATCACGTCCCAGAGAACCATTGCCATCGGAACTGACGTAGAGCGTTCCATCCGTCGCAGCTGCCACAAAAACGGGGTAGTTGACTGCTGGTGGTGCGGCGAAAACGGTGGCCTCAAATCCTTCAGCTACTTTCACGTCTTTGAGAATCGCCGCTTCTTCTGCAGGCGTTAGCGGCTTGAGTGTGGGTGGAAGGTTGCCCTTCTTGGCGTAGGGGTCAGCTAGCTTGGGTTGATAACTGAATGGTTTTCCGTCTGCTTTTGCGGGCCACAGAGTGTTGATTCCGTCACCCTTGACCGAAACCTCACGAATGCTGCACCAACCACCAGAGGAACCCAAGCCGACGATCCGCATGTGCTTGACCGCCACGTCTGTTTTTAATTTCAGATCGCCCTGTGTTGCCTGTTTGTTCTGGGAAGCATCGATAAGTTTGGACCATTTTTTACCATCGGTCGATCCTTCGACTTGGTACTGGTAGTCACGTTCAAATTCCCACACGATTTTGATCGAGGCTGCTTTCACTGGGCGTTGGAATTCCCAAGCCAACCATTGCGGATAATTGCTGTTTGAAGCGCACCATCGTGTGCTTGTATTGCCGTCGAAAGCATTCAGTGGAAGGTTCGGCTGTTGGGTTGATGATGCAGTGGGCGTGACCAGAGTTGCGTCCTTGGGCATGACTCCGAGCTTAGGGACAACTGCCGTCTTTTCCTTCTTTGCAATGAAAGTAATCTTGTTTTTTCCCTCGTACGGAGTCAGGTACTCTGGAGTCAATTTGTCACAGGCCCATAGCAATCCACGCGTTACCAGATCCAAGTATCTGTCGTCAGCCACGGTTGCCGTGTTGTGCCCGAGGGTTGTGCTGAAACTGCGGGCTCCCTGTTTTTCATTCGTCCAAGCGACAACTGCTTTTGCTTCAACCGTTTTTCCGCTTCTTGTGAAAGTTTGTGTGCCTGTCGCCAGTACCTTGGCACCGTGCATCGTTGCATTGTTGTAGAGTTCTTCTTTGATGGTGGTCCAATCACGCAAGTCCTTTGTGATGGGATGTGATTTATCCACGAAAGAAACGGCGATTGGTTCCTGTGGCCCGTGACTGGTTGATTTAAGACCCAGATGTTTGAACCATAAATCGGTTCCATTGCGAAACGAGTGCATCGCACAATGCAGGTGCACAGCAGGTACGGTGCGGTGAACAGCTAGGATCCTCTGAACCACTGCAACGTCTTTGTTGCTGGCAGCACATTCGTCATGGATGATGACATCGTAGCCTTTGGCCCACTCGGGACTTTCGAAGAGTGGAAAGGGAGGGTTAGTGCCTGCATCATCTGTCCAATAGACATCAACCTGAACGTTGGATCTGGCTTGGATGCCCTTGAACAAAGCTTCGTGCTGGCCCTTGTAATCGTGGCAGCACCCCCCTGCAATCAAAAGAGCCTTGAGAGGTTTCGTTTCTGCACGCAAGTCGGTAACGAAGACCAGCAATGCGGTGATGCAAATAAAAATAGATTTCATAGGTTTGGTTCGGAGTCTAACTCCGCTCTCTTGTCTGTATCACTTGCATCCGATGTGTTCAGAGACACAAGCGGGCACAGAGGTAGTAATGTGTTTTTTGTGTCGCAAGCCGATATGCTTGCATGGAGTTGGGTGGGGTGTGAACAAGACTCGCCGGGGTGTGGCGTGTCGGGGGGCAGTCCATCGGTGTTGATGCGAAAGTATCGAGACCAGAGGGTGTGCTCACGAAGTAGATTCTCGGGTAGCCTGTTTTGCTGATGGTTTGTTTGGGTAATCGAATTGAAAGGAAATTTCCAAGCTAGCGGAGGTTGCTCTGAATGAAGTCTCGCACCACTTCGTTGACCTGGCGGCTGACGGGGCCAAATCCATGCCCCCCATTGAGAACCTTCAAGTGGGTGACCTGCGCTTCTGGGTAATTATAGCGAATGATGTCCTTGTTGAGAGGTTTTCCTGCATTGCCTGGGATTCTGTTTCCCGCAAAGCCCTGTTGCTGTGCCCATGCATAGGCGGTTTCCTGCGCTGATATGTGTTTTGCATTTCGCCCACGCATACCACCTTCGTAGGGAACCACACGATCCGCCGTTCCATGGATAGTGAGGATGTTGCGTTTGCCGACCGGATTTGTTTTTAGGTCATAGTTTGCATTCGAATCATTAGATCGTTTCCAGAAACTTTGGTTGTGGTACTGTTGCTCAATTAGAGACGAGACGAGTGGCACTGCATTCGTGATTTTGATGTTGCCATCCAGTTCGATCAGCAACCGGAAAATGTATCCCGCACCATTCGAAAAACCGATTAGTGAGATTTTGGACAGGTCGGCGTTAGGATATTTTTCTTCAATATGCTTGACCATCAAGTTGAAGAATTCCACGTCTGGTGCTTTTGACTTTTCGTCCGAAATGTTCCAGCTTTTCTGGTATCCCTGTGGCGAAACAATCAGGTGTCCCTTGAGTAATTGAGGCCATTGTCCGATCGTGGGTCGAGCAGTGCCTCCATTACCATGAAATACAAACGTGACTGGCCATTGTTTGCTTGTTGATATGTTTGCGTCATCGGTAGATGAAGTCGTTGGAACACGTACGAAAAATTCGCGATCGAAACCGTTTTGCTCCTGCTTCCATTGTTGTCGGATCGTGTGCCGTTTTGCTTCACCCGAAGACACCGTGTTTGGTGCAGACGGGGGGCCCGAGGTCGCAGCGATGTGTTCGGCGAGCGTTATTTTTCCGTCACGGTTTCCGTCAACACGGTTAAATATTTTCCGTGGCCCGGGTGGTACTTCCCCGCGTTCAAGCACACCATCACGATTTCTGTCCCATGCCCGAAATGCACGTTCCTGTGGACTGATTTGCATGGCGTTGGCTCGTTGGTCGATTCGGAATCCGCAAAAGACGAGAAGCGTGACGACAGTCGAGAACAGAAGAATTCGGTGCATTTGAGGATTGATCCTGATCACATGAGAGCAGTGCGTTTGACACGCAGTCTTGCGGAATACAAGTGGTACCCAGCGAAGATTGAAAATGGAGCAGGTTTTCAATGTTCAGTTGCATGTCGGGAACTTTCACATTGTAGTCTGTTGCTGTGCCATCCCAAGCGATGGTCTTCACTTTCGTCACATGCGAATCGGGGTGCAGTTGAGGTGGCAAGCAACTGTTGAGCCAACGCCTTGCTTCGGATTAGAAATCATTGCGTTTTTCGAAAAGTCAGGTGCAGGGAGGCTACACGTTCAACGGCAATGTTCAGGCGTTCCTCTGCACGCGAATTAGTAGTTCGGACGTTTGGCGTGGGGAAGCAGGTTGCAGTGGCGTTGTTCGATTCGGATTCCGATTGCACGTTGATGGCTTTGAGGATCAGTGGTAGCTGCCCTTGAGGATGGATTTTGTGGAGTAATGCTGCCGTGCTGGGGTGCAACACTACTAGTCGATCATTTGGTTGTAGGAAGGTGCTCCAGCTGTTTTTGAAATCTTCCATCGATCGCCGGTCGCACACCTGCTGCGGCGACAGTCGTAGTCGTTGCATGAAAGCCTTGTCTTGAAAGGCTGGGGAATCAATCGCGCATTGAAACCGTTCACCAGTTGCCGGGCGGATGGCGGTCCAGTAGAGCAGTGTTGGTTCAGTCGGACGATCCGATTTGGAATTGGGGTAGTTTCCGGGTTCCTGTTCGCCATAGCCGACCACAATGTTACTCAGATCGCCAGTCAGAGCACGGGGGACGTTTGGGATGCCTCGACGTCGCCGCTGGTTTGCTCGCCAGTTTGTGGTTCCCTGTTTGATCTGGCTGTCGATCATGCGCTCAAATGTCGTTAGTAGCTGATTCAATTCGAGAGTTTCAGGTTCGATGGTCCCGAGCGCCGAGACGACAGCTTCAAGGGTTGAAAGTCCGTGTGCGTCGGGTTCGCGACGAATTCGATATCGACTGGGACTGGTCGGTGCAAGACAGAATCGGGGCAACGTCCGTAAGCGTGGAATATCTCGCATCAACGTTTTGACATGGTGCCAGGTTCCATCGGGAACAATCAATTCCTGTGGAAATTCTGACGCGGGTAACTCCGTAAGCAACTTGGCGTCGTCGCCGGGGAATAGCAGGCCGGCCTGGGGACTCAGTGACAACTTCTCAAAACGTTCAGCGAGATCTTTGTTGTGTCCCACCATCAGGCGGCTGCGTTGCAGTGCCTCGTTGATAATTCGAGCAGTGTTGAAAGGGTGGAACCTTTCGCGACGATGCTGCAGGATCAGAACAGGAGTGCGATTGGCAACGACTGGAATTGTCGAGCAGTAGCATAATTGCGTTGGGCGAAAGCATCGAAAGCAACGCCGGGCCGTGTTTTTCACCGAAAGAGTCCGTTGATTGCTGTTCTGGTTTTACTTTTGTTGCGTTGCTTTTCTGCTGCATTCTGCAGGGCATCATTGGTTTATGCCCCACCAAATGGAAAAAAGATCACCCATCTGGCTTTCGCCCAGTTCTGTGATCTTACTGCTTGGGATGCATCAGGGTAACTTGTGGGGGTGTTGAATTTATCGCTTCCCGGATATTGGCGTGTTGCTTTGCACCGACTGAGGTTTTCCGGGTATCACTTGTTCATGAGAAGGACCCATGCATATTCGTCTCTCGTTTGCTTTTCTTGTTCTCTGTGTTGGTTGTGGTCGAGACGGTGCCTTTGAGGATGTTGATACCAGCACTCCGGTCGTGAGTGATATTCCAGATGGAAGGCCGATGGAGTACCCCAAGTTGTACGTGGACAACGATCTGCCTGAATATGCCGGTGCCATCGTGACAGGCTTGGGGCGTCAAGTTGAGTCGTTGAAAGATGGGGTGACCGTAACAGCGGTTTCCAATGACTCGATCGATCTGATCATGCCTTTCTACATCGAAGCAATGGAAAAGCTTGGGTACACGTACGACAGCACCAAGTACGAGCGATCTCAGTTGGTAGCTGACGCGCCCATGAGCATGGTCATTTTCACGAAAGAGAAACTTCGATTTAGCGTGATGCTCGTAAAGATCGAGCAACAACAGACCGAGATCAAAACCAGCTTTTCTGAAAATTGAGAAACCGCGTTTGTTCTCTTGCGATTTAACGCAGCATCCCAGTTGTGAATGAACACACTTTTGTAGTGATGTTCATCTGAGATCGGTTGATGTTCTTATGGTGGTGAGCATCAACCTTGTGGGAGGCTGTGGACAGCGGGGAAGGTTTTCCGTGGCTTTAGCCTGCCAGGTACTTGCGGATTGCAGGTTTTACTCGCTGGGAGCCGACCATTGTTTTCCCCAGCCCGAATAGAGGTCGTGCAGCATTGCTCGCCAGTCCGACGTGCTACGTGATGGCGGATAGGGCTGTGGACGAACTGGTGCGTCAGCCATCCAGACAATTTCGAACTGGCCGTCTGGTTGGACTTTTCCGATCCGCGGTGTCTGATACGTGTGCTGTGTGGTTGCGTCAATTCGCAAGGGGCCGGCGGCAGCGTCGATTCGCTGGTTAAGCATGGCGCGGCGAATCGCGATTGGGTTATCACTCTGGGCTTCTTCGACGGCTTGTGCCCACAGTTTGAAGCCAAAGTAGGCCGCTGCCATCGGATCGGTAAAGACGCGTTGGGGCCCATATTTCTCATGGAAATCAGCCAGTAACTGATTGTTCATCGGTAAGTCGATGCTTTGGAAATAGGACCATGCTGCAAAGTCATTGGTCATGCGGTCCGTGTTCATGAATCGCAGTTCTTCTTCCCCAATGCTGAACGAGATCGTTTCGATCTCATCGAGTTTCTTGTTGTTGCGTAGTTGGTTAAAGAATGCGGTGTTGCTGGCTCCATTGATGCAGCTGAGGATAACGTCGGGCTTGGCTGTTTCGATTTGAGCAATCACCGAGTTGAAATCTGTTGCTTCCAGCGGAAAAAAAACTTGCCCAGTGATCTCACCTCCCAGTTCCTGAACTTGATCAGTAATGATCTCGCTCGCCACACGGGGAAAGACGTAGTCTGATCCAATGAAGAAGAACCTTCGTGCGTTCTGTGTTTCAAACGCCCATTTTACGGCGGGCAGAATCTGTTGGTTGGGCGCTGCGCCCGTGTAGACGATGTTGGGTGATTCTTCGATCCCTTCGTATTGCACTGGGTAGATCAGCAGGTTGTTGTGCTCTTCAAAAATCGGCACCACGGTCTTTCGACTCGCTGATGTCCAGCACCCAAAGACGGTACTGACTTTGTCCTCGAGCAGCAGTTTTCCAGCTTGGGCTGCGAAAGTGGGCCAGTCTGATTTGCCATCCAGGATGATTGGCTCGATGCGTCTGCCCAGCAGTCCGCCAGCTTGATTGGTTTGGTTGATCGCAAGCAGCAGCGCATCAACGACCGGCGATTCGCTTTGAGCCATGGTCCCTGTTAAGGAGTGAAGCACTCCAACTCGAATGGGTTCACCGATGAAAACGGGGGGGCCGATCGTTGGATTGGCTGCCGCAGTAGGATCGCCCCCGCCGCCGCTAGTGCCGGCGTTGTTAACGCTGTTGTTATTGACACCGCTGTTGCCGCTGCTCCACCAAATTAAGGCTGCCACAAAAAACAGCAGTGCTGCGGCGCTTGCTGCCAGCAGTTTTACCGGGGTCTTCTTCTGGGGGTGGGGTGACGTGGCATCTGCTGCTCGGCGATTCGGTGTTGTGTGTTGGCTTGCGTTCGTGCTGGGCGAGTCGTCTGCCAGTTCGTGTTGTAGTTTTTGCAAATCTACCTTCATCTCATCCATGGACGCGTAGCGATCCTTGGAGTCTTTGGCCATGGCTCGCGAGATGATTCGTAGACAGGATTCTGGCAAGTCGTCACGATGAACAGATGGGTTCGGTGGTTCGTCATTGCAATGTGCGAACATCACTTGGACAATGCTGCCTCGTTCGTGATACGGAACTTTTCCTGTCAGCAGGCTGTAGTAGGTTGCTCCAAGGGAATAGACATCGCTCGTGCTGTCCACCTTGGCAGACTGGCACTGCTCGGGGCTCATGAACGAAGGCGTCCCGAGGATTTGCCCCGTTTTGGTCATTGAAAGAGCGTCGTCATCAGTTGGCTTGGCAAGGCCAAAGTCCGAGACCTTGACCGATCCGTCATCAGTAAGCAACAGATTTGCGGGCTTGATATCACGATGGACAAGGCCGCGGCGATGGGCCGATGCAAGGCCGAGGCAGGCTTCCGTAATGATTCGTGTCGCTTCTGCGACTTCATATCGTCCGCGGCTTTTCAATGCGTCTGCGACGCTTCCCCCAGAGATAAATTCCATCGCCAAATAGTGCGTGGACTTGTCCTCGCCAATCTCGTAGATGGTGACGATGTTGGGGTGGTTGCTCTTGGCGGCACTGCGCGCTTCAACCTTGAAACGCTGTAAAGCATTGTCGTTTTCACCAAGGTCGGGTGGCAATAACTTGATTGCCACGGTGCGATCAATCGAGCTGTCTAAGCCCTTCATGACCATCCCCATGCCGCCCTCGCCAAGGAAACCAGTAATCTTGTACTTCCCTAGAGTCTGGCCGAGCCAGTCAGACGGATCTTGCTTCGCTCGCGGCGCAGCGGTGACATCCGCGTCCACTTTCCGTGTCGATAAAGACTCGGAGCTGTTGACGCCGTAGGTGACGTGTTGCGACTCGCGCAACTTGTCTTCACCGTTGCTTTTCATGAGTCATGCGGTGATAGAGACATGCATGTGTCGGGAAGCGCTTGTGCAATCAAGTGTCATTCATAGAACGACACTTACACGCTTCTAATTGATCCTAGCATGGCACTGTTGATTGCTCGATCAGTACAACGTTTTGACTTCACACTCATTTTTTCGTTCAGAGTCGCTTGATCCTTCAAGCGATATCTGGACGGTGCAGACGAACGTGATCGTCATCTGCGAGATCAGTCGTCAGCAAGTGCTACATTCTCAGCGCGAGGGCCTTTTGGACCTTGGCCCACTGTGTAAGTCACGTTTTGGCCTTCGTGAAGATCATTGTAAGCGACTCCCTGGCATGCAGAGCTGTGGAAGAACATGTCTTTCCCATTGTCCTCTGTGGAAATAAATCCAAAACCCTTGTCGGTGAGACGCTTGATCGTTCCCTTTTCCATCTTTCTTTATCCAATACTTCTTCTGGTAGTTAGCAAATATCTCAACAGGTAGAGATAGAGTCCCACAATCATACAGATCCGACCCCGCGATGTGTGACCCGAAGGCGTTGAAACGCTCATGCGAAGGAAAAAACCCTCCGTCAGCGTTGGCCTGCGGCGATCAGATTTGCCCCCAAAGTGCGTAACTGTCAAAGCTTGCCAGGCAAGGGTTCGAGAGTCGCATTTTTGTGAATGTGCTGAGTTTTGCGGGGTTTTAGTTGGTTTTTAGTGCTGTGATTGGCCGGGCTGAGGGCGGATTTGGTGCGGAAAACGTCCCAAATGCACTGCGAGCCAAGCTTTCTTGGATTTAGGAGGGAACCTTGCAAAATTTAGCGATATCCTTTTCCAGTTCTAGCTGTTCTTGCGTTTCAGCCCCGAAAGATTGGTTCTCTTTTGCATACTTGGCGACCTTGATTAGCATTTCGCAGACTTCACGCCGCGCATGCTGATCAGCGAGTTCCTCCCCTTTTGCTGAGAGATCGCTAAGCAGACTGATGTAATTTGACTGCTTGGTAAGACGAGTTTCAGCGTCGTCTTTGCCGGATAGTTTGATTCTCTTCGCTCTTTGAAAAAAAACAAAAATCATGTGTCTTTGGGTGTCGGCAATCGCGTACGTGTCTGCTTGCGCCCGCGCAGCAGGCCATTGGCTTTTGAGTTGCTTGCTCCCGGGAATTCGCTGCTCCAATGGTTCCCGATGATCACGCATACCAAGTGATGTGCTGGCTTGATTTGGGCGGAAGTAAACGAAGCTTGCTATTGCAACCAATGAGCCGGCGACAAGCACGCTAAGGAACTGACAGACCAGCAAGCCTTGTTGAACCCGCACAAGATGGTTCTTGATCGAGCGGATTTGCCGCTGCATTTTTACCTGTTCTTCGAGCAGATCTCGCATGCTCGGTTCTGCGGTTGTGTCTTGTTGAAAGGCCTCGGCAGACTCGGTGCGGCGTTGTGTCTGTTGTTGCAGGAAGTTGGTGAAACCGTCCTCGCAGGGTGCTGTATTAAGAGCAGATGCAGGTGCCGATTGGTTCTCTACTTCTGTCTTTTTTTGAGTTGTGTCTTGCGACTCATTCAATGGTGGGTTTCCGTGGATTAGCTTTTGGACGCGAACAGGTTATCAAGGATTTTTGGATGCTGCCCTAGTTGTCACTCGTTGGAATTATCGATTCATGTCTGATGGGAACAGTTTGTTGGTGTCGATTTATCTTAGGTAATCTCTTGTGTTGAGCATCCCCGGATCTCACCAGTGTGACTTGTTTTTTTCAAGTCACGTGCAAGCACAGAGATGAACCGCGTCAGTGTTACTTCTTGGCATCAAGCAATTTCAACATTGCTTGGCCCATCCCCTCGCCGATCAAATAATAAGTTTCTGCATTGCTGTTCCAATGATAGGATTGGCCCGAGGGCGATGCTTCTTTGGGTCGGTAGAAGTCTTTGGTGCCAACAAACTTTACGTTGCCACGAAATTCGTCGCGTTGCGCAGTGGCCGCCTGTGCTTTCATGAGTGACACAGCTCGAGGATGTTTTTCCTCCCAGCCGCTCATTCCAGTCTCCGCAATCACAAAGGGAAGCTGAGGAGCTTTGAGATCTTTTCTTATGTCGTTGATGAAGCAAGTCATGTTTTCTTCGTACTCGTCATTCAGTGTTTGATTGACGCGGTCGTTCCAGCCTTGATGCCAACCGAATCCTGCTAATTCAAATTCGCAGTCCGAATAATGTGGAAACAGTTTGTTGGCATCACGCAGTGTCGCTTGGGTTAAACGTAAAAGTTCTTTGTAGTAATCGCCAACTTCGCCGCCGGCAGACGGAGGGCGGAAATCTTTGCCAAGACTCTTGCCTCCCCACGCGACTTTGATCAGCAGGACAGGTGCGTCGAACGCATTACCCATGATTTGCCCAAAACCCAGTTCTGGTCCAATGTATCCCTCGCGGTGCCCGTATCCGGGTGCAAGGTTTCCTTTTCGATCCAGATAAACGATTTGCACGTCCGGTCGCTCTTTCCAATCTCCAGATTGTTCCACAAGTGAACTGTACTTTTTGGCAGTTTCAGGATTTTTAACCAGCCACTCCAGAGTTCCTTTGCCCTCGTTGGCGCGTGACTCGGAACTGACTTTGCCGTGTCCTTGCATGTTGGATTGGCCCGCGAGAACAAAAACTTTGACAGGGTCAGCGGCGGACGCTGTCGCCCAAGGTGTGGCGGTAAAAAACGAAAGGCAAATGAAGAGTCGAAGCATTGGGGGTGGGTGTCCGGTGGGTAGGTGGAAAACCGTGCGTCATCAATAGTCAGAGCAGCGGTTCCGCTGGGGCGGTAGCATCCAGCTATGATACCGCATTTAGTAGCTGTAGTTTGGCAGATAATGCGGGAGTTCCTCGATGGGAATTGCTACCTAATGAGCCATTCTTTGGTTTGTGTCGATCAACTCCGTTACTATTTTGTTTATTCTGTGACGAGATGTTTCACCTGTCCATTTGTTAATTCTGAGATTCGCTCCATGATGTTTTCCAAGTCCCAATGCCGTGCGAGAAATTGGATGAGTCGAGTCCGATGTCAGGCAATCAATCGGGTGTGGATCGATCGTCGAACTTTTGCGACTGCCGGGCTTTTGTTCGGCACTGGTTGTGCCGTTCTGATGCTCATCAAACCTGTGCATGCTCAGGTGAAAGCTGAGGGTCCCTTGATCGCTTATGTTGGAACGTTCAGCTCTCCTCTACAAGATATGCTTCCCACACAGGTGGATTTGCCACCCGGGAATGGTTTGGGGATTCACCATTTTCGTGTTGATCGAGTGACGGGGGAAATGACGCCCATCGGCGTGACACGCAGTGGCACGAGTCCAAGTTGTCTGGCCGTAAATGAAGCGGGCACACGCATCTATTCGGCGAATGAAACCGATCGCCTTGGTGGTACCAAGGAAGGAACTGTCAGTGCTTATGAAATCAATCCTGCCAATGGAAAACTCAAGTTGCTCAATACGGTCGCGTCGGGAGGAGCTGGGCCTACTTATGTCAGTCTTCACCCCTCGGGTCGCTATCTTTTTGTTGCCAACTATTTTGGCGGGTCTGTGTCCGTGTTGCCGGTTCTCGAGAATGGGCAACTTGGCAAAGCAACTGATATTAAAGTGGATGAGGGTCAGATTGGTCCGACTACCTCCGCGAATGCGCCAACTGGTAGCAAGGCGTTCAGCGGTCACGACCGTACGCATGCGCACATGATTCAATCTGATCCATCAGGCAAGTTCGTTCTGCATGTCGATCTTGGTCTTGATCGCATTTATGTATGGGCGTTTGATGTCGAGAAAGGAACGCTGTCACCGGCAAAACAGCCGCACATTGCATTGCCTGCCGGCGACGGGCCACGACACTTCCATTTTCACCCCAATGGACGATGGTTTTATTCGATACAGGAAGAGGGCTCGACCCTCGTGCTGTTCGATTATGACAGCGAGACGGGCGAATTGAGTCCGCGTCAAACCATTTCAACTTTGCCAAAGGGGTTTGCCGGTAGTAACTTCTGCTCGGAAATTCTGGTTTCAAACGATGGTCGTTTTGTTTACGCCGGTAATCGTTTGCATGACAGTATCGGGATTTTTTCGGTGGGATCCAACGGTGAGCTCAAGCATGTTGCGGATGAGTGGACCCGAGGTAATTACCCTCGTAGTTTCAGTTTTGATCCGACAGGAAAGTTCCTGTATTGCGGTAACCAGCGTGCCGATCATCTCTCTGTTTTTAAGGTGGATAAGAAAACAGGAGCGTTGGACTTCACAGGGCATTACGTTCCCGTGGGGAATCCTTCGCACGTCGTATTCCTGGATC
>Ga0315322_10001785_pt1 | contig 16712 bp, 13 predicted proteins | sample M110021515metaG_FD_203461 | JGI IMG/M metagenome (GOLD analysis project Ga0315322, IMG submission 203461) | Ammonia-oxidizing marine archaeal communities from Monterey Bay, California, United States - M1 100m 21515 | ecosystem: Environmental > Aquatic > Marine > Intertidal zone | place: USA...
ATGCACCATAAAGTGAGATCGGTATACAAGGCCCATGATTTTCGGGAGTGGGCATTGGCGCATCTTCGCCATAAACAACAGATGATGATGCAAATGCTATCTTTTCTACTCCTGCGAGTCGCATTGCCTCAAGTACGTTGTAAGTAACAATAGTCCCTTCCTTTAGATCGGTATCTGTAATACGAGTTCCAAGCCTGATATCTGGATTAGCAGCGAGATGGAATACCATGTCAATACCCTCCATTACTGGCTTCAAACTGTCTAAATCCTTAAGATCAATATTATGGAAAGAAACGGCACCTGCATCTATGTGTCCCTGAATAAATTGGAGGACTCCAGATGACAAATTATCTGCAACTGAAACATCGTAACCTCTAGCAACAAGACGGTCGACTAAATGTGAACCAATGAATCCAGCCCCTCCGGTAACTAGTGCTCGCATGTATAGGCGTCTGCTTTCATCTTTTTAATAATCTCAGTACCTTCGTCTAGATTTACTTTCATGCTACCTCTGTCAGAAAAAGACATGTCCTTTTGCCAAAACAGATAATGGTGCTGTGAAGCGGAACACCGCAGCGATAACAAAGAGTTCCAGGAGTGAAAAATATGCCAACAAAACAAAAAAACACTGAGCCCGAAAATGAACAAAACACAAACAGCATGCTTGTAGGATTCGTAAGAAAATCCAATGCAGGCCGTGCTGTTAAGCTATCGATTAACACTAGTTCCTTCCAGGACTGTGCTACATACGTTACAAGTGATGGACAAACATATGTTCAATTGGTGATCAGCATGAATGCACTTTCATGCATCATTGATGGAACTCGTGCTGTTACATCAATAAATCATCTAAACGATTGAGATAGAAATTGCATCCCCCCTAAAAACGAGCCTGCTCGCTTTGTTACCAAGGCGAGCAGGCACCCCCATAACAGAAGTTGAAACTGATTTGTCGCCGAATCACATATATTGGACCAGTTTTCGCGTATAACTATGGAGAAGGAGTCCGAAACGCCGCTGCGAATCGTAGCTGGGCTTCCTATGTACAACGAAGAAGAGACTATTGGAACCGTAGTTACCAGAGTCCTAGATTACGTTGATGATGTCATTTGTGTCGATGATGGATCATCTGATTCCAGTGCTAGAATCGCAGAATCTTGTGGCGCTATTGTTCATCGACATAGAGTCAACCGTGGTTACGGTGGCGCATTGAAAACTCTTTTTGCCAAAGCAAGAGAAATGGGAGCAGATGCCCTAATTATCCTTGATAGTGATGGACAACATGACCCAGCGGATATCCCTAAATTACTCAAACCAATTCTTTCTGCTGAAGCAGACTTTGTAATTGGAAGTCGATTTGTGGAAGGGGGCGGTAGTGAAGATATGCCGGCTTACCGTAGGCTTGGTATCAAAGTGATTACCGCTGCTTCTAATCTATCAAGTGATCTTGGAATTCAGGACACACAATCGGGGTACCGTGCATTCTCAAAATCTGCAATTGAACGACTTCGGTTTGACGCTGAAGGTATGGAATTGTCTCTTGAAATGCTTGAGGATGCCCATGAAAAGGATTTGACGATTCAAGAAGTCCCAACTGTGATTCGTTATGATGTTCCAAAGGGTAGTAATTTTACTGCACTATCACATGGTTTTACTGTTCTTGCCTGGGCAATGATCTCACTTTCTCACAAAAAACCACTACTTGTTCTCGGCTTACCAGGACTTGGTTTATTCGCAGCAGGTGCTGCAATGGCTCTAAACGCAATAAATGGTATTTCAGATTCTGTAGATGCCTTAATTGGCCCGGGACTAACATCGATATGGATCGGAATTCTGGGATTAGCAATGATGGCTACAGGACTCGTCCTACAATCTGCACGAAATTTTATTCGTCACCTTTTGGTTAAGGAATTCGGATGGGCATAATACGGCCCCATCTAGCATAGCCTTCATGGATTGGATGCGCACCCCTTCAAACATGGGGGAGGCTTCTGAGCGTATTGCAGAGTACTCCAGCCTCGTCCGGAAAAAAACTGAAGAAGGCCTTGATTCATTCTATACACAAATTCTTAATCAACCAAAAACAACATTGGTTTTACTTGTAATTTTGTCTGCTTGGCTCGGAAATATTGGAACTAATTTCCAAGATCAAATCGTAGATGATGTTGAAATCTTCCTTCCAGAGGGTGCTGAATCAACAGACCTACTACTCGAAGTTAGAAGCGAATGGTCAACCGATGTTGGGTTCATTTACATCAAGACCCCTAATGCCATAGATCCAATATTATACGGTGAAGATTTCAATGTCACTAATGTCGATATATTGCATGAAATTTCTTGGATTGAAGGCGATGATGAAAAACGCGCGCCCGGTCTTGAAAATAATGGATTAGATTGGGATAAAGAAGATCATGGAAAGAATGATGGCGTACTTTGGATAATATCTATTTCACAAATTATCAAAGAAATAAATTCTAGCGATGGTAGGTTCAATAATGCAATGTGTGAAAATCCTGGTGAGCGTCTAACTCAACAGCTGGTTAATTGTGACCTTATACAACAAACACCTGGTGGAGGAGGCGGACTTTATGCAATTCCAGATCAACAAGAAAGAGTTGATGAAATCATAAATCAATCAAATGGTTCATTAGATTCATTGGCGAAAGATACCAATGGCGATGGAGTATGGGATACTACTGCTGTATTGGTCGGAATGATTTCTGCAAATCAAATAAATGAAACCGAGCAATGGGATGATTACAAGGAATTCTTTATCCATATTGATAATGTGATTGATGAAGAAAATCGGCCACCAGAATACCGGATAACTTCAATGACACAAACCGGATTATCCAAAATTTTAGAGGACGTCTCTGATGCGATTTATTTGGACCTTCTTAATATGATGCCGATTTCCTTATTCCTAACTGTGATTATCATTACACTACTACACCGCTCATGGAAGGTAGTAGTGATTTCCGGTACACCAATTGTAATGGCATTAGCAGTAACTTTTGGTGCATCAGTATTATTGAAAATGACACTAACGCCGATGATAATTGCTACATTCCCGATATTGATTGGTTTAGGTGTAGATTATGCCCTCCATATGGTAAACCGTATTGAAGAAGTGCGGCGGAAAAGGATTGATGCTGCTGTAGAGGAAAACGAACGGCGAAGGAGAAAGGGGCAAGTGCCACTAGAAGTTCCAGACTTATGGGACCCTGAGTTCTACCGAGCATGTGTAATGGAAATGTCGAAAACTACAGGAGTTGCAGTTTTAATTTCAGCAGCAACAACAGTTATCGGATTTTCTGTCCTAATATTACCTAACATTGTCTCAATCATACCAATTAGATCGGTTGGAATGACACTTGTTGCTGGAATACTGGCAACTTTGGTGTTCTCTATGATTTTGGTTCCAGTTCTAATCTGGTTGCTCAGATTCAATAAACGCACGAACCCGCCGATGTGGGGTAAAATCTCACGATTCCCAGTAAAGCACTTCGGTGTTGTACTACTAATTGCAGGATCAATCTCGGTTGCTGGAGTTATGTATCTCGATGAAATGGACAAGCCGATTACCGGTTCAGATCAAACACCTGACAATATTGATTCTATGGAGGCTATGGTTGAGTACTCCAATACATTCTCAGGAGGACAAACCTCTCTCTTCATTTTTGATGCATCAAAGCATGTTAGTGACCAAGATAAGAAGATACGTTCATTGGAGGTTCTAGATGCCATGGATGCACTAGAAAATCGTATTTCTGAAGTGCCCTATACCAATACAACAAGTTTGATTACTTTCCTAGAAGCTGTCCCGGTAGTAATTGTAGAACCAACGACTGGGATTGCAATTTATGATGGGTCATTATGGGGACTTCTACATGAAGAGTGCTGGGAATCTAATAGCCCCGAGTGTGCAACCTGGATTTTACTAGATGCAACATCTGCAGATGGAAAGGGTAGGGAGCATTTGCGAAAGGACATGGTCAATGTTGCTTACGATACCCTTTCCAAAGAAGTGCAATGGATGCTAACCAATGAAGGCGGTAGTAAGGCTCTGGTTTACGTCACTCAGCCATATATGAATCTAGATAATGCTAGTATGCTTCGAGATAACATCGATGATATGCTAAGTGATCCAATGGAGGAGGAGGGTATTCGGGTTTCACCGCTAACTGGAGGACTACCTGTTAGCCTTGACATCAATGAAGGAATTCACGATACTCAGAATTATACCACTATTCTAACCCTAATTGTTCTCACAATAGTAATGTGCATAGTACTACGTTCCCCACGTTTGGGAATCTATACAATGATACCCGTAGCGACAATTATTCTTTGGCAACCACTACTGATGAACTCCGGTGATGTCAATGTCAATATATTCACTGCGATGATAGGTACGATAGTATTCGGAATAGGTGTTGATGATGCGATTCACGTGATGCACAGAATACAGGAGGAAGGTGAAACCGCTGTAGGAATGGCTCATGCTGTAGAGCAAACTGGGCAGACTATCTTCGAGACTACTGCAACTACTGTAGCAGGACTTGGTGCTGGCTTCTTTGTTGCTTTCCCTGGATTAGTCAATTTCTTTGTAATAATGATGGCACTGATCGGCTTTGCATTCCTAACTAGTGCTTTCTTGCTTCCTGCTTGTCTAACTGCAGACCGAGTTATCAGAAGCAAAATCAAAGGTGAGCCTAGTTTCATTGACTTTGGAGATGGAGTTGTTCTAACCGATGAAAACATGAAATCTTTTGATGCAATCCTAGAGGAATAAGGGTGGAGAATGCAGGGAGTAAGCCCCTTTCTGTTCCCTTTCGGTGACTGCATTCAACTGTGCGTCCTACCTGTCCCTGAACGTGCCGCATAAGCGGGACTGTTTGGACTTGCTCCGGCGGGGTTGCTCGTCTCATCGACCATGTAGTAATCTCGTCCTTCCGGATTCATCGTACACACCACATATCGTTCGTTTCTGCACCATTGACCGACCCATTTCTGTGTCCCGACTTGTGTCGACCGCCTGCACTGTGGAGAGGGGACTTTCCTCAGACTCGAAGTCTGTCAGCAGCCCTCCTGCATCCTCCATTATATCGCGGAGGCCAAACACATTTCAAACCATTGTACGACTCAAATGTATTCTTCTTCGTCATAAACAGAATTTTTTGGCTTTTTTCCAGACATTACAAGATAGCCCAGTAAGCCCATCATTAGGAATGCAATAATGGAAAAACCAGTGAGCATAGTATTGCTTGCACCATCGAGACTTTCAATGATAAATGTGGATTCTCCTTTTTCTATTTGTATTGGATTTGTCCTTTCACTCAAGCCATCAGGCGTCGAAATCTCTACCCAAGCGGGACCAGAAGATTCTGGGACCCATTTGGCCTCAAAAGATACAGAACCAGATGCAGGTACAATTAAAGTTACGATTTCAATGAGTTTTCGATCGTCCCCATCCTCAATTACTTCAACACGTATACTGGTAGTTCCATCAACAGGGCCATCATTGTAAACTGTAATATTCAGCCAAATAATATCTCCAGTGCTAGGATTACTATCTGGAATTACAATATCCTTGGATTCCAAGCGTAATTCGGCTTCTCTATTAGCTAATTGTAAAATCGCCAATGGGGAATTCCGGCTATTGAATGTAGAATCAAATTCCTGCCCTGCAAGGTCATTACCTTGAATCCAAATCCAAAGGTCCCACGAATTATCTCGGCTAATTTCCGGAATAATTGCATCTAAGTCAATAGTTGCTGAAAGTGGGATTGAGGTTCCCGCACCAGTTCCTGCAATCAACTCCATGCTGACATTACCACCGAGTAAAGCAAGTTCAGGAATTGCCATTCCATTAGGAAGAATAAGCCAGAACATTCGCATCGAATCCAGATCTAGGCCTTCGCTTTCATTGACCATTATTTCGAAGGTTAGGTTCTTCCAATCCCGCTCCTGAACAATATTTAGGGGATTAGGGGAGAGGAATTGTACTACACTAGGCCGGTTACCATCAACAACCATCCATGCCACAACCTCTTCTGTTGCAGTTCTATCAATCGCTCCAAGTGGCAAATTAACCAAATCCAAGGTAATTGGGTGTATTCCAGTTGCATTAGGGGCGATTAGTTGTAAATCCACAGATCCATTTGAAGCGAGGCCATATTGAATAGATTCGTTTAGGCTTGCAGTAATGTCGATCATAGTCGTGACTAATTGTCCACCCTTTGTCCAAATTATATCAGCAGAAAGAATACTCGTATCTCCTGGAGCAACAAATGCAGATGATTCTTTGAATCCAACGCTAGAAAGATCCACTTCCATTTCACTTGAATAGCGCCACACAGATTTTAATTCACTGCGATATGATTGTCCGGCATCGTCACTAGCGGTTATCCGAATCATTCTTTCCAGAGAAGAATCAGGATTGAAATCCCACGCAAAGGAGATTACAACTTCCAAAGTAAACATTGCATCGAAATGATAAGCATCCCCTACGATGAAACAATCCTCAATCACCATTTCAGTTGAGGTGGAAGTACATCCTCCAATAGCGGACCATTCTATCATTAAATTCTCTGATGATCCAGATGCCATGTCAATTTGTACAGATTCAATATCCCCGTAACCGTTGACATCCTGTATCGGAATTTGCATGCTGTAATTTTGTCCCGGGTGAAGCCAGTGATCTGCATGTGTCCATCCCAATCCATCTTCCATAATTATTGGAGCACCGTCTGGTCCAAAGCGAATAATGAATAATGGATTTTCAGGACTACCAGAATCTGGTAATCGATGTCCTGCGGGGTCGAATACTTCGAGCCAACCAGCCAAGGTATCGCCGACATTGGTATTGCTAACATCAAGAATTGAGGAATACTCTCCTTGGAATCCATTGAGGTTAGCTGGCTTATCCAATACCACTGTGCTTGAACCATCCCATGATGATTCAAGATGGAGCAGTGAATGTCGTGGCAATAGTGGCCGATCACCTATTTCGAATATCAATTCGAGTGGCATTTCGTTGCTTCTATGATCGAGTGGTGCAACATTTGTTGAAAGAAGAATAGGCGCTAAATCATCTAATAAGAAAGTTGCATTCTTAGGTACATTCCAATTCACATCCTGACCATATAAACCAGTAACAACTACAGATAATTCTACTTCATTAGCCAAAGCATTGGGAGTGAACATTAGAGTAGCAACACCATCGACCAGTTCCTGTGTTACATCTGTTTGAATTCCATCCATGTAAAGTGTAATACTAAATGCGGATGAGCGAGGTGAATCCTCTAAATTCTCGAATGCTAATTCAACCTCAACTATTCCTGGATTAGATGGATCGATGTACAATGCATCCCAAGTTGATTCTGCACCATCTGCAAAAGCAAGATGCCAATCCACGACATCAACATCTTGTTCGACCCCCATGGACCAGCCTGCACCAAATCGAATTTGCGCTGGTTGTGATTCGGGACCATTCATACCGATTGAACTTGAAGCGATGATGGCTTCTTCATCCGGCCAAATAGATGAAATTCTTATTCGATGGAAAAACTCTACTTCGGCTCCATCAAAACTATGTGAAAACGATTCGATGATGACCCCTTGGTCAGCTGTACACGTGTCAGTAACTACAGAACAGTATACTGAACGGCTCCACTCGCTTCCGCCTAGAGTGAATACTGAAGACCAACCTTCACTGATAAACTGCTGAGCCGCATCAGAAACACCGATGACTGAAAGGTCGAATTTACTACTAAATTCATACCAATCATTACCGGCAACCAGTGTATCGGTTTGGTTAGTCATAGACATTGACAATGGTTCTGGCGACCCTAGGGTTTGGATTCCATAATCCCAAATGTAAAGATGGCCAGGGTTTGCCATGACAATAGGAATTAGGACTTTCTTAACTCCGTTATTTACTGGCACTTGTGATAACTGAGAATTGATTGCGGCAATAATTGGCAATGAGTCATCACCATCGATTTGGGCATCGTATCGGTAAGGTGCAGATAGCCCCGAAACCAGAAGATCTCCCCCAGATGAAGATGAAATAATAATCTCTATTTTATGGGCATCTAATTCCCCAACTATGTTGAATTCAGCAGCCCGTGAATTCATCTCAGTGAACAGATCTTGCATTTGACCATCACTGAAGATGTAACTTGTTGGACCTAAAATAAATCCAAGTGACTCTGTGAATAGGTGATTTCCACCAACTCCTATACTGATATCGACTCCATCTACTGGAGCCTCAATAGCTGTAAGTGATAACATCAAATTACCCGTTGAATCATATGACCCATCTGAAAGTCCTGTCCTAATGGGATAATTCATCTCAACTAATTGATTTCCGTTTGGAATTATGGAAATGTTAGCACTGCGATTTCCGTCAACAAACCGGTCTTGTATCCCCCATCCCCCAATAGCGGGATCTGAAAACGACCATTCATTGACACCATCCATGCCAATATCAATCCGAGCATCTAGAGGTGAAGACTGGCGATGTAAATCGATTTCTATATGGTCCATTGAATAGGAACCACTACCACTCCATCTTAGAATTAAATTAACACTTGGATTATCCAATGTGAGTTTTCCATTGGACGGGATAGTCTCCCACCCGGTAGAAGAACATGTATTGGCATCACTGAAGCAGGCCTCGAAGTTTCCACTACCACTACCGGTCCAATCCATTTCTAGAGCACTAAATGGGTGCGTTGTACGAATATTTGGTGCATAGAGCATACTACTTCCCGATACTGCACCATTGTTGTGTGAGGTGAAACCACTCCATCCTGAAAGTGAAGGGTCGGTAGTAAACGATTCGATTACACCTCCTCCTAATTTTATCGAATGGATAATTGGACTATCACTTGCCGATTCCATATGTATCTTCAACTGTACCGCAGGGTGTGCTATTTCATCGATAACAGAAAGATCTGCAGATAAATCATTACGATCGATGAAACCTGGAATCGAGGTGCCATCTGCAGCATCAATGAGGCTCCAATGCATCATTGAACCTGCAGGAATCGTTGCATCAATAGCCATTAAGCCATGTTCCATTTCCATAGTTCCATTGGAATTTGGTCCAAAAGCAATACTTGTCCAATTCGCAATTCCCGTACCAGTATTTCCTCTTGGTTCTAGAATAATATCATCGACATTCCATCCAGTATAACTTACAGAACCATCTGTCGTTCCAAGTCCAAACCTGACCTGGAATGCTGAGTTGCCTGCGATGTGGTTACTAACATCGTGAGTTAATTGTGTAAATGAACCATCATTGGTAGATCCATATGGATTAGAATAGACATTAGTCCACCCCCCACCTGAGGTCTTTACAGAAACATATGCATGGTCATAGGATGATGATTCAACACCAAGTTTACGCCAATATTTTAGGTCCCAAGTTCCCGAGCACGATGAACAATCAATTGTTGGAGATGTAGCCCAGTATGGACCACCCATGTAATTTGGATAGTTTCCATTGTAAGTGTACAATGCAGATGTTCCGGAGTGTACTCCGTTGGTTGATCCTAGTGTTGAATCATATCCATGCGCCCAACCTCCACTGGTATCAAGAGTCCAACTTTGAGTCGAACCTTCAAAATTCCATTCATGGCTCATCGGCAAGATTCGTAGACCTGATAAATTGTAATCGATTCCATCCATTTCATGACCGTTTATCCAATCTACTTTGGAATCAAGAGTAACAACATCATTGATTGGCCATGTCTTCTCAAAGACTTTTACGCTGAAATCTGTAACGATTTCTCCATCTGGAATTTCAACATAAAACTGGTCGGACATTCCATCAGGACCTAGGCCAATTACAACATCGACCTCGCGTGAAGGCGGATTTGCATTTACTAGTGGTGCGTAGGACATTAAACAAAACATCGTAACGAGAAAAAGTGCTAACCTTTGCCTCGCCATGCCTATGGCATGAACTCTAAGCACTTCACACATTCCCTTTCACATTGCTTATTGACTTCTGGCCTCTGGGGCAGATATGGCTGATGTAGAGGCGCTCAAGCGGGAAGCGGGAATTGAGGCTTGCAAGTTTGTAAAAGATGGAATGAAAGTGGGCCTTGGTACAGGTTCAACGGTCAAACATACCGTAATTGAATTGGGCCGAAGAATTGCGGAAGATGGACTGAAAATAACAGGAGTTCCTACAAGTTTGGCTACAGAAAAGTTGGCTATTGAAGTAGGAATTCCATTAGTTGAACTTTCAGAGATTGATGGGCTCGATATTGTGATTGATGGAGCCGATGAATATGACCCTCGATTCCAACTTATCAAAGGTGGTGGTGCTGCTCTGCTAAGAGAAAAAATTGTTGCACAAGAAAGTGCAGCTATGGTTGTAGTAGCAGATGACAGAAAGCGTGTTGAAAACTTAGGTGCTTTCCCTTTACCAATCGAGGTCACTCCATTTTCACATGAGGCAACTGTAAGGTCACTTACACGACTATTGGATTGCAGAGTAAATATTCGAATGGCAGGAAATGGTCCTGTAATTACAGACAATGGAAATATGATTGCAGATGCACATACTGGACCTAAGATTAGTGATCCGATTCAATCTGAATCAGATATTTTGCAAATCGCAGGTGTAGTGCAAGTCGGTTTGTTCAACAATATGTGCGATGCAGTGGTACTAGCAGGGGCAAATGGTGTTGAAACATTTGTTAATCCAACAGGACGATTAGTTTGATAGCGGGCCTGACGGGGTTCGAACCCGCGGCCGATGGATTAAGAGTCCATCGCTCTACCTGACTAAGCTACAGGCCCAGCCCGCGGTCAGTCAAGTCGTATTTAATTTAATCCAATTATTTACGATTATTATACAGGTCAACTGTAATGTATAGTCATGGTGAGATTGTAGTTCCACTGCTGCCACGTAATGCTTTGAGTGCACTACCTGGTTGACAAAGTACGCTTTGTATTCCATGAATATTTACTACAGCTTCGATTAAAGATTCAACCTTGGGCCCCATTGAGCCATCCGGAAATTCACCATCTTTCATGTATTTTTTTGCTTCAGCAACGCTCAGTTTGGCATGACTAATCTCATCGGGGGTACCAAAGCCAGTACATATTGAATCCACGGCTGTTGAAATTATCAAGGCATCTGCTTGAATATTTTCTGCTAATAATACACTGAGTCTGTCTTTATCGATTACTGCGGGAATTCCAGAAAAGTGGTCTTCCTTGTAAACAACTGGGATTCCTCCTCCTCCACAACATATCACAATCGCATTTTTAGAAATTAGAGATTTGATCACATCAATATCGAGAATCCTTTTTGGAAGTGGCGAAGCCACTACTCTTCTTGGTCCATTAGCAGTTTCAGCAATATCCCAATCTTCAGTCATGACTTGCTCATCAGATAATACAGGACCTACAGGCTTAGTTGGAAATTGGAAACCCGGGTCGTTTGTGTCTACTTCAACCCGTGTCAAGACAACGGCTGTAGCCTCTGGTCGGCTTCTTCGTTTCAAGATTGAATCTAGATTTATTGAAAGTGAATGACCAATCATCCCTTGTGTAGCTGCAACCCAATCATCCATAGATTGGGATGGGTCAAGCGACATTAAATGTCCGACCTGCGGCCCATTTCCATGTGTCAAAACCACTCGCCAGCCAGATTCCAGTAAATCGATGACATCACTAATTACTTTGGCCAGAATTAACGCTGATTCATTTTCACTACCACCCTTTGGTGAAGAAAGTGCATTTCCCCCAATAGCATAGACTACAGTACGGGACACAAACTTAGATTGAACCGACTAAGGTTTGATGCTTTCCCAAAAATAAGTCATACTCATTGGTATTCTAGGATTTATTGGAAAACCCGTAGGCAAACAGTTGCTTAGATGCGAGGCATTCAAGCACAATGCCTTGCACGGCAGGACATGGCGAAGGAGTTCTGGATTGGAGATGTCCAGGCTGGTGCACATGATGGTGCCGAAGTTGAATTGAAAGGTTGGGTAAAGAGAACTCGTGGCTCCAATAAGATTAGATTCGTTGTACTGCGAGACTCCACAGGTACAATCCAGTGCGTTGCTAAGCGTGAAACCTTAGGTGATGAGGCCTTTGAAGAACTGAAAGGTGCATTGATTGAAGCATCGGTAATTCTCAAAGGAACTGTCAATGTTGACGAACGTGCACCTGGAGGTCATGAATTAGTGGTTGCTAGTGCTGAAGTTATTGGCGCAGTAAGAGCAGAGACTCCATTCCCAATTACAGAATCAGCTATGGCTGCTGCAGATGGAGGAGAAACAGAATTCCTCCTAGACAACCGCCACCTGTACCTTAGAACTGGACGTATGACTAACATGCTAAAAATTCGTTCCAGTGTATTTGGTGCAATACATTCCTACTTCCGTGACAAGGATTTCGTCGAATACCAAGCCCCGAACTTCGTTGCCGGAGCGGTTGAAGGAGGATCTACACTTTTCGAAGTCCCATATTTCGGGAAAAAAGCCTACTTGACCCAATCTTGGCAACTTTATGCTGAAGCAGCAATGCCTGCATTAGAGAGATTATACACAATCGCACCATCATTCCGTGCAGAAAAGAGTCGTACTCGAAGACATCTTACTGAATTCTGGCATGCTGAAATGGAAGTTGCTTGGGCATCTAATGCTGAAATTATGTCGCATGGAGAAGGATTGGTTAGACACATTGCACGCACTGTGTTAGAAGAAAGGGAAGATGAGTTGACAGACATAGATAGAGATCTTGACTTGATTGCCAGATATGCTGACAATCCATATCCTAGAATGCGTTATGATGAAGCAGTTGAAACTCTTCAAGGTATGAATGTTGAAATTGAATGGGGACAGGATTTGGATTACTCCAAGGAAAAGGTTCTAACTCAGGATTTCGATGTACCGCACTTCCTAACTCACTATCCAAAGATTGCAAAACCATTCTATCACAGAGTTGATACTGATGATGATAATTACGTATTGTGTCACGATTTGCTAGCACCTGAAGGCTATGGTGAAATCGTAGGTGGTGGCGAGCGAACTTGGTCTGAAGAGGAAATTTTAGCACGCATTGACGAGGCAGGGGTTCCACGTGAACCATATCAGTTCTACATTGATACTCGAACCTACGGAGGAGTTCCTCATGGAGGATTCGGTCTTGGTGTTGACAGAGTTTGTTCCTGGCTATCTGGTGCAGACCATATTCGAGAAGTTATTCCATTCCCACGTGACTCCCGTAGAGTCACTCCATGATTTGTTTCTTGATTGCTTCAAGGACATCGAGAAGATTTCTACTACGAATTGTCATCTTGGCAACAGCAACTGGTTTTTCGTCCCACGGGTTGAAGCAAATTGACAATTCACTTTGTTCGAACATTCCAATATCGCCAGCACTATCACCGATAGATATTGTTCTAGATACTGGAATCCCAAGTCGACGTTGTAGCATATTTACAATAGAGCCTTTACCATTCATCTGAACTTGGTAGCGCCCATAATCATCGATTGAACCATCGTTACGACCCAGCCAACCATTTGTGAATACATGGAATTTAGTATCACATCCACGATGGCGGTTTATTCCTCCCCAACGACGCCGCCATGGAGTATGACTTGGATACATACATGCGATATCTCGGGCTGTTTCCTGCATCCCACCACTGATAATTGCAACTTCATGGCCATTTGCGATAATCCAATCCAAACATTCCCTGATACCATCCATCAAGGGTGTTCCAACACATAATTGGCGCATTTTTTCATCGGTTATGCCAGGATGCGCACCTTTCACAAGTGCAAGGTCCATTTTGAGCCAATCCCATTCATCTAATTTACCTTGATTATAGAGGTTAAAAGCTTCTTCATTTGAAACTTCTAATTTGTCATACACATATTGCCAAGTAGATAAGTGATCAACCAATACACGATCCATGTCAAAACAAATCAAGTATTTGTCCAAGACAATCACTCTTCCTTAGGTAAGTGATTATACTGTGATTGAATTTGCTTGACCTGCTTCCCCATTATGTAAAGCATGAGTCCAACCATCATTGCAAATAGGCCCATCAGAGTAACTCCAATGACTGCTAGGCTAACACCAACACTAGTTTCATTCCACTCATCAAATGTGTCGAGAACATTACCGGATAATTTGTATCCCACCATGAACAAAACAATTCCTGGAATTCCAAATAGTAGGAGTGGATGCTTTGATTCTAACATCCAATAGAAAAGTTGAGCAAACTTTGATGCATTGGCAAGGGATTCTCTTTGCTGTACTTTAGGAGATGGTTTCGAATGAAGTACACGGACACGCAAATCATGATCTAAATCAATGGGTGTGTCTGTATTTTTCGAATCAGAAAGTGCTTCAAGTCCAGTTATGGATGCGGCCAAATGTGAAATTTCTGCTTTTTCATAAACAACTTCTTGCGGATTTGAGCTGTCACTTTCTTCACTGATAAAGGCCATATGGACATCCCAATTTTCCCTAGCCCGATTTACCAGTAATGGTAAGTCTCTAAGTTTGAGTCGCTCATTAACATGGACGAGTAAAGTACATTCTGCAGGATTATCATCGACTAAGGATTTTGCCAATGCTGGCACTAAGGCCTCTTCAGTGTAATTAATCACGCGGCAATCTACTTTTTTAGCGAGTTCAATAGTGTCATCAGCACTCCCCAAATCATAGAGTACAACTTCGTCTCCAAGTTCTCTTGCACGTACTACTAAAGATACAAAACGTAATTCGAAGTCCTTTCCCATCAGAACAATACGTAGGGACTCCATATTTGCCGGGAATACTTCTAAGTGATGAAGTTCATGGATAGAAATACATCGAAAGTAGCGGTTTGAGAAGTCTAAATCTTCACCGATTAGGAGTCTAGAAGTTCTAATGCATCCGTTAACATTGTGTAATTCGCCCAATATTGTTTATTTTTCCAAAGTGTGTTTCCATCACCATCAATCAAGGTAAAAGATGGTGTTGCAGGATTACCAAACGCTGTTTGGAAATCATATTCGGTTTCTTCACCCTTGTCAAGGTCAATGGCGGATTGACCATCAAATGGCATCATTACCGGCCAAAGGGAGTTTGTTGTACTATTTTCGGTAGCATACACCTCGATAACTTCCTCACTGCTCTCAAACGATGGGTAACGGTGAACTGTTACAATCCGTGTATCGTTTGAAATACTACCATTACGCATAGACTCAGCGATCATTTCCGTCCAGTCATGACAGCCAGAGCACCCAGTGGAAACCCACAGTAACAATGTGTTGGAACCATTAGCATCTGCGATAATATTCATCTGTGGACCACGATCGATATCTCTCCCTGCTGTATCTGCAACAAGATTCAATCGTTCTGGCAAATCAAGTTCGTTTACTGTTTCATCACTTTCTTCCATCGCCTTTGGGCTGGTACAACCTGGCAATATTACCAGTAAGGTAAGCGCAAGTGCCAACAAACGAAATCGTATCTGCATATCTAGAACTTTGTTCATTGGCTTTTGAAGATTTGTTTTACTGTAGTTCTTCCATGAAGTTCATCATCCAACCCTTTGTCGGAGGGCCATGTACGGGAGTTGGCATGTTGGTGTTGTCATCCCTGCACGTAATGAAGCCGAACATTTACCAAATGTTTTGGCCACAATTCCTGAATATGTCGACACAGTTGTCGTTGTGGACGATGGTTCAACCGATGGCACAGGGAACTTGGTAGGTGATGCTGAGTTGGTGACATTATCCGGAGAGGGTGTTGGTGCTGCAATCGATAGCGGGCACAGACATTTACTGAAAATACTAGATTGTGAATTCATATCGGTAGTGATGGCAGGCGATGGACAAATGGATCCCAGTGACATGGAGGATTTAATCAAGCCAATTATTTCAGGTAAAGCTCATCATGTAAAGGGTGAAAGATTAGATCGTTCAGAAAAAATGCCACTACATCGGCGCTTTGGAACCTTTCTGCTAGGAATTCTAACTACACTGGCCTGTGGCCAAACTATTCGTGACCCACAGTGTGGCTATACTGCAACTAGTAGTGCTGTGCTTCGGTCTTGGAATTGGAATGTTTCTTGGAAGGGATATGGGTATCCAAATTGGTGGCTAATGCGCTTATCAGAAGTAGGTTGGACAATATCTCATGTTTCTGTCAAAGCGATATACGGTGGACAAAAAAGTGGAATCAGAGTTTTGACATTCCTACCAAAAGTTTCCATTATGCTGCTATTTGGGTTACATGCCAGAATTATTCGCAATACAATCAAGAGGCCTAGCCTTCCATTGGTATTTACATGGGCATCTTATGTGACTGGATGGATTTATTGTCCTCTTTTGTTTGTAACCACTCACTTAACAGACAGAGTACATGTTTCTACAATTAGGAGGGTTGTAAAATGAGATATCCCGGACGTTATGCACATGCAAGCCATATTCTAATTGGATCCAAGTCACAAGCTCAAGCGATTCTCGATGAAATCACTAGTGCAAAGAAGCCCTTCAAAGTCTTCAAAAAGATGGCTCGTGACTATTCTACATGCCCTACATCTGAAAAAAAAGGTGACCTTGGAGAGTTCCACGAAAAGCAGATGGCTGAAGAGTTTTCCAAACAAGTGTGGGCACAGGAAATTGGGCAATGTGATTGTTTTATCAAATCCCGATTCGGTTTCCACCTAATCTGGGTTC